>Ga0163219_100039_pt1 | contig 31991 bp, 18 predicted proteins | sample MSEWel2016_04_06_FD_113150 | JGI IMG/M metagenome (GOLD analysis project Ga0163219, IMG submission 113150) | Subsurface microbial communities from deep shales in West Virginia, USA - MSEEL Well Study Marcellus 3H_2016_04_06 ...
GAATATATTATATGCTGAATTAATTTTATTATTTAATTATAAAATAGTCATATAGATGTGAATTCACATCTATATGACTATTTTATAATTAAATAATAAAATTAATTCAGCATATAATATATTCAATATTAAATAGAATAAAATAGATTTTTTAAGATACCTTCTGAGTAATTACTTAGAAGGTATTTGTATTTAAAACAGCACCATTTTACAAAACATATCAAGTGAATATCAGGTTAAACATAAAAGGTGATTATTAAAACTTGACATAAAGAATGAATAAAGATATAATAAACATAACGAGTGAACTGGAGGTGTTCTTTTTGAAAATAGGAATTGATAAGTTGAAAGCGATTGGTTGTGAAGAGATAAAAAAAGAGGTTTTTATAGAAGTTGATGATAAGATAGCTTTTGATTTGGTTGGTTACATAAAGGGAGAGGCAACTGTAGGAGTTGATATAAGTGAAGGTGGTTCTGAAAAGGGAGTTGGTATTTTAGCTAAATTAAGTCAAGTTGATCAGATCAATTATTATGGGTTTTTTAATCTAGAAAGAGAAGAGTGGAACTGGTATCAATTGATTGGAGGTAATATCTCTACTTTAAATAAGATGCCTATATTACAAGAAGTAAAGGAATCAAGAATAGATGAGATAACTAAGTGGATAGAAGAAGTCTTGGATAGAATTTATAGTATTGAATCATTTTCTATTTTGGAATTATTTATAGAGCTTTATAAGTTAGTTCTGATTAAGTTAGAGTTAGATAATGGAAATTTAGAAGCTGTTGATAATAGATTTACAATAGACAATATAAAGGATTTATATTGTGAGCTGATAAGAAAGGATGGGAATAAATTTGAAGGTGATATTAAGTTAAGTTCTAAGGCATTGAAAGAAGTGGTTGATGAATTTAATAATATAGATTTTAAAAATGTGGATAGAGTGGAATTGATGAAAATTTTAGATAGTCAATTGTTTGAAAATAAAAGCAAAGCCTTTGGAGAATATTTTCTTCCCCAAGAGATATCAAATTCTATGAGAGATATTTTTGAAGATTATTTTGAAAAGATATCTAATATCTTTGATGGGGTGGCAAGAAGTGGTCGGTTATTAACTGATGCTAAAGTTATTAATAATGATATTAAAGTTTTTGGGATGGATAATAATCATAGATTAATTAATTTAGCAGAGCTTAGGTCTTTGATTTTAGGACAGGATAATAAATTTTTAGTCGGAGATACTTTGAAGTTAAGGTCTGATAAATCTCAATTAGAGGGATTAACTGATGGTTTGGATTTAATATTATCTAGTCCTATGTTTGGTTTAAAGATTAGAGACAAGGATTTGCTATCAGAATATGAATTAGGTCAAGGAAGAAGTACTAAGATTGAAGCATTATATTTAGAATTATATCAGAGTTTACTTAAAGAAGGTGGATATTTAGGAATTGTTCTACCTGATGGGATCTTGACTAATAGTAGAGATAAAGATATTAGAGGATTTATTCTAGATAAGTTTATTTTGAAAGCTGTAATTAGCTTGCCAGAGGGAATTTATAGACCTTATACTGCTATTAATACAAGTTTGGTTATTGTTAAAAATAAGGGGTTTGAAGATGAAAAGCAGGATGAAGTTTTTATGGCTACTCCTGAAAATGTAGAAGAGTTAAAGGATGTTATCTTAGAATTAAAGAGGTGGGGAGGTATCTTTGGTGGATGATAAGATAAGTTATTTGGTTGATTTTGATAGTGATTTATTTGTAGATAGGATGGATCCGATGTTTCATCATCCTAAATTTAAAGATACTTCTTTTAGTGAGGTTTTTCTAAAAAAGTTAGGAGAAGTAAGTGAAATTATAAACAGAAAGCCAAAGAAAGGAAAAAAATATCGTTATATTGAGTTGGGATCTATTAATAAAAATACTGGAAAGATAGAAGAGGTTGATAAATTAGAGGAGTATAGTTATGAGAATCTGCCTAGTAGAGCTAAGAAGGTTGTCAGAAGAGGAGATATAATTGTTTCTAAGTTGGTTGAAAATTATACAGTTGTAGTTGTCGGTGAAGAGCATGATGGGTGTGTAGCAACTAATGCTTTTATGATTATAAGACCTAGGATAGATATTTCTTCAGATTTGTTAGCTTATATTTTGAAATTAGATGATATTATTAAACAGTTTCAGCGATATGGTTATGGTGCTACAGCTGTAAGGATATCAAATAGTGATTTTAAGAGGATTAGAATTCCTATTCCTACACCAGCAGATTTAAAGAGTATATTAGAGAGTAGGGTAGAGATTTTTAAGGAAAGAAAAGAATCATTGATACAGAGATATGATAATCGTTTTGTAGAAATAGAGAAGAGATTCTTAGATTTGTTAGGAGTTAAGTTGGATAGTGTAGATTACAAAAATAATTTTAAAGTTAAAGGAGAGCTTTTAAGAGAGGAGAATTTACATCCATCATTTTATAAGCCTGAACATTTAGTAGTTGATCAAGTAATGGAAGATAGTCAATACCAGAGTATAAAATTAAGAGAAGTAGTTGAGGATTTGACTATAGGTTCGTCACTGACTAGTAATGCTAAAGGTAAGTTGCTTTATATCAGTAGTAGAAATATTAATAGGTTTGAATTGGATTTGAGAAAATTGAATAATGGCAACTTAAAAGAAAAGGAATATGCAAGGTTAAGTACTGGAGATATATTAATAGTTAATGCTGGTTATAAGTTGGGATATGCTACTGTGGTTAATAAGGAAGGTGAGGGTTTAAGTTTTAATAATCATATTTACCGTTTAAGGTTAAAAGATGATGTAATCCCTTATTATATAGTGATATTCCTAAATAGTGAATTAGCTAAGAAACAATTTGAAAGGTATTCTGGGGGCGTGGCTCATAAGAATATCAATTTGGATTCTCTGTTAGATATGAAGATTCTACTGCCTAATCAAGAAGTGCAGCAAAGGATAAGTAAAGAAATTAGAGGGGTTTATGAGGAAATTATTAAAGGATACGAGAGTTGTAAGGATGAGGATAGAAAATTATCAGAGATGTTGATGGATTGTTTTGCAGAGGATAGAGGATTTCTAGATTAAGGTTGAAATAACAAATAGAGGAGGATGATTTGATGAGTGAACAGAGTTTGGTAGAGAAGAGGTTGACTAATCGGGTTCAAGAGATTGATATTACTTTGAAAAAAGCGGTTAGAAATCCAGAGTTAGAAGAGTCTAAAGAATTAATAAAGGAAGCTAACAAGGTATGTAAAGAGATAATGATAGAGGATGATTTAGATAATATAAAAGAACTAATGAAGGCGAATAGCTCAGTAATTGAATACTTCCAAGAGGAGATTGATGGTATAATCTTTATCGGTAGAAGAGAGTTGCCTAAAGGACCTAAAAGAGATCATCAAGATGTTGAGTGGTTCTTTAGAGGTTTCTGTACTTATGAGGAGTTTAGTAACTTTGAAGAGATATACGTAAAGTTTCAAGATAAGTTTGGTAAGTATAACTTTTGGGATGATGAAGATTATGATCTGTATTTAGAGGTTTGTGGAGGGGTAGTTGGTAATGAGTTATTGATTGATTATCCTATCAAGAAGTACTGGGATCAGAAGAGAGTGTTGGTTAGTCCTTTTGGTGTTGGAGTTGATGGAGGGCTGAGCAATGGAGGTAATGCTCAGTGGGGTAATTATGAGAAGTTCAAAGCAGAGGTTGAAGAGATTAAGGAGCAAGGTGGTCCTAAAAGTATAGAGGATAGGATTAAGTTAAGGATAAATGATGATTTTGATAGTATCTGGTTAGGAGAATACAATCAGCTTTATAAGGAGTGATGATTATTAAAAAGTTAGTACTGATTATTTGTTTAATAGTTATTGTAGTTGGGGTAAATTTTGAATTATCAGAAGCTCAAAATAGAATAAAGTGGAGTATACAGCTAGGTGATATGTCTTTATCTCCTGTAGCAATTGGACCAGAAGGAAAGTTGTATATTACTACCTTTGAAAAATTATATGCTATAAATCCTTTTGGAGAAAAGATTTGGAGTATTAGTTCTAAAGAGATTATTGGAGATTTAAAATTTGGTGATGTAGAATTTTTTAATTATGGTTATCCAGCAGTAACTATGGATGGAACTATTTATGTTACTACATCAAGGTACATAGCTGCTATAAATAAAGATGGAACTTTCAAATGGAAATTACGTCTTATAAAAGATATTTTCACAAATAGTTTGAAGTATAATTTAGCTTTAGGTAAAGCAGGGAGTATTTATGCTGGAGATAAAGAAGGAAATTTATATGTTCTAAATAGTAATGGGAAAATAAAGTGGGTTAAAAATTTAACTTATCTTGATTTGGCAGGTCCATCAGTTGGATTAAATGGAGTAGTTTATATTGGTGGTGATAACAATATACTACATGCTGTTTTACCTAAAGGAGATATAAAATGGAGCTATGATACAGATGGTAATGCATTTTTTCCTAAATTTGGAGGAAATATTGAGTCAACTCCTGCAATTGATAATAAGGGTAATATTTATTTTGGAACTTCTAATGGAGAAGTACATGCTCTCAATCCAGATGGTAGTGAGAGGTGGAGTACAAATCTTGGTGGTTTAGGAACAGTTATTGAGAAAGCTAGTCCAGTTATTGGTCCTCAAGGTACAGTTTATATTTGCAGTAGTGGGGACTATGGGCAAAAATTGCATGCTATAAATTCAGATGGCACTCTAAAGTGGGATTATAAATTAAGCGAAGAAGATTATGTTGAGACTACTCCGGCAGTAGCAGAAGATGGAACTGTTTATCTCGCTAATAGAAAGAAAATATATGCTATTAATCCTGATGGAATTAAAAAGTGGAGTATTAGTTTAGAAAGTGAAATATCTTCAAGTCCTGTATTAGGGATAGATGGGACTATTTACGTTAGTACTGATAACGGAAAGTTATATGCTATTAGGGGTGATAGTGTAGGAATTGGTGATTCGCCATGGCCAATGTTTGGTGGTAATAGTAGGCATAGTAGTGCAAATTATTTTGAAGGAGAAAAGGTTAAGACAAGAGAGACAAGATTTGATAAATGTATAAATTATTTAATTGAATTTATAGATGAAAATGCTCATGATAAAGAGAATAAAGAGCAAGCTATAGAACTTTTAAAAGTAATAAGAGATATAAAAAAATAGTTTATTAATAGTGTATCTAAAATAATGTACAATTAATCTATCTGTGGAGGGGATAAAATGGGAGCAATAAAAAAGCTTGAAGATGAATTCTTGTTAGAAGTTGATGATAAGTCACAAGTTTTTTTAGATAGCTTTAATTCAGAAGTAGATTATGGTCTTACTCAGGTATTTAGTAGATGCTTATTAGAAAAAGATGTGAATCGAGTTAAGATGGAATACAAAAGAAACTTACAGCAGTGTAATAAAGTAGAGTTTGTTAATTGTACTCCTCATCAGATAAGGGTGCTGGGTGATAATAATAAAGTTTTATTAGATTTAAAAGGTATCAAAAATCCTGCTAGAGTATCACAGAAGAAAGAAGAGAAGATGAAGGTTGGAGGAGTACCAGTTATAACCAAGAATACTCGTATAGTTAGTAATCTGCCAAGTCCTAGACCAGGAATTATCTATATTGTAAGTGGTTTTGTAAAGAATACTTTAAATCATAGAATGGATTTAGTTGCTCCCGATACCTGTGCAGATTCAGTAGTTAAGGATGGGGAAGGTAAGATAGTTGGGGTGAGAAGATTGATTAAATAAGGAGGTATTTAAACAATGAAAGAAACTTTCAAAACTTTAGTAGGGACCTCAAGAAAGACTAGCAAAAGGATGAGAGTTCATCAGGGATGGTGGAGAACTTTTGTTTTAGGTGAAGAAGAAGGGGAGAGTAGTAAAGATAATCCAGCTTGTAATGTAATGAAGAATGGAGAAGGTAGTAAGGTAAATTTCTTGACTAAGAATATTAGGCAAGTAGTTAGAGAAACTTTAGAATCTAGAGATAAATATGATTCTGGAATTATGAATACTAAAAGATTACATAATAATTTACTATCTAGTCAGCCAGCAACTTTTAATTTTTTTGCAGAGTTTAAATTAGATAAAGTGTTAGCTAAAAGTTTTCTGGAATACTATATACCTGAAGTAACAGAGGTTTTAGATGTTAAGTTTGAATATGTTCCAAAGTTTGCTGAGATAGGAGATAATTCAGCTTTTGATGTTGTTTTTGAATTTAAAATTGGTGATGGGTTGGGGCTATTTGGTTTAGAAGTTAAATATATTGATGATTTTAGTGCTAAGCCGAGTAATAGCAAATTATATTATGGTCAAAAGGGAAATAAGAATTACGATAATTATTTTAGAATATTCAGTAATTCAAGGAGTGAATTCTTAAAGGATTATGAAGATTATGTAGAGAGTAAAAAGTTTAATCAATTATTTAGAAATCAATTAATTGCTGAAAAGGCTTTAAGTAGTGGTAAGTATGATTATATAGTAACAGGTTTGTTTACTCCTGAAGGGCATAAGATTAAAGAAGCTCAAGAGTTTCAAAGTATATTAAAAAGAGGAAGTGAAAAGTTTAAGATTATAACTTATTGGGATATGATAGAGAAATTACAGAAATTAGATTTAAGTAAAGAGCAGAGAAAATGGACGATGTTATTATGGACTAGGTATAGTGCTGTTGAGTTGAGTGAAAAAATTTATAAATTATATTAGTTAGAATAAAGAAAGATAAGGAATAATTGCTTTATTTTTAACAGGAAAATAAGGATAAGTATAGAAGTAATATCTATAATAGAAGTGAATATTAGGAAAGTTAGATTATTTCTAATAGTTAAGTGTAATAATAAGAGGTTGAAAATTGGTTAAAGTATCTTTATTCTTTTAAAGACATTGGTGAGCTACATACTTAACTAAAGATATGATAAGATTATGATGAGTTATTAAATAGAAGGAGGAATAATTTTATAATGAAAAAACTTAATAAGGCTGTAAAAGTTAGAGAAAGCGTTTATAGTAAAGAAATGAAAGATGAAGTTCTTGATTTATCTGATTTAAGGAATGATTCTATAAATGCAGAAAGATTTTTTGAAGAAACATTTATAACAGAAAATATGGAAATACTATTCGATACAGCAATGAATAAGTTTAGAAATAGATCGGGTAATAGTATAATTAAATTAACTCAGGCAATGGGTGGAGGTAAAACTCATAATATGATTGCCTTGGGATTACTTGCACAAAACCCTGAATTGAGAAGGAAAATATTAGATGGTAAATATAATGATGTAGAAGGAAAAATCAGAACGGTTTCTATTACTGGAAGAGAATCTGATATGGAATTTGGAACTTGGGGGGAGATTGCAAAGCAATTAAAACGAAAAGAACTTTTTAATGAATACTATTCTCCTCTTAAAGCTCCAGGTCAAACAGCATGGATTAATTTACTTGAAAGTTCTACTCCAACATTAATTTTACTGGATGAATTACCTCCATATTTAAATAATGCTAAGACTCGAGAGTATGGACAAGGAACACTTTTAGATATTGAAACAACAGCTATAGCTAATTTACTTAATGCAATAAATAAGAAAGAGTTATCTAATGTTTGTCTTGTAATATCTGATTTAGAAGCAACATATGAAGAAGAATCTGAAGTAATCAAAGGAATGTTTAAAGAACTTGATGGTGAAATTAGTCGTTTTTCTTTAAATCTTGAACCTGTATCAAGTAATACTAATGATTTATATGAAATTTTAAAGACTAGAATGTTTGAAGAGTTACCAAGTGAAGCTGAGATTGAAAAAGTTGTTAAAGGGTATCGTAAAAGCATAAAAGAAGCAGTTGAAATGGGTTATACAGATGAAATACCAAGTGAATTTTCTTCTATGATAAGAGATACATATCCATTTCATCCTTCTTTTAAAGAGTTAGTTGAACGCTTTAAAGAAAATCAAGGTTTTCAAAAGACAAGAGGAGTTATTAGATTAACCAAAAAAATGTTAAAAGGTATTTTTAAAGATTCTGATAAGGCAGCTAGTAATTATTTAATTAATCCTTATGATATTAATTTAAATGATTCTGAAATGGCTAATGAAATAAAGTCCATTAAGCCTGAATTTGTTAATGCAATAAGTCATGATATTGCAAGTAATGGACATGCTGTGGCAGAAAGATTAGATAAATTAGCAGAGTCTGAAGATATCCAAAATGTAGCTAAGTTAATTTTAATGTCTTCTTTATCTAAAGCAACTGAAGCAATAATTGGTTTATCTATAAATGAAATTTTTACATATCTGGCAGGACCAGATAATGATATTACTAAAATAAGAAGTGGTATCGATGAGTTACAACAAAGAGCCTGGTATTTATACAAGCATCATAATAAATTACTTTTTAGACAGACAAAAAATATAGTAGCTGAAATGCAAGATGAAATAAAGAATATATCAAGAGAACAGTCTAAGTTATATATAAAAGGTTTATTAAAAGAACATTTTGAGCCAGTAGCTAAAGACTGTTACCAAAAATTAATGGTGTTTCCTTCAATTGAAGAAATTACTTTAGATAAAAATAAAATAACATTAATAATTGCTGAGCCAAGTGATGATAGTGATGGGTTAAAGAAAGAGCTTCATCAATTTTATGAAGAATGTGAATATAAAAATAGAGTAATGTTCTTGACAGGTCAAAAGAATGTTATGAATAATCTCTTAGAGGTTGGAAAAAGAGTAAAGGCAATAAAGAGTATTATCACTAGGATGCAAGCTGATAATGTAAGTGAGCGAGATAGTGAGATGCAGCAAGGATTAACTTTAAGAGATAAGTCTGCTGCAAGGTTATATTCTAATTTAAGAGAAACTTTTACAACTATCTATTATCCTCGAAGTAAAAGGTTAAAAAATAAAAATTTAACCATGAAGTTTGCTCAGAATAATTTTAATGCAGAAAAAGAAGTTGCTCAAACCCTTGAAGAAGAAATGAAATTTACTAGAGATATTGAGCCTGATAAATTAAGAAGACGATTTAATAAAGTGATTTTTACTAGGGATAGAATGACATGGAATGAACTAATGGAAAGAACTGCAACAGAAACAAACTGGTTATGGCATAAGCCTAGTGCTCTTAATGATCTGAAAGAAGATTCTCTCCATAAAGAGATTTGGTTTGAAGATGGGAACTACATTGATAGTACACCACCTGCAAAAATAACAAGTGTTAATATTAATGAAATTAATAGGGAAGATGATGGAACCGTTATGCTTCAACTATCACCTATGAATGCTGATAAGGTATTGTATGAAATTGGAGAAGAACCAGGTGATGCGTCTAAAGCAATAGATAATTTATCTGCCTTTAAAGCCGAAGAACTTGTTTATTATTTCTTAGCAATAGATTCATCGGGTGTTAGTGAGACTGGAGAAGCAATTCGATGGGAAAATGATATTGATTTAAAATATAAAGAGTTCACAAAAGATGGACATGACTATATGGAATTAGAGGCTTCAACAAATGACTGTGAGATTAAATATACTACAGATGGTTCCTCTCCAGAAGCTAATGGAGGAGTTTATAAAGAAGCTTTTAGAATCCCCAAAGGTGCAAAATTCATACAAGCTATAGCAATAAACCAAAAGTATGATATTCGCTCAGAGGTTTTACAATATAAGGTCAAAGATGTTGAAGTAACAATTGATATGGATAAGTCAGTTAAATTAAATAGAGACTTAAGACCGTCAGGCACTAAATATACTTATGAAGCATTAAAATTCCTAAAAGAAACAGATGCATCTATTGAGAAGTTACAAGTAATAGTTAATGGTAGAGGTGGAGAGCAATTTTCAATAACTTTAACGGTTAATAATATGGAAATAGATGATATGGATATTATTGAAGATGAACTTAAAAATATTACAAATAATTTAATTCAAGGCAAAAAGTATGATATTAATGCTATTATTGATGGTATTAGGTTTAAAAGAGGAAGAGATTTTCAGAATTGGCTTACTAAAAATGGTTTTAATTTAAAAGAATTTAAAAATAAGTTTTATCAATCTTAAGGAGATGGTTTTTTGAGTACAATTGAAACATTTGGATTTGGTTTTAATCCAAAAGAAACCAATCATCATTTTTTATTAGAACTTCCTAAAGGAAATAAAAAAATTGTAATTTATGAAAGGTTCACTTGGGATGATGAAGAGCAAATAAATGATATGGATAATAGGGATAAAAAGATAATATTAGATAAAGGTAAATGGAATAAAGTAAAAAATATTATAAAAAAAGAGTTCAATAGAAGGTTAAAACAAGATGGTTTAAATAGCGGTGATTTTGATAATTACTTAATTCCTTTTGAGAGGTTATTAGGAAAAGAGTTGGTGCTTTTACTTTGGGCTATCGAAGATGCTGAAGTAGCAGCAATTGATTTAGCAATAAAAAATTGGTTGGGTTTATCTCCTGAAGAGCGTTGGTGGCTCTTTACCATGACCAATGCTTCAACTGGTCATTATGGTGATAAGAGAGGTTGGAGAGTGGCTCTAAGGTATGCACTAACTGAAAACCCAGTCGATAATAAATTGGTTGGTAGCTTTGTTCAAAGGTTATTTTAATAAGATTTTTATGAAGAAATAAAAGGAGGATTAATTTGTTAGATTATAGCAAATCATTTATAGAGGTTCAATTTCCAGTTTCTAGAATATCTAAAGAAAGTTATAAAGAAAGAAAAGCGAATTTAGGACAAACTTTAACAGGACTAGGTAAATGGTGGGGAAGAAAACCATTAGTTTTAGTTAGGGCTACTTTATTAGGGGTTTTAATGCCTGTATCAAATGATTATTCTAAGGATAGAGAAATATTTCTTAAGATTATGACTATGGATGATGATGGATTGTGGTTAAGAAAGAAAGATAATATATCAAAAAAAGATTTATGGAAACTAACTAATGAAGAAGAGAGAAAAGAATTTTTCAGGGAAGGATCTACTGCTAAAAAGCCTAAATATCCATTAGGTATGAAGAGAGAAAATAAAAAGAAGATGAAAGATGAGTTACAAAGAATAGCTTTTAATAGATTATCTTATGATGATAAGTTAAGTTATTGTAAAAGACCTGAAGAAGTTGAATTAATCAATGAGAAAGCCTGGAAAGAGATCAATGAACATTTAGAAACTAATGCTTCTAACTTGCAAGAGTTGATACAGCAGTTAGGTGAAAAGCGTTTTGGTCATACACCTAAAGTTGGAGATTGTTTTGCAGGTGGGGGATCTATTCCTTTTGAAGCAGGGCGTATGGGGGCTGATGTATTTGCTTCAGATTTAAACCCAGCAGCTTCACTTTTAACTTGGGCTTCATTAAATATTACAGGGTGTTCAGATGAAAAGGTTGAAGAGTTAAAAGAATTTCAACAAAAAGTTTATGATGAGGTTGATAAACAGATTATTGAATGGGGAATTGAACATAATGAACAGGGGCATCGTGCTGACTCATATCTTTATTGTGCTGAAGTAGAATGTCCTGAATGTGGTTATGATGTTCCCTTAGCTCCTTCATGGATTATTGGTAAAGGTACCAAAACTGTAGCTTTATTAAAAGAAAATGGCAATAATAATAATTTTGATATTGAAATTATTCAAGGTGCAAGTAAGAAGCAGATGAAAGAAGCTGATAAATTATCTACAGTTGTAAGCAATAAAGTATATTGTCCTCATTGCGATAGTAAAACACCTATAACAAGCATTAGAAAAGATAAAAAGACTAGTAATGAAATTATTTATGGAGTAGAAGCTTGGGAAAAAGAAAAATTTATGTCTGCTGAAGATGATATTTTTAAAGAAAGGCTATATGCTATAAAATATATTGATAATGAAGGAGAAAGGTATTATACTAGTCCAACAAAAGAAGATTTAGAAAGAGAAGAAAAATCTATTGAGTTATTATCAGAACGCTTTGATAAATGGCAAAAAAAAGGATATATTCCTATTGATAAAATTAAATCAGGTGAAAAAACTGATGAACCAATTAGGACTAGAGGTTGGCAATATTGGCATCAATTATTTAATCATAGGCAATTATTAATTAATGGGCTTTTAATAAAAGTTGCTCATGAAAAAGCTAAGACTCAAAAAGATAAGGTTATTAGTTTATTGGGTGTTTACAAATGTTCTACTTGGAATTCAAAATTAAGTTTTTGGGATTCTAGTTCGGCAAATGAAAAAGGTTCATCTACTTTTTATAATCAAGCTTTAAATACTTTGTTTTGTTATAGTACAAGAAGTTTATCTATGTTAAGTAATAGTTGGTTTTATAATATTAATAATTATGAATTTGAAAGTAAAAGCAAAGTAAGACCAATGGATGCAAGAAATATTAATGAAAAACAGGATATTTGGATAACAGACCCTCCGTATGCAGATGCAGTTAATTACCATGAATTATCTGAATTTTTCTTAGTTTGGGATAAGTCATTACTAAAAAATACTTTCCCCGAATGGTATACTGATTCTAAAAGGATATTGGCCGTTAAAGGAACGGGACAATCTTTTAATGAAGGTATGGTTGAAATTTATAAAAACTTATCCGATAATATGCCTGATAATGGATACCAAGTGGTGATGTTTACCCATCAAGATGTAAAGGTTTGGTCAGAGTTAACAATGATTCTATGGTTAGCAGGTTTAAAGGTAGCTTCAGCATGGAATATATCAACTGAAACTAGTTCTAGTGGTATTAAACAGGGTAATTATGTTAAAGGTACTGTTTTATTAGTATTACAGAAGCAGACTTCTGATGATTTTGCCTTTCAGGATGAAGTATATGATGAGATCCAATATGAAGTTCAGAGTATGATTGATTCTATGAAAGGGATTGATTATAAAGATCTGCCTGATTTTACTGATGCAGATTATTTACTGGCTTCATATGCTGCAGCATTGAAAGTATTGACCAGTTATGGAGAGATTGATGGTATAGATATTGATTATTGGTTAGCAGGTGATAGAAGTGAAGAGAATCCAGTTGAAAAATTAATCAAAAAAGCACGAGATGTAGCAAACAGTTATTTGATCCCTGATGAATTTGAAAAGAATCATTGGTTTGAGTTATCAAATACTGAAAGATATTTTATCCGAGGTTTAGAACTTGAAATGAATAATGAACATAGTATAGGTGCCTATCAAGAATTAGCTAAAGGCTTTGGAGTTAAAGATTATAAAGATATGTTTTATAGCTTTGAAGCTAATAATGCTCGTTTAAAAGCACCATTAGAGTATAAGATGAGTTACCTTGATAATAAATTAAATGACAATGATTTTAAGGGGTCATTAGTAAGGCACTTATTAGTTGCTATTTATGAAGCTGCTAAAAATCAATCTACAGCTTCAGGGCGTAGTTATATCAAAAGTGTATTTAATCAAAGTCAAGATTATTGGTATAAAAAACCACTTATGAATGAGATACTAACTTTTATTTCTAAATTAGAGATGATAGATACTATGGAACATTGGCATCAAGATGCTAAGTATGCTAAGTTACTTAGAGAGTCATTAAAAAATGAAGGGGTATAGGGTGAGAATATGATAAAGAGATATTCTTCAAGAAGAGAGTCCATATCGGACTCTCTTCTTAATAAAAGATTAGAGAATGCAAAGTCATATGATAGAATTGCAGGATATTTTAGTAGCTCTATTTTTGAAGTCGCAGGAGAAGCTCTTGATTCTATAGAGGGCAAAATTAGAATTGTTTGTAACTCTGATTTACAACCTGAAGATGTTGAAACTGCTAAGAATGCACAGAAAGCAATTCGTAGGGAATGGTGTGAAAGTGAGCCGGAAAAGTTAGAAAATGGTCATTTTCGTTTAAAGAAATTATATGATTATTTGGTGTCGGATAGATTAGAAGTTCGAGTTTTACCTAATAAAGAGTTTGGATTGATTCATGGTAAAGCAGGAGTTATTACTTTAGAGAATGGTGAGAAAACTTCATTTTTAGGTAGTGCTAATGAATCTAAAAGTGCTTGGAAGTTAAATTATGAGTTAGTATGGGAAGATAACTCTGCAGAAGCAGTTAAATGGGTTCAAGAAGAATTTGATGCTTTATGGAATAGTCCCGCAGCAATTAAAATGCCTGATTTTATTATAAAAGATATAAAAAGGCTTGCTGAGAGAGAAGTTGTTGCTGATATAGAAGATATAAAGGATGATGAGGAACTACCTGCTTCTGTCAGTGTAGAATCGCCTATATATCGCCAAAACTTTGGCTTATGGGAACATCAAAAGTATTTTATTAATAAGGCTTTTAAAGATCATAAGAAACCTTATGGGGCTAGGTATGTCTTAGCTGATCCAGTGGGTTTAGGAAAGACTATTCAGTTAGCTATGAGTGCAGAATTAATGGCTTTATATGGAGATAAACCTGTTTTGATTATTGCTCCAAAGACATTAATGACTCAATGGCAGGATGAACTAAAAAAGTTATTACACTTACCAACTGCAAGGTGGGATGGTAGGAACTGGATTGATGAAAATGATATGAAATATCCAAGTCAAGGAAAAGAAGATATTATTAAGTGTCCAAGAAGAATTGGTATTATATCTCAGGGTCTTATTACTGCAAAATCTGATTCTGTTGATTATCTCTTAAGTAAAAAATATGAATGTATTATAGTTGATGAAGCTCATCATGCAAGGAGAAAAAAGATTGATAAGAATGGAAATTTTCATTCTTTTCAAGGCAATAATTTATATGAATACTTGTTAGAAATTGCTCCTAGAACTAAGAGTATGTTATTAGCAACTGCTACTCCAATTCAGCTTCATCCAATAGAGCTTTGGGATTTATTAAATGTTTTATCACAAGGAACTGATAAAGTATTGGGTTCGCAAAATTCTTTCTGGAGAAAAAAAGGAAAGATAGATGAAGGTCTGAATTTAATAAAAACGAATGGTGAAGGTTTAAGTCCTACTGAAAAATGGCGTTGGATTAAGAACCCTTTTCCACCATCTAATGAAGGCTTGAATATTCAAATGCTTAGAGTTTCTGAAGATATTGATGATGAAGTTGTTGTTTTTCCTAAAGGTTATAATGAATTAGAAATACATAATAAAGGATATGCTGATTTTTTAATGGGAGATTTTTTTAGCCTTTATAATCCTTATATAAGGCACGTAGTAAGAAGAGAAAGAAAGTATTTAGAAAATGAAACAAACCCTAAAACAGGAGAGCCTTATTTAGATAAGATTGAAGTAGAGGTTATAGATGAAGCTCCATTACTATTAACTGGTTATATGAGTGAGGCATACAAATATGCAGAAGAATTTTGTGAGATGATTTCTAACAGGGTAAAAGGTGGTGGATTTTTAAAGACACTTCTTTTGAAAAGGATAGGAAGTTCTATTGAAGCAGGGAAAAATACAGGTTTGAAACTGAAGAACGACTGGGGTGGCAACTTAGACTCAGTTTTTGAAGAAGAGGAAGAGAATTATAGTGAGATTAAGGATTTAACTGAAGAAGAGTACCAAGTTCTTTGTAAATATGTATATTCTTTGACTTCTAATAAAGCTGAAGATCCTAAATATAATAAATTGTTAGAGTTATTAAGAAGTGAGAAATGGATAGAAGAAGGGGTTATAATATTTTCTCAGTACTATGATACAGCTAAATGGGTTGCTAATAAACTATCAAAAGATTTTAAAGGTGAAAAGATAGGTATCTATGCTGGTGGAAATAAATCTGGATATTTTCTTAATGACCAATTTCACAGAAAAACCAAAGATGATATTAAAGAAATGGTAACAAATTATAACTTGAAAATTTTAATAGGAACCGACTCTGCAGCAGAAGGCTTAAACTTACAGGTTTTAAGAAGACTTATTAATATTGATATGCCTTGGAACCCTACTAGGCTAGAACAGAGAAAAGGTCGTATTCAAAGAGGGGGACAAAGATTTAGTAAAATATATCTATATAATATGAGGTATAAGGATTCTGTTGAAGATAGAGTACATGAGTTATTATCTAAGCGATTAAAAAGTATTACAGAGATTTTTGGACAGTTACCTGATGTTTTAAAGGATGTATGGATTAATATTGCAATAGGAAAAAAAGAAGAAGCAAAAAAAGTTATCGACTATGTACCTGAAAAGCATCCATTTGAGATTAGATATAAAGAACAAGTTGTAACAAGTGATTGGGAAATTTGTACTAAGGTTTTAGATGAAAAATCTAAGTTAGAAAAACTAAAAAAATCTTGGTAACATTATATTTGTTTGTAGTCCTTGTAAAAATAAAGGGAGTGACATCATGTCAAACTCTAATAATTTCTTAAATTATTTCAATAAGATATATAAATTTTTAGCTCAGAGTGCAAATACAACTACTAAAGAATCCTTTGTGAGCTTAGTTAAAGGTTTAAGTAAAGCAGGTAATTGGAAGGTTAAAAATTATAAAGATGATCTGATACAGTTTGCTTATTTAAGAAATGCTATTGTTCATCAGAGTACAGGGGATATAATTGCTGAACCTAATGATGAAATAGTTAAAAAGATCAGTGATGTTCATATTTTGTTAACTAACCCACCTAGGATCGATTCTCTTGGCTTAGATAAAGTACTTACATTAGGTATTGATGATTCAGTTATGGATGCAGTCAAAGTAATGTATGAAAACTCTTATTCTCAAGTTCCTGTTTATAATGATGAGAAGTTTATGGATTTGCTGACTAGCAATACTATTACTCGTTATTTAGGTTCTGAAGCAGATAAGGATGAAGAGTTTATTCTATTGGCTAATTCTAAAGTTGAAGATGTGTTGGAATATAGGGAAGAAGCCTTTAAATATAAATTCTTATCACGAAATGATAGCTTATTAGATGTGATTGAAATCTTTGAAGAGGGAGAAAAGAGTGGGGAAAGGTTAGAGGCGATATTGGTTACTCAGAATGCTAAGGTTACAGATAGTTTATTGAAGATTATTACGGTCTGGGATTTGCCAGAGATTTATAATAGGATAAGTAAATAAATATCGAGGTATTTTAAAAAATTAATAATAATTAATGGCTAAAGAGAGTTTTTTGACTCTCTTTTTGTTTTTAGCTAAATTTTTGCAGGGAAATAATAGATAGTAGCGAAATATGTAATTCAAGGTAAATGAAATATAATATTACTTGTTAGGTATTTATGATATAATTTTTGAATTAGTAGTTAAGGGGGAGTTGTAAAATGGAATTATTATTATCTTTATTGCTTTTAGGGTCAATTATATTCATAATTATAGGGTTGATTAATCCTAGATTATCTTTATGGTGGAAAGATGAGGAGGATAGGGTTAGAAATAGTGTTCTTAGATTTTATGGGGCTAGTTTAGTAATCTCATTAATTCTAATTTTAATTATTTCAAATCAATCAGAGGCAAATTCAGTAGAAAAGATTGTAACAATATTTAAAATACTTATTGTAGGTTTTGCAATAATAAGTTTTTTTGGAACTAATAAAAAATTGTGGAAAGTGAATTCTGAAATAAAGAAGTTAAAAAGAGAAGTTTCTAATTCAGAGAATAATATAGTAAATATTAATAAAATTTTTAATGAAAGTAGTAATGTATTAAAAGAAGATTGGAAAAATTACTACAATATAGTAAATAGTAAAGCTAATCCCAATAAGATATTAGATACAAATTATTATTTAGGAGTTAATAAACTAGTTAATAAATATTCTAATAGGACTTTGGCTAATGCAATTCCTGGTCTGTTAACAGGAATTGGGATTTTAGGTACTTTTTTAGGGTTAGTTAAGGGATTAGATGGTTTAGATAATATCGCTGATGTAGATCTGATTAAACAACAGATTACAGTTTTAATTTCTGGGATGAGAGTAGCTTTTACTTCTTCTTTATATGCAATCGGTTTTTCATTATTATGGACTTTATTAGATAAGGTTTTAATCAGCCATACCAAAAGAAAGATTGAAGAATTAAATGATGAATTACATAGAGTGTTACCGATTAGAATCGAAAGTAACTTATTAGATGAGATAGTTGATAATCAACGGGAGCATATTAATACCACTAAGGAATTTGTTAGTGATACCTTAATTCCTGAACTGGTCAATGGTTTACAAGAAGCAGTAGAGCAGTCAATAGCTCCTTCTATACAGAGTATGAACTCTAATATTGAAAGTTTTGTTGATGAATCAGCTGCAAGTAGAGAGGATATGGTGAATAGTATAGAGTCGGCTATGAATGACAATCTTGTTCCCCACATTGCTCAGATGCGTAATATTATGGATGATTTAGCTGGGTTCTCTATGGACAAACAGGCTGAAAGTATAGACAAGATGGTCAACAAGTTTTTAAGTACCTTTAATGAAGCTTTTGATCACCAATTTGAAGCATTAAGGGATACCCTAGAAGATGTTATTGAGTGGCAGAAAGAGACTAAAAAAGAGACAGAAGGATTGATTGAGGTAGTCAGTCAAGGAGCTAAGCAACAGAATGAGTTATTACACTCTACTGAAGAGGCGTTATCTAATCTATCAACTTATATCACTGAATTTGAGCAGGTAAATCAAAACTTAAATAAAAATGTAAGTAAATTAAATGATGTAGGTTCAAAATTAATTACTTTAGAAGAGATGACCGGTGATAAACTAGATAAATTAATCAATAGTCAACAAGAATTTGAAGAGATGAGAAGAAGTCATATGGTTAGTATGAATAAACAGGTGAATAAGATTGAAAGTTACTGGTCTTCTATTGAGAATAACTTTACTAAGTTAAATAATAATTTAACTGATGGTATGAATCAATTTGCTGAGAATACTCATAAAGGTTTAGAGAGAACCTTCCAGAGCTTTGATGATAATTTGGCGGAGATAGCTAACCGATTAGGAGTAACTATTACTGAACTTGATGAGATGTTAGAGGAAATGCCAAATACTTTTACTAAGTTAACAGGGTTATTAGAAGAGTTTATTATTGACCGTGAAGAGATTATGAATAATTTCACAGAGCAGAATAAGATTTTCCAAAGTGGATTTAATGATGTAGTTGCTAAATTAGAAGCTAGAGATAAAGAGAGTCAGAATAAGATTAAGGAGATAATTTATAAAAATTTAAAAGATAAGTTATCTAAGAATGATTTAGCCAACTTGGAAGCCAGATTAACAAAAATTGAAAATATAGTTGAAGGTGATATTCAAGATTTATCCAATAAATTAGGAGAAGATTTATCTCAAATTAAAGAAGAGATATTAAAGGAGATAGACCAAAAATTAAAACAGGATGATAAGCAGAGTCTCTTTGCTAGGTTTGGGGGCTGATAATTATGAACTGGCTACAAAGAACTTCAGACAATATAGATAAAGAAGAGAAGCCTAATTTTTGGACATCTTATGCAGATATTATGGCAGGATTGTTATTGATGTTTATACTATTACTGATGGTGGTTATTCTTGATTATAAGGATACCTTAGCTGAGAAGACTAGAGAGATTGAATCTAAGCAGGTTATGATCGAGGAAAAGCAAACTATGATAGAAGAGAAGCAGGGTAAGATAGAAGAGATGCTTGGAGTACGTAAAGATATTGTGGAGGCTTTAAAAGAAGAATTTTCAGATACAGATTTAAAGTTAGAGATAGATAATGAGACTGGGGCAATTCGAATCCCTGGTGAGGTATTTTTTGAGATTGATAGTACCGAGGTAAGCACAGACGGGATTAAGAATCTAAAGGAGTTTGTACCTAATTATGTAGCAGTATTATTAGGAGATAATTTTAGAAAGCATATTTCCCAAATTATTGTAGAAGGGCATACAGATGATCAAGGAAGTTATATGTATAACTTAGAACTTTCCCAAGGTCGTGCTTTAGAGGTAGTTAAAGAGATCTATGGAGATAGATTTTCAGATTTTAAGTATAAGAAGATCTTACTAGAATACTTAACTGCTAATGGTCGTTCTTATAGCCAACCTATATATAAAGCAGACAACTCAATTGATCGAGAGAGGTCACGGCGAGTTGAATTTAAATTTAGATTAAAGGATAAAGATATGATTAAAGAGTTACAAAGAACTTTGGAATCTAAGGAGTGATTTAAATGAAAAAGTTTGTATTTAAGTTTACTCCTCAAAAGTTGATAGATACTGCTGAAGATATAAAGAGGAGATTTCCTTCAACTAACCAGTTGGCTCAAGAGCGAAAGAATAAATATCAGCAGGTAGATTTAGAAGAGCTGTTAGCAAGGATTAGAAAGTGGAAAAATAGTGAAGTTAGGAGTTATGCTGGTCAGTTAAAAAATAGAGAGGTATATTCTTTAGCTTATAATTTCAATCAAATTCCAGAAGAATTACATGAAGTGGTGAAGAGTATTCTGGTCTATCGTTTTAAAAAGAGTATGGTCAAAGTTATGTGGGGTAATTTTTGTAAGAATCCTGATAATCGAGCAATTACTTCTTTCTTTAATGATACTATAAATAGAGTCAAAGTTATTAAATTTTCTAATACTCCTTATAGTTTATTAGTAAGGATTTTTAGTACTCCAGATCCTATTGATTGGATAATAGATTACATTATTGATTTAGGTTTTAGTTATAGTAAATGGATAGAGTATTTTCAGTTAACTGAAAAGAGTCAATTGGTGCAGAGTGTTATTGGTAGGCTATTTATTAAAGCTAATAGAAGAATCTTTGAGCAAGAAGATAACTTATTACTCTTAAAACTATTTTCAAGCTTGAGAACAGAATCCTTTCGTAAATCAGCCGAGAATTACTTAGAGATTTTTAATGTCTATGAATTTGATGAAGAGCTAATGGAGCTATTCAAAGACAGAATTGGAGATCCAGTAGAGAATTATTTAAGTAGTTGGAATGATATGAGTGAAGTAGCTAGAAGAAAGGCAAGACAGTGGTTTAATAATAAAGAGATGAAGGAGTTCTTTGCCAGTATAGATGCTAATGAAGAAGAAGCACAAAGAAGATTTGAATATTGGCAAAATTATAATGAATCTATAGAGAAGGTTAAATATATTAGATATAGATTACAATTATTTTTAGTATTTGATAAGTTTGTTGTGATTGAATTTGGTGAAAAAGGAAATGCAGCTTATATTTATGATAAAGTTTATTTTAATAAACATTTTGCTAATTATATGAATGATTATAACTCAGTTAATAATAACAGGTTAAAGCATAAAATGGAAAAATTTGTAGGTAGTGAGGATAATAGAATTATTCATCGTGATACTACTAGTGGTTATTGGGAACAAAAAGCCGATAATAAGGTTAAGGTTTTATTGAGATAGAATGGAGGTGGATACTATCTTTGATTGGATAAGAAATAAACTCGGAGCTAAAGAACCTGATATTTTAATCAAGCGATTATTTACTAAGATCGGTATTCAGTTTGCTATTTACAAAGAAGATAGTAAAGGTAAAGAAAAGCTATCTTTTCCTATTGCTTATACTGATTATTTTAATCTTAGAAATTTAGTAAAAAAGGATTTTTATTTACCATTACAGATTTTAGAAGATTTATGGAATAGCGGTCAGTTAGAGCAAGTTAAAGAAGGGGATTATTTAATTAAGACTGAGGATATTTATGATTTTGAAGATGAATTCATTAAGTTATTAGGTTTTATTAAAGATGATCAATTAGAGGTAAAGATAAATTCAAAATTATCTGTAGGCTCTAAAAACTTTTCTTTGGACTGTCAATTATATCATCAAGATTATGGATATATCAGTAACTTCAACCAACGCCAAGGTAGCTTTTATCCTGTAGATAATGAACAAGGAGTCTTATTAAGTGCTGAATTAGTCAAGTTGCTAGAGCTTGTAGAGGAAGCACCAAGTAAGAGAGCCGAGCAACCTAGATATTTAGCTAAGGTTAAGAAGTTGGCTCAGAAAATAGGGGCTAGTTTTGATGGGTATTTAGAGAGTGAAGATTACTACTTTCCTGAAGAGTTAGATGCCGAAGTTGAAGAAAAATCAATAGACCATTTAGAATTAAAGCCTAGATTTAATGATCTAGATGATGAATTAAATGATGAAGCTAATAAGTCATTAAAAGATGGAAGTAGCTATGGTGTCAGAAAGAACCAAAAGGGTAAGAGCAGAAGAATTTTTTTTGATGATAATATAAAAAGAGATTATCAAGAGTTAGAAGATAATAAGGATATCAAAGGATCAGATGTTCCTAAATTTATTAATAATCCTGCTTCTTTCTTACCAGAATCAGTTGATTTAGAGCGATTTAGCGACCGAGTCAAAGGTTTAAAGGAGAGAGTCTATGAAGCACAACCCTATGTTCGAGTTAAAAACTCTGATGAGATGGACTGGTTTGAGTTAGATATAGGAATTGATTTAGTACAAGAAGATGATCAACTGGCTTCTACTCCAAGTTCTGAAGATAAGGAGAATGAGTTGGCTATTGATGACTTTGATAAATTAGTCCAAGAAGCTAAAGAAGAGGGAGAAGAGTATGTCTTATGGGATGATAAGTGGATTAAAATTCCCAAGGATAGTGAAAAATTTGTTAAGGCTACAAAAGAAGTAGAAGAGCTTAAAGAAGAAGGAAGAGTAAATCAGACTAAAATGCCCTATGTATTTGATATTTACGAGAATGTAGACCGTTTAGAGTACAATCTTACTCTCTTAGATCTAAAGAAAAGGCTTAAAGAAGTAGGTGGATTAAGCTATCAAAGACCTAGATTATTAAACCCCAAGTATAAATTATATCCTTATCAACAGGATGGATATGTATGGCTAAATAGGCTTAAAGCTGCCTCTTTAGGTGGATTATTGGCTGATGATATGGGCTTAGGTAAGACTTTGCAGGTAATATCATTAATGGCCAAGCTTAAAGAAAAAGAAGGGCTAGGACCTTCTTTAGTGGTGGCTCCTGCTACCTTATTGGATAATTGGAAAGGTGAGATTCATAAATTCTGTCCAACTATTGATAGAATCTATAAACACCGTGGTTCTAATAGAACTAAGGATAGTCGAACTATTAAAAAATCTGAGGTAGTATTAACTACTTATCAGACTTTAGTAAGGGATCAGGTTATTTTAGGAGAGATAGATTGGAAATTGCTTGTTTGTGATGAAGTACAGCATATTAAAAATAGGTCTACATTAGCTTCCCATGCAGTTAAGGCTCAAAAGGCAGAGATGAGGTTAGCTTTGACAGGAACGCCGATAGAGAATGGCCTTAGTGATTTATGGTCTATTGTAGATTATGTACAACCTGGCTTATTAGATAGCTATAATACCTTTCAGAAAGAATTTGTTGAAGTTATCGAAAACTCTGATGATCAAAAGGAATTAGGAAATTATGAAAAAGAACTTAAAGCTAAGATAAAACCAATTTATTTACGGCGAACAAAAGAAGGTGAGTTAAAGGATAACTTACCTGAGAAAAATGAAATAGAGTGTAGAACATCAATGAGTAAAAAGCAAGAGTATCTGTATGATAACATTAGATTAATGGTTAAAGATAGTGAAGGACATAGTTATCTTCCTGCATTACAACAATTATTAAGTCTCTGCTCTCATCCTGGATTGGTAGAAAAGGATTGGGAGACTAAAAGTGTTAAGGAATTAATAACAGAAGGACCAAAACTCCAAAAACTGATTGAGATACTAGAGAAGATAAAATCTAAAGATGAGAAGGTCTTAATCTTTACTATTTATAGAGATATGCAATATATTATTCAGCGTGTTGTCCGAGAAAAGTTTAAATTAGACTGGATACCGATTATTAATGGTTCTAGTAAAAGAAGGGTAGAGACTGTTAATAAATTTAATGATAGTAAGGGGTTTGGGTGCATGTTACTTTCACCTAAAGCAGCAGGAACGGGATTGAATATTACTGGTGCTAATCATGTAGTTCATTATACTCGCTGGTGGAATCCTGCAGTAGAAGCTCAGGCTACAGATAGAGCTTATAGAATTGGACAAAAAAAGGATGTTCAAGTATATTATCCGATAGTTACATCTTCTAGTTTAGAGACTATAGAAGAGAAATTAAATCGATTATTGCAAGAGAAAAAAGGCTTAGCTCAGAGTATCATTGTACCTAATAAGAGGTTAGAGAAAGAGATTAAGGATGAGATTATATCAGATATTAAGTGATTGAGGAGGATATGATTTAGACTATCAAAGAAGGCTTTAAAAGATGCTAAAGAAAGAGATTTTGAGTATAGTGAATATGTGAATGAGTATTGGGCTACAGTAAGTAATCAATTTCTTGATACTTTGGGATACAATTACGATATTGAAAGTGACCGGTAGATATTTAACTATATAAATAATAAAATAAAACAAAATTCTCAATTACTAAGAGATAAGGGTATTAAGTTAAGCAGAAAAAGAGGTGGAAAATATATAGAAGAATGGAGAAGGGATTTGAAAAATATCTTTCATTAGTTAAAGGTGAGTTAAGAAAAGAATTTAAGTAAAATCAAATAATTTATAAAGAAAGTTTGATGCCATGAGTTTACCTCATGGTTCTGTTTATTTAGCAGAGCATATTAATAATATAATAAATTTGTAGCTTGAATAGCTAATATCCTTGGTTTTTCTTACTTTTATCAATAAAATATTATCAAAATCTAAAAAGCTACTTCTTAGTAGCAGGAAATTATCTATTTTAAGAACAAAATTTAACTATATAAGATAATTTTTTATAATTATATACTACATAATGATAAGTTAATAACAATGGATGGTTTATAAGTGTCAGTAAAGATTATACATGGAAAAAAAGGAGTTTATATAATGAATTATGATAAGGTTGCAAGGAAATTAAATTATCAATTAGAGTCTGAGGGAATAAGGTTAACTTTGAAAAAAGGAGAAGAAAAAATAGAGATTGCTAGGAAAGAATTATTAAAAGAGTTTAAAGAGAAGGTGTTGCAGAAAGAAATTGATAAGATTTTAGGTTTAAGTTTAGAACTTAGGAATGAGCAGATGTTTTGGAGAAAATTTTATAAAATATCTAGTTTACACCATAAACAAGGCAATATTTTCACAGTAACAAGTAGAAGGGAATTTAAAATAATGCAGTATATATCAGGATTATCTGCTATCTTTAAAGAATGTGGGATTCCTTTTGATTATTATTTAGGCTGATTAAGTTATTTTTAAGGGTAATCTTTTAACAGGATAATTAATCAAAGTATAGAATTTGGAGGGTAAGGAAAGATAATATTCTTAGAAATACTATAAGAGGTGATCTATTTGGTGAAAAAATTAATCTATAGTGATATTAATCCATTGCAAGATATAGGATTGGATTATTATTTAAAAGAAGATAATTTATTATATGTAGTACCTTATTATGAGATGGAGAATACCATCGAAGAAAAGGTCTTAAGAAATAATGCTAGAGAAGGGGTAGAAGTAAAGAGTATCACTTCTATTGACCATCTGTTTAAAGAGTTATATTTCAAAGTTGATGGTAGCTATCAAATATTAGAGGATAATGAGCTTAAATATATATTAGAAGAAGTATTAGTAGAGAAAGAGTATGTTTATTTTGATCAGAATTCTACTAAGTATCTATTAGATTTTATCAATAATATTGATGCAGAGTTGATAGACTTGTCAGGCTATAAAATTGAAGATTCAGTATTAACAGAGATGGTAGAGATTTATCATTCATTTAAAAAGAGATTGGAAGAGGAAGGGTTGATTAGCAAATGGCAAGCCTATTGTTTGCTATTAGATAAGTTAACAGAAGAAGATTTTAGATATCTATACCCTAGTATTGAGGTGATATTTTTAGATAGATTTTATGTGATTAGAGCAATAGAACTAGAGTTAATTTTGAAGGTAGCAGAGTATGTAGAGAATTGCGTAATCTTACTAGATTATCATCAACATAAAAAGAAACTATTTGCTAATCTAGATAGTGTAGTAGCTAGATTAAAAGCAGAAGGATTTATTATAGATAATAAAACTAGTCAAGGTAATCTCTTGCTAGAAGATATCTTCTCCAATCAGATCAAAGAAGAGAAGTACAAGTGGCAAGAATATCTAGAGAATGAATTTAAGATAGTAGAGGCTAATAGTCGTATCGCTGAATTGAACTTTGTGGCTAGAGAAATCTGGAGATTGGCGAAAGAAGGTGTAGCACTTGATAGGATTGGAGTAGCTTTTTCACGTCCAGAAGATTATCTACCAAATTTGGCTAGGGTATTCAGTGATTATCAGTTACCTTATACTAATGGCATTTCTCTTCCTTTGATATCTTCTCCATTATCTAAAGCAGTCTTAGCTTTATTGGAGGTTTTAGATGGGAACTTTGATAACGATGCATTATTGGTTGTAGTAGATAATAGTCTTATAGATTTTGGCTTAGAAAAACCACTGACTGATGAGCTAGAGCTGATACTAAAAAGATTAAGGTTTGAGGTCAAAGGCTGGAACCTAGTTAGTAAAATGGAAGTGGAAAGTGAAAAGGTTGAACAAGAAGAAATAAAAGAGATATTAAAGCTATTTAGAGATTATCTAGAGTGGGACTTAAAAGAGAAAGTTAGTTTTAGCCAATGTATTGAAGAGATAAGTGGGCTATTGACCTCTTTAAACTTTGGAATAAAAGTAGGTTTAGAAGAGAATGATGATTTATTAGCGGCTTGGAAAGGAATACAAGGGGCAATTGAAAGCTTAAATAAGGTATTTGTAACAGAGCAGAAGGAACTGGGAGAATGGATTGATCTATTAAAGGTAGCTATCCTAGAAGGTAAATACAAGCTAACAGATAAGCAAGGGATTACTGTTACAGGTAATTTAGAGCTAAGGGCAGGTGACTTTGATTATATCTTTTTAATCGGGATGAGCCATAGCCAATACCCTGCATTAATTAAAAATCCATTACAGCGATATTTAGATTTATTAGAGATTCATTTAGAGGATAAGCAGGTTAAAGATAGATATATCCTCTTTAACAATATCTTAGCTGCTAAAAAAGAGGTAGTTGTTACCTATTCTGCAGCTCAAGATGAGGACGAGCCTTTATTGACTTCATATTTACAAGAACTCTTTAGAGTAGTAGACAGTCAAGAGATTCTGCTGAAATATAAAAGGGAGGATGAAGTCTTTTATTCTATCAAGGAGGCTCAAAGGGCTATAGGAACTAGGTTGGATAAAGAAGCTAAAGTACAATTAGCTGAAGAATATCAGTGGCTTAAAAATTTAAAGAAGAGCTTGAAGTTAAATAAAGAGAGAAAGAGCGAAGACTTTAGTCATTATCAAGGAATACTTCAAGATGAAGATAATCTAAAGTGGTTAGAGGATAAATTTGATAAGGACTTTAATTATTCTGCCTATTTATTAGAGAGCTATGGAAGCTGTCCCTTTGCCTTTCTCTTTGATTATATCTTTAAATTGGGTGAGGTAGAGTATGAGGAAGAACTACACCCTATTGAAAGAGGAGCTATTTTACATGAGATAGTAGAGAAGTTCTATGATCAGTTAGGTGAGCGGGTCAATCAGGACAATTACAAGCAAGCTCAAGAGAAGCTATTTAAGGTGGCTAATGAGGTCATTTCCTCTTATCCATTATTTAAACATAATTTTTATTGGCAAGCAGAAGGGCACCGTTATTTACAGGAAAATCAGTTAGGTCCCGTATTTGAAGAATTTTTAAAAGCAGAGCAGAAGGCCAAGTTAGGAAGAACAAAGATTGATGACTTTAGCTTTGAACGAGCAGAGTGGGAATTTAAAGACTTAGAGATAATTGAAGGTTATAAGTTTACAGGAAGGGTCGATCGGATAGACCATAGCGAAGATAAGGGTTCATATGGTGTAATCGATTATAAGAGTGGTAAAGTTTCAAATAAAACCCTAACTACTAACCCGATTCAAATTCCTCTTTATATTCTAGCAGTAGAGAAAAGATTTGAGAAAGAGGTTGCCTTTGGTAGCTATTATGGATTAAAACCTGATGATCAGATCGGTTATAAGAATGTAATCCATAGTGGAGTAATGCAAAAGAGTAATCAAGAGAAGAGAAATGAAGAATTTAGAGAAAAATTAGAAGAGACTAAAGAGTTAATTAAAGCTTGTATTAAGGGGATAAAAGGTGGTCACTACTCCATTGGAGATAAACAGAGTGGATGTAGCTATTGTCAAAGTCAGATGATCTGTAGAAGGGAGGAGTTCTAAATGGTCCAAGAGATTCGAGGGATGGTCTTTACTGATAAACAGGCACAAGCAGTACTTACTTTAGATAAGAATTTAGCAATCAATGCAGGAGCAGGTAGTGGTAAGACTAGAGTTTTGACTGAACGTTATCTAGAGATATTATTAAGACCTGTTGAAGAAGGCGGTTTAATGTATCAGCCCGAGGCTTTAAATAAGATTATGGCGATTACCTTTACTAGAAAAGCAGCAGGAGAGATGAAGGATAGAATTAGAAAGAGGTTTGAGAAGTATCTTAGCGAAAATAGAGGTGATTTAAGCTCAAAGGAGTCAGAATGGGTATTTTATATCTTAGATAATTTGAATCAAGGGAGAATCTCTACTATCCACTCTTTTTGTAGTGAAACTTTAAGGAAATATTTCTTTAAGGCGAAGCTTAGATCAGATTTCAAAGTCTTAGAAGGTGTAGAGGAGAGAGCTTTAGAAGATGAGGCAATTATCAATGTTGTAGATAAGATTAGAAATTCATCAGATAAAGAGCTTTATCAAAAACTCTGGTACTTAACTTTTATCTATGGCAAAGCAAGGTTAATTAATATTTTTAAGAGTATGTTAGGTATAAGAGATAGATTAGATGGAGTCTTGAGCAGTAGAGATATTGCTAATGTCAACGGTGATTTAGCAGAGCTAGTTTATAGTATTAATATGAGAGTGATAAAAAATTATTTACAGAAGGAAGAAGTTCAAGAAATTGTCAAAGCTTTAGGAGACTACTATCCTAAAGAAGAATCAGAAGGGGTTATGGTAGTTAATCAGATAATTGATTTATATCCCAAGATAGCTAAGAAGCTAAGTAAGTACTCTAAGAATCAGAAAACTGAAACCAAGCTAGAATTATTAGAATTACACTTTGGCTTGATTAGATGTTGTTATGATTTTGATAAAGGAAAAGAACTGAGTATTTATAGAAAGATGAAAGCTGGGGACTGGGAAGGTGGTAATGAGAGCAAGAAAGCTGTTAATAATTTACATAAAGAGTTTAAGAGTACTATCTTAGCTTTAATGCCTAAGAATAATAAAACTCCAATTATAGTTGATGAAGATAATGATACTTTAGTAGATCCTGAAATATTAGAGTCACTTTTGGAGATTTATCAATTGATTAAAGAAGAGTATCAGGGTTTAAAGGATAGCAAAGGATATTTAGATTATTTAGATTTAGAAGAAAAGACTGTACAACTATTCGAGGAAAATTATGATTTGGTAGAAGAGTTAAGAAATGAGCTTAGCTTTATTATGGTTGATGAGTTTCAAGATACTAACCCACTACAATGGAAGATTATTAGTCCTTTGGTCACTAGGGATGGTGACTATAAGAAATTAGATGAAAACAAGCTATTTGTAGTAGGAGATCCTAAGCAAAGTATTTATGGCTTTAGAAGGGCAGATATTAGAATTTTTAATCAAGTCTTAGATCAGATTTCACCAGATAGAACTGAAGATAGAATTATAAAGCTTAAGGATAACTTTCGTTCTAATCAAGGGATTATTGACTTTGTAAATACTGTCTTTAAAGAGATAATGATAGAAGAGAATGACTATGATGTTGCCTATGAAGGCCTTGAATATGGTCGCGGTGTTACATTTTCTAAGGAAATTAGGGAGAACTTAGAGTCGCATTTAGAGATATTAGTTACTAGTAAGCCTGATAGTGATGATGATTATAGTAGTGCAGAAATAGAAGGAGAAAATATTGCAAAAAAGATAAAGTGGTTAGTTACTAATTCAGGTAAGAAGATAGCTAAAGAAAAAGAGCAAGTACCTGTTACTTATGGAGATATAGCTATCTTAATGAGAAGTAGAAGTAGATTAAAAGAGTATGAGGCAGCTTTAGAAGAGTATGATATTCCTTATCAAACAGTAGGCGGCTTAGGTTTTTATCAGCAACAGGAGATCTATGATATCTACGTAGCCTTAAAGAGTTTAGTCTTTCCTCAAGATGATTTAAATTCTTTTGGACTAATGAGAAGTCCATTATTTGCTTTAAGTGATGATCAGTTATTTAGCTTGACCGTTGATAGTAAAGGTTATGGATTTACAGATGATAGTTTGTTAGAGCGAGTCTTTAAGGTAAAACCAGAGGTTAAAGAGAAATTTAATAAATGGTCGGAATTAAAGAATAAAGTGAGTATAGACCGTTTAATCAATATTATTTTAATAGATTGTGGAGCCTATGGTAGTTATTTAGCAGGGGCTAAAGGTGAGCAACGTTTGGCTAATATAGAGAAACTATTAAATGAGGCTGCTGATTTTAGTTATCGTAGTGAAGGAGATTTATATAAATTTCTTAAAGAGCTAGAACTTTTAATTAATAGTGAGGAGAAGGAAGGAACAGGAGAGGTTGAAGATAGAAGTGAGAGGGGCAAGGTTAAATTAATGACTGTTCATGCCTCTAAGGGTAAGGAGTTTCCTGTAGTGTTTTTAGCTAATATTAGTAGTAAACCAAGAATTAATGCCTCTCCTATTATCTGTGATGAGGTAGAAAATAAAGATTATCTAGGTTTAAGGTATTATAATGATCAACTGCATAAAGAAAAGAACTTTGCTTATGGTATCTTAAGAAAAGAAATAGAAGATAAAGAATTGATGGAAGAAAAGCGGATCTTCTATGTAGGAGTTACTAGATCAGAAGAGATGCTATTTTTATCAGGGGTAGTAGATCAGGATAAGCCTAAGTTCTACAATAGCTTTAGGTGGTTAATAGAGGATGGGTTAAAGTATGATTTAGCAGAATTTCTAGCCGGTGAAGAGAATAGTGATAGGATTGAAATTAAGGTAAAAGATAGAGAGTTGTTTATAGAGATTAGTAAAGGTAAAAAGGAGCTAGATTTGGGCGAAGATGCAAAAGAGGAAGATTTTAAGGAAGAGATTAGCTTAGATCTGTCCGAGGACTTTAACTATGGTAAAGAGGTCGTGACCCCTTCCCAATTATTAAAGAATAAAGGGGAAGTTGAAGGCAATCAAACTCTTAATCTATCGTTATTAAATAATAATTATGGAGGATTAAAAGGCAGTATTGTTCATAAAGCTATTGAATTAATGGCCAAAGGTTTAGAAGTAGATTTAGATTATCTTTTTAACTTATATCCTCAACATCAAGAGTATACAAATCTAAGAGGAGAAGTAGTTAAGACAATCTCTAGACTAGAAGAGTGTGATGAATTTAAGAGGATAATTCAGGCTAAGTACAGAGAAGAAGTGCCATTTTATTTAGAAACTGAAGACAAGAAGATTAGAGGAACCATCGATTTAATCTTTAAAGATGAAGATGGAAGATTAGCGGTAGTTGATTGGAAGACGAATAAAATTAATAAGCCAGAAGATATAACTTATTTATTAGAGAATTATAGAGAACAAGTCAAGATATATCAACAGGTAGTTAAAGAGATAGGTGGACAGGAAGAAGTAAAGGGATATCTTTATCTTGTCGATGGTGAGAAAGGTGAGAGGTTGAAAGAGATATAGAGAAGGGTGAATTTATAAAAAGTTCAAATACATAACTAGGTAAAGATTAAAATTTTTGCAAAAGGACTCTATTAATAGAGTCCTTTTTTATTGATATTAATATTTTATAATATCAGGAAAGTATGCATTTTTAGAGATTGTGGATAACTTTTTAAAGTATTTAAAACAAAGAGAAAGTAGCAACGAATTAACGCGAATTGTACGAATTAAAAATAAAGTTCAATTTAAATTAGGTTTTTAAAAAGGTCTTGGTTTAAATTCGTGTAAATTGGCGAGATTGGTTGCAAAAAAATATTTTGAATTAATCTTTGAAGATTTTAATTATAAAATACTGGGC
>Ga0163219_100041_pt1 | contig 31739 bp, 29 predicted proteins | sample MSEWel2016_04_06_FD_113150 | JGI IMG/M metagenome (GOLD analysis project Ga0163219, IMG submission 113150) | Subsurface microbial communities from deep shales in West Virginia, USA - MSEEL Well Study Marcellus 3H_2016_04_06 ...
CCCTTCATAGCAATTAAGGCTATCTCCACCTTAACATCTTTAGGCAATCTACTTACTTCTACGCAGGCTCTAGCAGGTGGCTCTTTGGCAAAGTACTCTGCATAAACTCCATTAATTTGACTAAAATCATTCATATCAGCGATAAATACCTCTGCTTTCATTACATCCTTAAAGTCATAACCTGCTTCTGATAAGATAGCTTTTAAGTTCTCCAATACCTGTCTTGTTTGAGCTTCTACATTCCCCTCAATCAACTCACCTGTTGCTGGATTAATAGGTATTTGCCCTGAGACAAAGAGTGTTCCCTTCAACTCAGTTGCTTGAGAATATGGTCCTATAGCCTGTGGTGCTTGGTCAGTATGAATAATTCTTTTACCCATTATTAACCCCTCCTTGATATGTAATTATATTATAATTTTATACTATAACCTTGATTCTTTAAAATAGATATTACTTCAGAAATATGTGCTGAATCTCTAGTCTCCAATACTAACTTTACCTCTGCCTGTTTTAGAGAAATATCTGGATTCATACGGTCATGATGAACTGAAATGATATTGGCTCCACTTCTACCAATAATACCTGCTAGCCTCTCTAAAGCACCTGGAATATCAGGTAATAAAGTTGTAAAGGTCAATCTTCTTCCGGCTTTCATCATTCCCCTATTAATAATAGCAGAAATCATATCTAAGTCAATATTACCACCACTTAAAATAACAGCAAGCTTCTTTTCTTGTAAAGAAGCTTTATTATTTAATACTGCAGCCAATGCTGTTGCTCCTGCACCTTCGACTATTAATTTTGCCCTTTCTAATAAGATAGAAATAGCATAGGCTATCTCTTCATCATCTACTGTTACAATCTTATCTACATACTTAGATATAATTTCATAAGTTAACTTACCTGGTCTTTTGACAGCAATACCATCGGCAATTGTATTTACTTCTGTTAAATCTATTGGCTTCCCTGCTTTTAAGGAAGCTTTCATAGAGGCTGCCTTATCTGCCTCTACTCCTATTACCTTTATTCTAGGATTTATCTCCTTAATAGCTATGGCTATACCAGCTAATAATCCTCCTCCACCAACAGGAGCAATAACTGCATCTACTTTAGGTAAGTCTTCTAAGATCTCTAATCCAATAGTTCCTTGACCAGCAATTACATCTAGATCATCAAAAGCTGGTATAATAGTTGCCCCTGTCTTTTGAGCATACTCCAATTCTTTTTGATGAGCTTCATCATAGGTCTCACCACTTAAAATAACCTCTGCTCCATAACCTCTAGTAGCCTTGATTTTAGCAATAGGAGCACCTTTAGGCATAATAATAGTTGAGTTAATTCCTATTTGGGTAGCTGCTAGTGCTACACCCTGAGCATGATTGCCTGCTGAAGCTGCTACTACTCCCTTTTCTTTCTCTTTAGAGCTTAAGTTGCTTATCTTGTTATAAGCCCCCCTTAACTTAAAAGAGCCAGTCTTCTGTAAATTTTCTAGCTTCAAATAGACCTGATTACCACTTAGCTGACTAAAAGTTCTTGAACTGTCTAAATTGCTTCTCTTGATTATCCCTTTCAATCTATTTTGAGCATCTTTAATATCTTCTAACCCCACCATTAAAATACCTCCTGTTGTGACAATTGAATAAGCTGCTTTGCCTTAATGGTTTTCTACTAATTTATCATAGTTAAATATAGTATCTTAACTATGATAGAACTTCTCTTCTTCCAGTTTAATCATCTTTATTTAAGTTAATTAACTAAAAAAGTTGCCCTCTTTAATTATAAAACAGAAAGCATATTAATATGCTTTCTGTTAAATTAATAGAATCTTAACTTAAATATCAAAAAAGTTACTCTTTAATAATTCCATTAAAATAGATCTCCATAATATCATCTTTAATCTCCTCAACCTCATCAGCTGAAAAATCTTTTCCAAACATAATCCTATGAGCAGAAGTTATATAAATCATACCAAACAAAGAGATAGTAACATTAAGTGGATTCATCTCTTTAAGCTTCTTCTGCTCGATACCTTCTATAATTATATCTTCAATTATTTCTGTATACTTATCCATTATCTCTTTAATCTCATCCTTAAATTTAAGTTTATGCCCCCAAACTTCTCTGGTAAGAAATTTATGGAATTCGCCATGATTTTTATAAAAATTCAATTGGACAGTTATTATCTGTTCTATCTTCTTAATTGGATCATCTAATTTATTTATCTCTTTTTTTACCTTCTCTAATACATCATTTAAACCAAATTTAATTAAAGAAGAGATCAAATCCTCTTTATTCTTAAAATAACGGTACAGGGTTCCTTTACCTATCCCAGCTTCTTATGCAATCTCTTGCATAGTTGTAGCAGATGTCCCCTTTTTAGCAAACTTCTGTATAGCCGCTGCAAATATCTTCTCTTTTTTGGGATGCATTCTATCAGCTCCTCAACCTTAAAATTATAGTTATTAAGAGATTATTAGACACTTATTTTTTAAAAATATCATACCAAAATCAAATAGTCAATCATAGCTACTATTAAATAATCAAATTAAAGAAAAATTTAATAAGATTTAAAAATTATAATTTAAATTAATCTTAATAATAGGATCATTGGCATTTTGATCATAGGATAAATAACCATCTAACCTCACAGGTTTAAGTCCTAACAGATAAAAATCACCATTAAGACCTATACCATAGGCCATAGATGATACTTCATCGTTTAAATAATCAGTAAACAAATATGCTCCAATATCCTTAATATATACCATCTTCGTTAATTCAATCGCTTTTACAAATTCATAGGTATAGGCATAATCTAAAGAGAGTTGAAATTTAGCAAACTTATCTGGTTCATCTCCTCGATAAATAATAGGTGATTCTATTAAATTACTATTATTAAAGACCAATTTAGGCCTTAAATCCCACCTATCATTTAATTTAAAGGAGGTCTTTTTAGAGATTAAGATTTTAGGTTCTTCCCCTGCTTCATCAAAGAAAACATCTACTTCACCACTTAAATTACATCTATTGAGTTCTAGCTTATATCTAGCATCTGCAAAGACATACTTATTATTATCTATAACCCCTAAGCCAGTTCCCCAAAAATAATTATCTTTATAGTATCTAATCCCTAGCTCACCATCATCTCTTTTCTCAGATTCAATTCTAGTCTTAGCTATCATATCAGTATTTTTAGTCAACTTTTTCCACCTAAACTCTGCTTCTAAATCTTGAGAAGCATTATTAGTTGCTAAAAATTTGAAATCAACACTATCTTTATCAAATTCAAAGCCATATTGGGGGATATTTATATAACTTCTTAATAAATCTTGCTTAAAAAGAGAATAATCTTGTCCAAAATGGATAATTGGGTTAAAGTGAAAAGAAGGAACTAACATCCTATCATACTTTATATCATTAAATTCTTGTGCTACATTTAATCTCTTTCTAGCTGGATGCCTCTTTAAAGGAATCGTTTTGGAATTTAATCCTTCTTTTATCTTACTCATCTTCTCTTTAGTAGCTTGATACCCAATCTCGACCAACTCAGCTGCACTACTAAAATCAAAAAAAGAATAGTCTCCAACTCTAGCTTCAATTATTACATCTGAATAATTTTCAATTATTCTTCTATTATTATTTTGTGATACTATATCTACATATCTGTTAACTATCTTATCTGGGTTTTCATAGCTATCATGAATCAGCTCAGACTTAACAGTAGTAGCAATTACAAAGTCTGCTCCTAATGCCTTAGCTGCTTTTGCAGGAGAATTCTCTAAAATCCCAGGGTCTGCAAAATACTTCCCCTCCATCTGATAAAGTGGGAAGAAATAAGGAATAGCATAAGAGGCTTGTATTACTTTAGAGATTCTATTAGTAGTGATCAGGTATTTATTACCACTATCTAATTCTAAAGTTAATAAGGCTGTAGGTATAGGAAAATCTTCTAACCTCTTATAAGGTGCTATATCCTCAAGAAATTTATTAACCTTACTAGTTCCTAAAATATAATCATCATTCATAAAGTTAATATCTAATAATTTGGCAAAGGGGACATTAATGATGATCTCCTCAATCTGCTCAATAGATATTCCACTCCCATACATAGTCCCCACAATTGACCCCATACTGGTTCCTACAATCAAATCAATTGGAATATCCTCTTCTTCTAAAGCTTTAATCACCCCTATATTAAAGAATGCCTTAGCCCCTCCACCTGTCAGTGCTACTGCAACAGTTGGCTTTGAAAGTGATTCAAACCTCTGATAATCCTCTATTAAATATATCTCATCATCTTTAATCACTTTAGTTAAACCTTTATCTTGCTTAAAAGCTGCATAACCACTATTTGAGTTAAAGAGTATCAGCAATAAAAGCACTAAGATTAAATGTTTTTCTCTTAACACAGTAGCATTCACCCCCCAAGTTATGAAAAGACCCTTAAATTTAAGGGTCTTTTTATAATTTACTTAACTATCAACAGGCATATTTTTATCAATATTAATATTATTATAGTTATATTCTTTATACTTGATATTAAAGACTATCGAATAAACTACAGGAACTGCGATAAGAGTTATCAATAGACCAAAGGATAATCCAAAGATTAAGGATACTGCCATCCCCCCAAATAAAGCATCACCACTAAACCAAAGGGGTAATAGACCACAGATTGTTGTGGCACTGGTCAAAAAGATTGATCGCAATCTCCTTTTAGCAGCCTCTAAAATAGCATCCTGTGGAGTCCTATTAAATTCATCTAGCTCTATACCAATTCTATCAATTAACACAATCGAGTTGTTGACTATTATTCCAACCAAAGATATTAGACCCAATATCTCCATAAAACCAAAAGCCTTTCCTGTCACTAATAAGCCAATTGCTACTCCTACTATTGTAATGGGAACTATTAAGATAATAGTCAAAGGTTTCTTATAAGAGTTGAACTGAATCACAAGCAATAATAATATAACCAATGCAGTGATAGGTAATTGGGCTCCAATAGATTCATTGGCTTCTGTTGAACTCTCATACTCCCCACCAAAGGCATAACTATATCCTGCACCCCAATTTGCCTGCTCTTTATCAAGCCATGGCTTTAATTGATTATTTACCTCTGTAGCAGTGATACCATTAACAGTATCAGCTTTAACGGTAATAGTTCTAATACCATCCCTTCTATATATCATAGATGGCTCCCATAAAGCCTTGATCTCAGCTATCTGCTTTAAAGGAACTGATCTACCTGTTCTAAGAGAGTAAACTTTAGTTGTTTCTAATGTAGATATATCTACATTACTACTATCTTTGTCCCTTAAAACTACTGGTATAATATCATCATCTTTTCTATACTCTGTCAATTGCACACCATCTAAGACACTTAGTAACGAGACAGCTACATCTCTATTACTCAAACCAGCTTTCTCTAATCTATCTTGGTCTATATCAATTTTTAACTTCTTAGTTCTTAGCCCCCAATCATCACTGATATCCTCTACTCCATTAATAGTTCTTAATTTATCTTTGACTGAGTGGACTATATCATAAAGCTTATCCATCTCCTTACCTGATACCCTAATTTGAATCGGTTTACCGACTGGCATAATCTCCAATCTGGCAGCTTTAACCTCAGTATCAGGGAATTTATCGATAGTATAACCTTCCAACTTAGGAATCAGCTCTTCAATCACATCAACAGAGGTGGTGTTAATTAAAAAGTAGATATATTCAGGACTATTTAACTCAGCACTATAAGCTAAAGTAAACCTTGGAGCTCCTTGCCCAATAAAGGTTCCCCAATTCAATATTCCTTCATCTTTATACTTTTCTAGCGTTCCACCAGCCAATAACTGCTTGAAGAAATTAACCTCTTCTTGTTCTGGTTTTACTTTTAATTGCTCCTCAATATACTCATCTATATCTTTAGCAACCTCTTCTGTTCTTTCAATCGAAGTCCCTTTAGGTAATTGAACCTCATAGGTCATTACCGTTTTCTTGTCTTTAGGCATGAATATTTTGGGAACAAGTCCCATCCCTTTTACTCCTGAGAAGATTATCAGAAGCACTAAAATAACAAATGCTATTTTATGTTTCATTAGAGTTAACAATATTCTATTATGAACTCGATAGACCTTACCATCATACGCCTCTTCTTTCTTATCAATCTTTAAGAATAAGACAGCAAATAGAGGTACCATAGTTAAGGATAAGATCCAAGATGTCATCAAAGCTAAAGCAACCACCTTAAAGATACCTCCAGCAAACTCTCCTACATCAGATTTAGCAAAGCCTATGGGAGAGAAGGCAGCACAAGTTACTAAAGAAGCTACCAACAAAGGCACCTTAAGCTCTTTAGCTGAAGAGATAGCTGCATCTAATTTACCCATTCCCTCTTCTAACTTAGATATGATTGATTCTGCCATAACAACAGAGTTATCAACTAACATTCCTAAAGATATAATCAAAGCTGCTAAAGAAACAGTATCTATTCCTATTCCAAAAATGGACATCAATAGGAAGGTAATAGCAATTACAACAGGAACTAAAGTAGATACCAATAGCCCTTCCTTCAATCCTAAAAATATCAGTAAAACTGCTATAACTGTTAAAGTACTCTGGATTAAGTTGGCAGTAAAGCTACTTACCTTCTTTTCAACTAATTTTGATTGTAATGAAATAAAATCAAAATTGACCCCAATAGGATATTGCCTCTTAAAATACTTAACTTTCTTCTCTACCTTTGCTCCTAATTTAGTAATCTGCCCTCCATCTTTCATGGAGATAGCCAATCCTAAAGCCTGTTTACCATCTACTCTCATCTTAGAACGGGCAGGATCGATATAACCTTCTCTAACCTCGGCTATATCCTCTAAATTGACACTATTTCCATCAGGAAGGGTAATCAAAGTGTGCTTAATATCTTCCAAATTCTTATAATCTCCTGTTGGCTCAAGAGGTATTCTTTCTGACCCTAACTCTATATTTCCACCTGATAAGATGATATTCCTGCTTGTTAAAATCTGTTGTAATTGGTATGGAGAGATTCCTAGTTCAGCTAATTTAGCATTATCATACTCTATAAAGATTCTCTTCTCTTGCTTGCCTACTATATCAACCTTGGCAACCTCATCTATAGTTAATAGCTCATCACGCATATCTTTAACCATATCTTCTAATTCAGCATAACTATAATCTTCTCCAGTAACCCCAATTATAGTTCCAAATACATCACCATATTCATCATTGATAATAGGTCCGATACTATTTGAAGGTAATTGGCTTTTAATAGCATTGACCTTCCTTCTCATGCTGTCCCAAATCGGTCTAAGATCCTTATACTTTGATTCTATATTGACCTTTACCAAGGAAAAACCTGTCTTGTTAGTGCTTTCTACATAATCTAACTCTGGTATCTCTTTGACAGCCTCTTCAATCTTATCAGAAATCAGATTTTCAATCTTGTCTGGACTAGCTCCTGGCAGATAAGTGATTATCGTTGCAGTTTTGATAATAAAACCTGGATTCTCAGATTTAGGTAGATTAAAATAAGCTCTAACTCCACCTATAATCAATAAAGCAATTAAAGTAAAGGTAACATACTTCTTCTTAATTGCTAATTCAGTAAATCCCATGTGTTGCCCCTCCCTTCTATTTTAATAACCGTACCTCTTGATTATCTACTATTTGAGTTACACCCTTAGTTGCTACAAGCTCTCCTGCATTTAAACCTTCTAGTACTTCTATTCCTTCAGAGTTAAGTCTTCCTACCTTTACTCTAACTTTATTTACTCTACCACGTTCATCAGAAACTTTAGTTACTGTATATACAAAGTTTCCTCCGTCATCAGCCACTACTGCCGATACTGGTAGGATTAAACTCTTTTTATCTGCTGAAAAGTCGAAATAAACCTTAGCAGTCATTCCTGCCTTCAGATTATCTAGACCTTTAGTAATCTTTATAGTTACTGGATAGTTTCCTTGATATCCTCTAGTCTGTCTTCCAATATTATCTACTATTCCTACAAGATTGTCTCTATTAATAGCTGTAATCCCTACTGATACCTGCTGACCTTCTTTAACCTTTGGGATTAAATTCTCATCAACAAATACCTTTACTTCAAATCCTTGATCACCATCAAGAGTAAAGACAGGCATACCTGCATTGATATTCTCATTTGGCTCATAATTTTTTTGAACTATTGTTCCAGAGATTGGTGCCTTCAATTTAGTATACTCTAACTTTAATTTTGCCAAGTCTAGCTGGCTTTGATATGAGGCTACCCTTGCTTTGGCAGTCTCTACACCCTCTTTGGCTTCAACTAATTGTGCTTTGACCTGCTTTAGCTTTGCTTCAGCAGATTCTTTAGCTGCCTTAGCCTTATCATAATCAGCTTTGGCTACATTATCATTCTCATATAATCTTCTAACTCTGTTAAAACTATTCTTTGCCTCTGTAAGCTGTGCTTCTACACTGACTATTGCAGACTCTACTTGGGATACCTTAGCTAAGGTACTACTTACTCCACCTTTTGCTTGCATCAAGCCTGCTTCTACAGATTTGACCTGCAATTTATAATCACTATCATCTAACTGAGCTAATAGTTCTCCTTCACTTACCTTATTACCTACTTCTACGAGTATCTCTTTTATCTTGCCTGGAACTCTAAAACTAACATTTGTACTTACATTTGGTTCTAATGTTCCTGAATAAGAGTAAGTCGAATCTACTCTCTTCAACTCTACCTGCTGATACTCTACAGGTCTGATAGTCTTTTCAACAGCTTCTTGCTCTGCTGCTGATTTATTACATCCCGATATCATTAAAGATAAAGTTACTAATGTTAATAATATAAATATACCCTTTAATCTTTTCATCTTCTTCCTCCTTTAAAACTAATTAATATTTATAATATCAAAGTCTCCTAGTGCTCTTTGCACCTCTGCTATTGCAATTAAATAATTGTAATTTGTAACAAACTCTTGTCTTTTGGCATTGATTACTGCTGATTGAGCATCTAAAAGTTGAGAAATAGAGACAAGGCCCTTAGAGTAGGCATCTCTAACCAACTCTAAACTCTTATAAGCACTCTCCACTGCATCTTGAGAATACTTATTCTTTCTGTATTCAGTATTAGCAGCAGTGACTTTATTTCTAAGATTCTGTTCTATCTTCTTTAATACAGATTCTCTTTTCTTCTGTAACTGTTCAATCTCTTTTTCAACCTTAGCTAGTTCTACATTTTTATTACCACCATCATATAATGGGAAGGATGCTTGAATACCAACACTCCACTCATCTTCACCATGTGCATCTGGAGCGGTCGGTGGACCATTAATACCCCAATGGTCAAAATAGGTATCATATTTAGCTGATAATCCTACTTGAGGTAGGTAGTATTTTCTCTTCTTCATCTGATACTCTCTCTCTTTGACCTTAATTAAATAATCCAAACTCTCTAACTCAGGAGAATTCTTAAGACTCTCCTTGATCAATTCATTACTGATTTTATCTAACTTCCAAGGATTGTTCACTTTAAATTTATCTACTAGTTTCTCAAATACATTATTGGCATCTATCTCTGCTAAACTAATATCTTCTGTTAAATCAAAATTTAAAATTCTTTTTAAATTATCTTTAGCCATCTTTAGCTGTCTTTCTGTCTCTGATAACTTACTTAGCTCTACAGACTCTTGGCTTTCCCATCTATAGATATCTGCAGGTCCTGAAATACCAACTTCATTCTTAGTTTCTGCTATATTTAAATTGTCCTTAGTTAATTTAATGTTCTCTTCTTGCAATTTAATATCTGCTCTTGCTTTTAAGGTGTTGATATAGGATTTAATTGTATCTAAAACTAAGTCCAACTTCTCCTGCTTTATTTCAATCTTTTTCTGCTGATATAAATTCTGATTAATATCTATATTGGCATTTGCATCCTCACTGAATATAAGCTGATTAAGCTCTATTCCTCCTGTTAATTTCTGTTCACTTGCCACCCCTAATTGTGCTCTATGTTCATCTATCTGTGAATAGGTAGTATTTAAATCAAATTTGGGCTTTTTATTATTTTTAGCTTTCTTTAAATCATCCTCTGCTATAGCTATCTCCTTACTTTTAGCGGCTAAATCTGTGTTATTCTCAATTGCTAGATTTAGTGTATCCTCTAAAGTCAATTTTTTACTATTTACATCGTCTTGATTAATTATTTTAGAGCTATTTAGTAGCTCCCAATCAGGAAAAACTCCTATCTCTCTTGCTACTTTCATATTGATAACAAACTCTTCATTACTTTTATCGATATGAACAGGTAGCTTAGCTGCGTCTTCTCCTGATAAGATCAATTCTAGATTAAGAGCTGTAGCTCTTGCTCTTGCTTTGATCTCTTTATTATGAGAATATCCTGCTAAAATTCCATTCTCATCATTCATAACATCAGCTAATGTAAATGTAGGTATCTTCTTTTGATTAATCTCTTTTACTAGATAAGTCTCTTGCTCGCCAACTAATAAAGGTGATAGGTATACTGCCTCAGTATCGTCTAACTTGTTTGTAATATCTTCTTTAGAAGCATTGCTATCTATATAATCTACCTCTATATTGTTTTTCTCTGCCTCTTTACGTAAGGATTCAAAGAATTTTCCTGTCCCATGACTAAAATCTTTAGAGGTTATAAAAGTTAATTTGTTAAAACTAGTTAAGCTTTTAAAAGCTTTAATATCTTTTGCTAAAAAAGAATCAGCAGCTATAAAGTTTAAATTTTCAGCCCCAGTTCTGTCTCCTCCAAGAGAAAATCCAATAGTCTCACTTTCGATTATATAAGGAGCTATCACTGGTTTTGTTAAATCCTTTCTATTAATAACCCCATAAGAGCTTAAAATTCCAGCTGGAACTATCGCATCTATCTTACTATTAGCCAGTAAACTATCTATTATTATATTTTGAGTAGCTAAATTATCAGCTTTAAACTCACTAAATTTAACTTGATATTCTCCAGATAATACCTGTAAAATCTCCTCTTCTACACTATTTTTCAACTTTAAATTGAAATCATCATCACCTTCATAAATTATTCCTATATTTACTTTGGGTAACTTAGTTTGATAATCCTCGTTAGCATAACTTATATTAGACATAAACAAAGTAGCCAATATAAGAAACATTAGACAAAATATTAGATTTCTTTTCATCAAAAACACCTCCATCATTTCTAGATCAAACAGTTATAAACTTACTATACTTATTTATAATAATTTTTACTTCATTTCTATACCACCCCTTATATTACTTATAAAAGTTATATGGATTTCAGTTAAAACATCTATCGAGATAAAAACAAAGCTCCAATACTGACTGGTCAGTATTGTTAGTTTATAGTATAAATAATTTTAACAATATTGTCAAGATTATTTATACTATATAGTCTCCTTATTTAGATTCCCAAAATATAATTTTAAACTGCCTCCCATTTAGGGCATTTAGAACCCCAGCGGGCAATAATCTCATCCTCTTGATGAATATTAATAATTTCACAATGGTTAGGGCAAGATTCACACTCAAAACTAGAGACATGATAATTAAAGCTAGAGGTATCAAATCCCTTAAATTCAGTATTTTTCTTCTTCTTAACAGCATCTTGAGCTAAAACTGCACAACCAATAGCTCCCATAACATTGTGATATTCTGGTACGATAACCTCTACTTCTAGTTCCTCTTCAAAGGCTGCTTTGATTCCCTGATTAGCAGCTACCCCACCTTGAAATACAACTGGTCCTAAAATCTCTTTTCCTTTTCCTACATTATTCAAATAATTCCTAACTAATGCTTGGCACAATCCTGCAATTATATCCTCTAAGTTATGGCCTAATTGCTGTTTATGTATCATATCAGACTCTGCAAAAACTGAGCAGCGGCCTGCTATTCTAACAGGATTATCAGCACCTAAAGCAAGAGAGCCAAACTCTTCAATTGGAATATTCAAGCGACTGGCTTGTTGATCTAAAAAGGATCCAGTACCTGCTGCACAGACTGTGTTCATAGCAAAATCAATAACAACCCCATCACGTAGAATGATAATCTTTGAATCTTGTCCACCAATCTCTAAGACTGTCTGTACCCCTTCAACTACAGTAGAGGCTGCTACTGCATGGGCTGTGATCTCATTTTTAATTACATCAGCACCTACAATTACCCCTGCTAAATTTCTAGCACTACCTGTAGTACCTACCCCCAGAATTTCAACATCTATTAGCTGTTGAATTCTCATCAATCCTTCTTGAATTGCACGGATAGGTTGTCCATTTGTTCTAATGTATAAACTCTCTAAAACATTTCTATCTTCATCAATAATGGCAATATTGGTACTAACTGACCCTACATCTATTCCCATATAACCTGCTTTCATATTATCAACTCCTCTTTCTCTTCTTTACGAGCTAATAAATCTACAAAGGCTTCTAGCCGAGTAATATAACCTGCATCACCAGTATGCTCATCTAAACTTAATGATAAGACGGGTATGCTTAACTCTTGACTAACTGTAGGTAATATGCTTTGAGCTATAATCTCAGGCATACAAGTAAAAGGACCTAGGTGTATTACTCCATCAAAGCCTTCTTTAGCATACATTACAGTTTCACCTACTGATTCTAGACCATGCCCTCCTACAAAATGATTTAAATAGGGCTTTGCCAGCTCTTGTATATGCTGTCGATGTTTATTATCTCTAAAGATACCTAAATACAGATGTTCTTCTATCCATTCAGATAAATAAATAGATCTATCTACTAATACTCCTAACTCACCTAACTTCTCTTCTATGTGCAAATTGGTAAAGGGTTCTAAGATAACATAAATCTCTCCAACTAAACCTACTTTCAAAGGTTGAAAGTCTTCAATTCTTTCTAAAGAATCAAAGTCTGTTCTTATTCTTTTTATAGCAGCTTCAGTTTCTGAGATATTTTGAGCCTGATCAATCAGCTCCAAGCCCTCTTTATAGATTTTTGTTGCTTCTTTTCGTTTTACTAAATGGGGTCTGCTCTGATTTGTTAGCTTACTAATCTGATCTAAAGCTTGTGCTTTTGCCCATCCTTTCTTCCAAGCAGTATAAAGCTTAGTCCAAGAAATATTACCTAATAATAACTTCAAACTCTGATAAAACTCTCTCCAATGGCCTTGTGGTGGCTCAAAGATGACCATATTAAAGTCATAGCCCAAGTCCCTTAAGATATCCTTTTGTACCTCACCATAATATCCAAAACGGCAAGGACCTATCCCTCCACCCATAATAATCGTATCAGCACCAGCTTCTAAAGCCTCAATATAATTACCTATGTTTAATTTAAGAGGTAGGCAGGCAAATTCAGGAGAATTTTTAACCCCTAAGTCTAAAGTCCTTTGAGTAATAGGAGGTGGTGGTACAACCTCTAAACCAAGTTCTGTCAATAAAGTTTTAACAGCAATCGACATAGTTCCCATATGAGGAAATGTAACCTTCATTTATATCCCCTCCCATTTGATCATGTCTATAAAAGCTTCTAAACGGGTTAGTAATCCTGCTTCACCAGTATGTTCATCTAAATTTAAGGTCATAAAGGGTTGACTTCTTCTCCGCTTAGCCTCCCTTTCTATCATCTCTCCTATTAAAGAATCTGGTCCACAGCCAAAAGCTGTTAATTGAATAATTCCATCTATGTTATTGCGATCAAAAAAGTGATGGCCTGCTCCTAACATCTGCTTACTTAATGTCCAGAACATATTTTTGGATAGATGTGAGACTCCATTCTTTAAAGATGATTTGGAGAGCATCTCAGCTGTTATCACCTCTACCCCCATCTTCTGTAATTTACCTATTAGATTCATACTGATATGGGGATCATAAATAATATACTCATGGCCCAAAACTCCAACCTTATATTTAGCTTCAGAATTAATCTTATCTTTCATCTCTCTTCTATGCTTTCTTAGCTCTATTAAGGCCTTGAATAATGCCTTATTCACCTGCCAAGCCCCTTTACCTAATACCTCTCCTACCTCTAATGCTGCTTTAAATAAATTGAATTTACTATCTCTTAAATTTAGAGTAGTGTTAATGATATCTGGCAGATCATCAATATTATATCTCACCATATCAGGTAGACCCATAAACTTAGGACATAAATACTCCTTAGATTCTATACTGATAACTCTGGGAACAAATAAATAGTCAACCTTATCTTTTAGATATTGGACATGTCCTAAAAATAGTTTGACAGGTAGACAGGCTTCATCTACTGCTAATCTAACCCCAGCATTTACTGTCTCTTTAGTAGATGCCTTAGAGTCTACTACCTCACAGTCTAACTCTTCAAAGAACTTATTCCAAGCTGGATAATATCTATGGTATAACAAAGCTTGTGGTATACCTATTCTGGGTTTCACAGAACCAACTCCTCAATATTAATCTACTTGTTACTCTCTTTTCTAGTCTTATCCTTGACATGTCTAATATTAGGTCTTCTTTTTCTTAATGTTAAGATTGATTGCCTAAAGATATAGGTCTTTAAGGCTTGCCAATTAAAAGGAACAAGTGGCCATAAATAAGGAATACCAAAAGAATTACTAAAAGCAAATAGTAAGAAGATCAACATCAATCCAATAATCAATCCAGGTAACCTAAAGTAAATTACCGATATAATTAAAAACAGTCGTAATAGCTTTATCGTTAAAGCCAACTCATAGCCTGGTATAACAAAGTTACTTATCCCTCCAATAGCCATATAAAGAATCGTCTCTGGGCTGAACACTCCTACCTTTACAGCAAACTCACCCAACATTAAAGCCCCAATCAAACCTAAAGAAGTAGCTAAAGAACTAGGGGTCTGTATTGATGCCATCCGGACTAAATCAATACCTAAAGTCGCCAAGATAAACTGTATTCCTATTGGAACTTTGCCCAACTCCTCTGCTCCAATGAAATCTAAACTCTTAGGTAACCATTCAGGTCCATACGCCAAAGTTAACCATAATGGCGGTAAGATTAAAGAAAGAAATATTGCAAAGAATCTAAGTAAAGAGAGATATGTTCCAGTTATAGTAGACTGGCGATAATCCTCCAAGGTTTGGGTATGATCAAAAAAGGTAGCTGGTAAAAGTAAAGCTGTTGGTGAATTATCTACTAAAACACAGATCTTTCCTTCAAAAAGATGGGCACTGACAATATCAGGCCTATTACTGTACCTTATTTTAGGTAAAGGATTTATAGTATCCCCTGTCAAGAAATCCTGTACAGTTCTATCAGCCAAAGGCAGTCCATCTACATCAATCTCCTCAATTTTAGTTTTGACCTCTTCCACCAACTCAGGGTCAGCTATGTCTTCAATATAGATTACTGCTATATCATTTTGGGATCGCTTTCCTGCTCGCAGAGCCTCTGCTCTTAACTTTGGATCACGAATTCTTCTTCTAATCATCTGTAAGTTAAATAACATGGTCTCAATAAAGCCATCCTCAGGACCTCTAGTTACCTTCTCTAGCTCTGGTTCTTGAGGTCCACGAGACATCCAAGTTCTAGCATCTATGATTATTGCCTTATCCTCACCCTCAATTAATAAGGCTTGAGGTCCAGCTAAGACTTCATTCATTAAATCATTTATATTATCTACAAGTGCTACCTCATGAATAGTAACACGACTTTCTAGTAACTTCTTAATGGCATCAACACTTAAATCTTCTGGCTGAGTTTCCATTAGATATTCCATTATCCTGTTTATTAAGTCACCATTGGTTAGACCATCAATAAAGATTAAGCTAACATCTTTATGACCAATCTTAAAATCTCGATTGATAAAATCAAAGGTCTTCGGTCCATCGACTCTATCTTTGATAATTAGTAAGTTTTCACTAAGTTTCTTACTAATCTTGGTCTTCTTTTCTGCCATCAACTCCACCCCTCTTTAAAATCTCCTCTAAAGCCTTAGTGGTAATAGGGGCTCCAAGCTCACAACTATCCTTGCCAGACATCTTACCAACATCTCCTATCCCCACAATTAATAAATCATCATCAAAGCTATTAAGTATGTCAACGGTATCACCTTCTAAGATTACATGCCCTTCCTTCTCAACCTCTCCCTCCTTATCAACAGGTCTACTTACCAACTTCCCCTCTCTAGTTATAGAGCAATCAGGATGTATGCCTTCTACATCTTTGGCATTAGATGCTACTGCGACTACTCCTAATACCTCTATCTCTTCAGAGTCCATTACCTTCTCCATAGCATGCTCACCTTTACCACAGTTGAAGTTGCCTTCATCATCAAACATGACTACAACAGGATCTGTAGGGCAAGCTTGAATTAGAGATAATAATTTTTTACCTGAACATGGTGTAGGATTACCTCCAGATTTGGAAATCACCCGTAAATTCAAATTTTTACTAGCCTCTTCTACAGCCTTTTGGGCAGTTGAATCACCATCAGTCACTACTATTACTCTTTTTTTATCCAATAATTTTCTCTCCTTATTATTTGGATTTGAAAGAATTAATATTCAAAATGAATAATTAAGTTTTACTTTAAATTCACAAATTTCTATACTACTCCTTAGGTCTAAAGATTGCTGCCATTAAAAAACCAATAATTATCGAGGCACTAACTCCTATACTTCCTGCCTCTAAAACTCCAGCAAACAGTCCTAAAAAACCACCTTTTTGTGTCTCTGTTAAGACCCCTTTGGTTAGAATATATCCAAAGTTCATCACAGGAACAGTAACCCCTGCCCCTGCTATATCGATTAGATAATCATATATTCCTAAGCCAGTTAAAATAGCTCCAACTACCACCATAATCACCAACAAATGGGCTGGCGTATAATTGGTATAGTCTAAAAATAATTGGCTCAGTCCACAGATTAATCCACCAACTAAAAATGACATTAAGTATAAATCCATAGTTTATCCCTCACTTTAGCTCAAATCTTCAATCTTCGTAGTTTCAATCTTTGTTGCTAAACTATCTTGTATAGCAGGACGACCAATACCTTCAGTTAAATGTCCTGTTCTTTCTAAGACCACTGCATGGGCAATACAGGGAATAGTCTCTCCTTGCAAGAAGGTCATAGGATTTAATAATGCACCAGTTCCTAATAATAAGACCCGATTAAAGTTGCCATACATTATCTGGGGTAAGAGATAAGAAGCTGCTACAACTGCTGAACAGCCACAGCCACTACCTCCTGCTCCAGATTTTTGCTTAGAATTATAGATCATTACTCCACAATCATCAAAGTTTTTAGTAACATCACACCCTTGTTCTGCTAATAACTCTATTGTTAAGTTCTTTCCAACCTGCCCTAAATCGCCAGTGATAATCAAGTCATAGTCACTAGGACTATGATCACTGTCTTCTAGGTGGTTTAAGATTGTATCTGCAGCTGCTGGCGCCATAGCTGAGCCCATATCCTTTGGATCTTTGACCCCTAAATCTACTACTTTGCCTAAAGTAGCCATGGTAATTGCTACTCCTCCAGTTTCATTACTTAAAATTGTTGCTCCTGCCCCTGTAACTGTCCACTGTTTATAAGGTGGATATTTATCTCCATATTCATTAGGAGTTCTATACTGCCTTTCAGTGGCCTGATAATGGCTAGAGGTAAAAGAGACCACTCGCTTGGCTACTCCTCCATCTATCAGTATAGAGCCTACAGCCATGGCTTCAATCATCGTTGAACAAGCCCCAAAAAGTCCTAAGAAAGGAACTGGAAATTTGCGAGCAGCAAAGTTAGAAGCTACAATCTGGTTTAATAAATCACCAGCTAATAAGAAGTCTATATCCTCTTTAGCTAAATTAACCTTATCTAAAGCATTATTTACAACATCCTCTGTCATCTTCATCTGGGCCTTCTCCCAAGTCTGTTGCTTATTGTATGCATCACCGATGACTTGGTCAAAGTACTTACCTAAAGGTCCTTGACTCTCCTTATTCCCAACAACTGATGCCGATGATATAATTTGAGGAGGATTATCAAATTTAACTGTCTGTTTTCCTAGTTTCTTCATTATTTATTCCTCCAAATTATAATAATAATTTAAATAATCCAATTAAAAATGCAGATAACATTCCATAAGTTAATACTGGTCCAGCTATAGAGTAGATATTTGCACCTAATCCTAAGATATAGCCTTCTTGTCTAGATTCAATGGCTGGAGCAACAATTGCATTGGCAAAGCCTGTAACTGGTACAATAGTTCCTGCCCCAGCAAATTGGGCAATCTCATCATAGACTCCCAAACCAGTTAAAAGCCCTCCAATAAAGATTAAAGCAATTGTAGCATAAGAACTTGCATTATCTTTAGGAATACCACTACTAATTAATACATTAATAATCACCTGCCCCAAAAGGCAGATTAACCCACCTATTAAATAGGCAGAAAAAAAATTGGTTAATTTAGAATCTGTAAGTTGATGCTTTTTTATCAATTTCTGATATTCTTGTGGTGTTTTGTCTATTGTCCCCATCTAAGACCTCCTGTTTTTAATTTTAATAAATCCCAATATTATAGATTAATTGTATAGAGATCAAGGCTAAGTTTACCCTAAAAACCATAACCTTGGAAATAACCAGTAAATTAGAGAACCTATCACCTTTCCTAGGATAATAATGAATAATAGTTCATCCATATAATCCTTTAAGCCTAAACGCTTACTCAAAAGTGGCAATACCTTTAGAGTTTCAGTTAAAGCAGCAGCTACCAATCCAATAAATATACCAAAGATAAGCCCTATCAAAACAACCAATAATTTATTAATAAAGAAAATATTAGGGAGAGTTAGATTAAAAAAATCTGTTATTACTCCAAATATTGACCCTAATACTATCAATTTTTGATATAAAAATATAGAATTTTCAGAGTTACTTAAATCTATCAAACGAGGAATTACATCTAACACCATTAAAAAGGCAACTAAGGCCACCCCCACTATAACCCCTTCAGAAAAACCAATTAGAATTAAAAGAATTGCTTTCATTTAACCCCACCTAATACTACTTAATTATTGATCACTCTTTTTAGCCAATTCAGTCTTTTGATGTAAAGAGAATTGATTGACTTTGTTCTTATATAGATACATCTCTATCTCCAAAGGACTGGGATCATCTTTATTAAATTTATACTTATAGATTTTGTTAAAGAAGATGATCATTCCAAAGCCTAATCCTATAGAGTAAGGGATATTAAGCAAGAGGGGGTTTTCTTTAGACTTACCCATAATTAACTTATAAATCTGTTGATGAACCTTAACCATGCTGACATCGGCATGAAAATTCATAATAGCCATAGCTGCTCCAAAAAAGAGTATAACTCCAATTGCAAATACATATAGCTTTGAAGGCTGATTATCTGTTAAATTCCTTTGAGGGGTATCTTCAATATCTACAATTACATCAGCTTCCCCCAAATGCTCTATACCAGCTTGCGGAAAATTAATCTTGATGGCTCTGATAATCTCTAATGCTGTGATAATCATCGATTGACCAGCTTTTTTAGTTACCTCTTTAACTTTAACCTGTTCTAGTTGATCTTGTAGCTCTTTGTTGGTAATGACTTCTGCTAAATCACTCAGTAGTAGGGTCTGATTGGGTTGAGCCTTTACTACCCTTTTAACCCTTAAAAATATCTCTTCTTTTATACATTTTAGCTCTTCACTCATTATAAACACTTCTTATCCAAGAATTGCCTTGATAATTAAAGACCTTTTTGGCTCTAGGAGAGAGCTCTTTTTCTACGAAGAAATTACTCCACAAAAACCAATTAACTAAGGCAAGAGCTAAAAAGATAAGCAAATAGATTACTCTTTTTTGGCTAAATTCAAAAATCATAAGTATCCTCTCCTTTTATAGAAGAAAAGTAATATAGCTTTGGTTGTTAGGTAATCGGTGAGTAGAGGGTTAGGAACTGCCTAACTACCTAACCCTCCAACTCCTAACCACCTAATTACAAAAATGTCGTAATATACCCATTAACTGTTAGTATCTATATTGTCAATTAGTCTATCTTCTGATTTTCTAAATATATTATGTGTAAGTAATTTAAATTTAATACAAAAAGCACAGGCTTAGCACCTGTGCTTTTTCTATAACTCACTTCTTATTAACTTTAAAATTTTCTTCTCTAACCTTGAGACCTGGGCTTGGGATAAGCCAAGTACTTTAGCAATCTCACCTTGAGACTTCTCTTCAAAGTACCTCAATTTAATTATCAATTGTGAACGCTTGTCCAATTTTTTTAAGACATGATTTAAAGCCAATAAATTCAATTTATCATTATAATGGTCTTCATCATCAACTAACTGATCAGCCAGTTCTAAACTACTTCCTTCCTTCTGATAGACCTGCTCATGGATTGATTTTGGGGCTTGTACAGCCTCTAAAGCTGAAACTATCTCTTCAGCTGATAATCCTAGCTGCTCACTAAGTTCCTTAATTGTAGGCTCCCTATTTAACTGCTGTTCCAACTCTTCTTTTATCTTCTTAATCCTATAAGCTGTCTCTTTAACACTTCGACTGACCTTAACAATATTATCATCACGCAAGAATACCTTAATCTCACCAATAATCAAAGGCACAGCATAAGTAGAGAACTTCACTCCTTTACTAAGGTCAAAACCATCTATCGCTTTGATCAAACCGATACTCCCAATCTGAAAGATGTCCTCAATAGAGTAGCCACTATTTTTGAAACGATGAGCTATCTTCATCACCAACCTCAAATTATGTTTAATCAACTCATCCTTAGCTCTCCTATCACCTTGCTGACTTAAGGATATTAACCTCTTAGTCTCATTTTCGGTTAATAATTTATGATTATCAATATTTATATTTGATAAGCTATTCATCTTGTCAGCTCCTAATTAACCTGTTTTTGCTCCTGGGCTGGAATCTTAACCATCTTTAATCTAGTACCTTGATTGACCTTAGACTCTATCTCAAACTTGTTCATAAAAGAATCGATAAAGACAAGACCTAAGCCCATTCTATCAGCAGTTGTATAGGCTGGCTCACAGGCAGTCTTAATATCTTCAATTCCACAGCCTTGATCCTCTATTATTATCTCTAATTGATGCTCATATACTCTCATTGAAATATCTATCTCACCTATTTCACCTTTATATCCATGAATAATGGAGTTAGATACAGCCTCTGAAATTGCTACCTTGATCTCCTCTAACTCTGCTAAAGTAAAGTTTAGCTGTGATGCAAAGGATGCTACCGTCACCCTAGCTAACCCAATATTATCTGATAAACTATCAATTACTAATCTAGCCTTATTCTCCATTATCTTACCTCCCTACAATATTATCTAAGGCTTCTGCTTCCGAAGGATATAACTTAATAATCTTTAAAATTCCCGATATTTCAAATATTCTCTCTACTTGAGGAGTTACTTCTGCTATTGCTAAAACTCCCCCTTTATTGCTAATTCTCTTATATGTACCAATGATAGCCCCTAATCCAGAGCTATCAATGAATTTAATCCCATCTAAGTTTAGAATTATCCCGTTGATATCTTCTGTCAATCTCTGCTCTAGCTTCTCTTTAAAGATATCTACAGTATGTAAGTCAAACTCTCCATAGGGTCTAACAACTAACTTATTATTATATTTTTTAAATGATAACTTCATTCTCCTCACTCCTTTCTCCTTATCAATTCAACATTAACCATTTTTTTCCTGCAAGAGATTAAAAAAAGACAAATAAATTTATTTGCCCTTTAAATTATTCATATCAATTTTGTCTATAATAAATAATATTTTCATACTGGTACACCTCTAACATTTCACAAATATTATTAAAAAACTACTCTTGCTACTACCCTATAAAATTATATATACTATGAGCCATTATAGGGTACAATAAATTCTTTTCACGTTTATAAATCCAAGCTAAGCCCAATCCAGAAAAAAAGATATGTGGTATAAATTTAACTGGATGAAGAGTAGCAAAAAAGATTGAACTTAACAGTGCTGACCTTCTAAACCCTAATTCTTCTTCTAAGAAATTAAATAAAAATCCTCGAAAAAAGACCTCTTCAAATATTGGGGCTAATAAAACTCCAATTATTGTATAAATAAAAATGGCCCAACTAGATACAGATTCCTTTAATGGAGATATTTCTATCATAGGGCTTAAACCACTTAGATAATTTTCTAATATACTAAATAGATTTCTTATACCTGAAAAATAAATAATCGCATTTATAAATGTCATTATAATCCAAAATAAAAGACCTATTTTAAGAGCCTTCATAAAATTAAAGTTCTTAATGTTAGAAATCTTGATAGCCTCATATATATTTTGATTATTTTTCTTCAGAATAAAATATAAAATAACAACTAAAGTAAACTTATTAATAAAGTCAGACATCACATACATATTAGTTGTATTAATGAACCTGTATATAATAGGACAAATGAAAAAATAACCAAAATTATAAATAAGTATTAAAGTTACTAAAGAAGTATATCGCCATCCTGTCATTTTAAATTGAATAACTACAAAGACTATAAGATATGAAATTGCTCTTAATAAAAAACCCGAACTCATTACTGGAAGTTCACTTATAAATATAAATAATATTAGACACAAAAACAGAATATTTAGTATTAAAAATTTATTTTTTATATCAAAATTCATAAAAACACCTCAAGTTATATTTGATTTTTTGTTATTACACTATCTTTATCTAATTGTATAACGATCTGATTAAATATAGTTAAATATAATGAATTTTACCTCCTTCAATAAAAGTATTTTTTATATTAAGACAAACTACTTATGGTAGTAATATTATATAATTGTATTTATTTATATTCAACTATAAAAACCAATAATAAGTAATTCTATATTTACAATTTATATCCCTAAAAGAAAAAAATACACCCCTCATGATGTCTAATAACAATCAGCCTTTATTCAAAGATATTCATAATATTACTGATAAACTTCTTAAATAATTGTAGTATGATCTTAAAGAAATTAGTCTTAGCTACCTCCTCTTTAGCCACTAAATCGACACGCCCTAATACCTCTTCTCCCTTCAATACAACTATCTCTTACTTAATAATTCAAAGATAAAAATAATAAGTTAATACTCTAAAGTAAACTAATAATTTTTATACAATATCTCGATATTATAATCCTAGTTATTAAAGTGAACAACTACTGAATAACAAGGATTATCCTCTTTAGTTGGAGGTTCAGCTACTGCTTTATACATAATCCCTCTCTCTACCTTTGTTATTCCAGGAAATACTTTTTCTAATTCTTTATTAATTCGATCTACTTCTGCCTCAATCTCTTTTTTATTCTCTAAAGGAATATTAGTAATATAGATTATTTCAAAAATAAACTCTTTTTCCTTACTATCTTGATTATTATAATAAATTGGATTGATAGAATAAATTATCGGTTTAGTCTTGATATTAGATAATTTAATCGGAAATTTATATTTTTTATCAAGGTTGTATCGTAAATTTCTACTGAAATCAACAATCTCTTTTTCATTAATATAGTGAAAAAAGGGATTAGGTCTTAAGATTTTTGCTAACCCATCTAGTCTTAATACGGCAGATAATTCATAACCTTTATTAGATAAGTCTTTAATCTCGTCAAATAATTCTGGTGCTGTTTTTCCAAGTACCTCTAAACCTCCATAATGAAAATACTGTAGCTTCCATTCACCTTCTATCTTAGTATAGATAGTAGTAAACATAGATGCTTCTCTATCTGCTTCCTCCAATCTATACAAGCAAATAAAAGTTTCATTACTCATTCCTTTATACTTTAAATAATAGCTTTTTTCTTTATTTGTAACAGTAATAACATTTTCGTTATTATCTGAGAGTACATAATAATCATCATACAACTTAAACTCCGTATCTAATGATAATTTATGTATCTTAGAAATAATATTCTTAGTTGAATCTGGATTCTCTTTTCTTATTTTTTCTATCATTAAATTTAAAATTAAGGAACTCTTATTATCTTTGATACCTTGAATGACTTGTTTATTTAGATTATTAATTTCCTTTTTTATTTTTGGAGACATGTTTTGATTATGTAGTACGCTACCATCATTACATCCAGAAAAAATAGTGCTAATAATTAATAAAAGTAATAACAATATTTGTCTATTCATTTTTATAATCTCTCCTTCATAAATTATTAATTTTATCCTATAAGGTAACTTAAGATGAGATAAGGGAGAGACCTCAAATCTCTCCCAAAAATAAATTATTACAGTAATTAAATGTTTTTAAGGTTACCTTTAAAAAGTTCATTTGTAATAACAATATAATGGTCTTCTAGTTATCTTTCTACCTAATGATAATTCTCAATACAATAAGACAGCCAAATAGACTGTCCTTCTTAACTTGTAACTTGATACTATTTGCTTGTAACTACTTACTGCTCACTATTTGACTCATACCTGGCATAATACCCCTGTTTCATCTTCTCTTGCCACTGTTCTTGTCGATTTCGATAATCATAGACTCCTTTTTTACGTAGAAAAATAGTTATCGCTAAAAATATTAATAATACAATTAATAAGACTACTCCTTTACAAAAGTTAGTATAATTCCCTAGATTAAAATAATTAATCACTAGTCTATCTAAAAAATCCTCTTTGTTTAATACTGCTAAATTAGTCTTATAAATTATCAGATTTATTATAAACATTCCTCCTGCTAACTCTACTCTATACTTCCATAAATAATAAAGACTCAATACTAGAGCAATAAAGTACAAGGCACCAAAAAAATAAACTACTCCTAGAGGTATCTTTTTCCAAGGACTAAAGAACAAAACATCAAATCCCTCAAAACAACTTTGAATAAAAGCTGAATAAATAATAAATTTAATTGATTTATAAATAAATTTATCTAGTTTAATACTAACCAATTTTATAATTGCTATATGAAAAATGGAATGAATAACCAAAATTATTATCCCTATTAATGTCCAAATATCAACTGTTAAGCTAACTCCAAATTCTCCATTTGAAAAAAAACTCAAATTATGAAAAAACCAATCGGTTAAAATATATACTAAAGCAAAATAGCCTATCTTCTTCAAATATTCTTTCATTCTCTTCACCTCTATTAATCTAAAATTGAGCAAGGGGCTTTATGCCCCTTACACTTTAAAATGCCTCGTTTAAAATAGTTTGAGTAAATACATAAGCTTCTTCTGCACCAATTCCTTCAGTTAAAGCACCTACCGCAGCTGCAACAGCTACAGCAGCTGTTGCTGTTGCAAGTTGTTTCTTATCAACACCTGGTTTAATTTCTAATTTATCTACAGTATGTGTTCCATTTACCTCTTTATTTTCTGCTGTTATGGCTACCTTTAACCCACCTGATCCTACCGAACTATACATGTTAATTTTAGTCCCATCTTTTACTGTCAATCCATTTGCCTGAGCTATCTTGGCTGCTACCGTATAACTCCCTTCTTTAGTTCTCCCTACACTTGTTCCCTTAGGACCATAAATAGTCATTCCATTATTGCTTATACCTACTGTATAACCATTTGTACTCTCTTTTACATTATATGTTCTAGTTCCAGTCATTTCTACATAAACCCCCACTCCATGACGTTTGTTAAATAATGGAGCAGTTACTGTTACTCCTGCTCCTCCATTCCATACATCACCAGTCTTATCTTCTACATTTACATTTTCCCAAACTTCTTGCTCATCAAGTTCTTTTATCTTATCCCATCTTCTTTTAGTTTCTTCTATAACCTGACTTGTATCTGTTCCTACTACTCCACCTATAGATAAGCCATGCTCTTTCTGAAATTGCTCTACAATAGCTTTAGTACCTTTACCGTATACTCCATCTACACTTATATTATATCCTAAATCTTTCAAATTCTGTTGGAGTTTCTTAACCTCTGTTCCTTTGCTTCCTACTTTGGGGTTCAATCTTCTACCAAATAATTAGTTAAAACTAACCAATTTCCTGTTTTAGTAATAATTCCCAATACAGTAAGACAGCCTAATAGACTGTCCTTCTTAACTTGATACTATTCACTTCTAAATTCTTACTGCTCATATCTCGCATAATACCCCTGCTTCATCTTCTCTTGCCATTGTTCTTGGCGACTTCTATAATCATAAACTCCTTTTTTGCGTAGCAAAATAGTTATTGCTAAAAATATCATTAACACAATTAATAACAATACTCCTTTAAAAAAATGAATATAATTTCCTAATTCAAAATAATTACTCAATAATCTATCTAAAAAATCCTCTTTGTTTAATGCTGCTAAATTAGCTTTATAAATTATCAGATTTATTATAAACATTCCCACTGCTAACTCTACTCTATACTTCCATAAATAATAAAGACTTAATACTAGAACAGTAAAGTACAAGGTAACAATAGAATAAACCTCTCCCGCAGAAAGCTTTTTCCAAGGACCAAAGAACAAAACATCAAACCCTTCAAAACAACTTTGAATAAAAGCTGAATAGATAATAAATTTAGTTGATTTATAAATAAATTTATCTAGTTTAATACTGACTAATTTTATGATTCCTACATGAAAAATGGAATGAATAACTAAAATTATTATCCCTATTAATGTCCAAATATCAACTGTTAAGCTAACTCCAAATTCTCCATTTGAAAAAAAACTCAAATTATGAAAAAATAAATTTGTTAAAATATATACTAAAGCAAAATAACCTACTCTCTTCAGATATTCCTTCATTCTCTTCACCTCTATTAATCTAAAATTGAGCAAGGGGCTTTATGCCCCCTTACACTTTAAAATGCTTCTTCTAAAATAGTTTGAGTAAATACATAAGCTTCTTCTGCACCAATTCCTTCAGTTAGAGCACCTGCCACCGCTGCAACAGCTACAGCAGCTGTTGCTGTTGTAAGTTGTTTCTTATCAACACCTGGTTTAAATTCTAATTTATCTACAGTATGTGTTCCATTTATCTCTTTATTTTCTGCTGTTATAGATACCTTTAGACCATCTAATCCTACTGAACTATCCATATTAATTTTAGTCCCATCCTTTACTGTCAGTCCATTTGCCTGAGCTATCTTTGCTGCTACCGTATAACTCTTTTCTGTACCTACCCCTATACTTGTCCCATTAGGGTCAGAAATACTTATTCCATTACTAGTTATACCTACTGTATAACCATTTGTACTCTCTTTCACATTATAAGTTCTAGTTCCAGTCATTTCTACATAAACTCCATATCCATGACGTTTATTGAATAATGGAGCAGTTACTGTTACTCCTGCTCCTCCATTCCATACATCACCAGTCTTATCTTCTACATTTACATTCTCCCAAACTTCTTGCTCATCAAGTTCTTTTATCTTATCCCATCTTCTCTTAGTTTCTTCTATAACCTGACTTGTATCTGTCCCTACTACTCCATCTATAGATAAGCCATGCTCTTTCTGAAATTTTTCTACAATAGCTTTAGTACCTCCACCATAGACTCCATCTACACTTATGTCATATCCTAAATCTTTCAAATCCTGTTGAAGTTTCTTAACATTTTCCCCCTTGCTTCCTACTTTCAATAATTTATTTGTATTTTTAGGGGCATTATTAATATTTTTCTTCTCTTCTGCTATAGCCTCCCATGTATTTTTACCTGCTACTCCATCTGTAGCTAGTCCATGCTCTTTCTGAAATTTCTCTACAATAGCTTTAGTATCTTTACCATATACTCCATCAACACTTATATTATATCCCAAATCTTTCAAATTCTGTTGAAGTTTCTTAACATCTGTTCCTTTGCTTCCTACTTTCAATACTTTGTTCGTTGATTTTATTGGATTGCTAGTAACACTACATCCACCTACTCTTACTCCACTACATGTCCCATGACTCCTTCTACTGCTACATGTTCCATGACTAGCATTACTTCTATGACTACTACAGTTTCCGTGACTACTACTACTTCTATGACTGCTACAACTTCCATGACTAGCATTACTTCTATGACTGCTACAACTTCCGTGACTACTACTACTTCTATGACTGCTACAACTTCCATGACTAGCATTACTTCTATGACTACTACAACTTCCATGACTACCACTACTTCTATGGCTACTGCTATTTCTATGACTACTACAACTTCCGTGACTGCCACTGCTTTTATGACTACTACTGCTTCTATGACTACTACTGCTTCTATGACTACTACTGCTTCTATGACTACTACAACTTCCGTGACTGCCACTGCTTTTATGACTACTACTACTTTTATGACTGCTACTACTTTTATGACTGCTACTACTTTTATGACTGCTACAACTTCCGTGACTACTATGACTCTTGTGACTGCTACTACTTTTATGACTGCTATGACTCTTGTGACTGCTATGACTCTTGTGACTGCTACTACTTTTATGACTGCTATGGCTACTACTGTGTCTTCTTCCACCACCACAGCTACCGCCATAATCTCCTTTTCTATAAATAAATCCTTTTGTATCTAACAATGTTTCTGGGTCTAGATTCTTGCCATTTCTAATGACCTCAAAGTGAAGGTGTACTCCATCACCCTTTTCATTAACTGAATGTACATTAGTACCTGTATTACCCATAGTTCCAATAGTTGTCTTTTGGGTAACTTTGTCACCAACTTCTACATTAATTTTATCTAAATGGCAATATTTTGTAAGCAGCCCATTGTCATGCTTAATTACTACTTGATTCCCCCCAGATTTTGTCATTCCAGTAGAGATAACTTCACCTTTTTTAGCTGCATAAATCTTGTCACCAAATTCTCCATCAAAATCTAATCCTTTGTGCAAATAAGTACCTCTATCTTCTCCAAATCTACTCGATATGTATATTGTACCAGTTCTAACCGGGCTATGCAATTTATACTTATCCTCTGTACTTATGTTAGTAACTCTTCCTATCTTAGACTCTGATACACCTTTCTTTACTTCTTTAATATTAGAAGACAGATTGATCTTATCTTTAATCAGATTCATCTTCAATGACACCTTTAATTTGCTAGTAGCTTGATTCTTCACTTGAGAATTACTCTTCTCTCCACTCTCCTTCTTTGCTAGATTACCTACACTCCCATACTTCATCCTTAGAAGTTGACTATTGTAACTTTCTTGACCCCTTCCATTAGCTTCTGTTAACATTTACTTTCCTCCTTAATATTTTTAGATTAATTATTTTATATAGAAAATCCCCAAAAGATTCGAATAGGTCGTCATCATTTTGGTGGATTTGCTATTCACTCCACATAACTCAGGCAACCAAATACAAGTTATGCTTCTTTGCTCTCTTTTTATTTTAACTATCAATTCTCAATTTCTAAATTGTAATTACCACTCCATCTTCATACACTCTCGATAGATAGAATCAAAGATTCCAGGATTTATCTCTTGAATCTCAGTCCAGAGATAGATACTCAATCTGATTAAATGCTTTTTATACTCACACATCACTCGATAAGGTCTCTCTTTCTGCTGATGAACCATCTCACCTACTGCAAAACACTCCCCAGAACATAAGTATCTAGCCCAACATCCTTGACAATAAGGTATATTATCTGCATATAGTTGTCGTAAATCCTCCTGTACCTCTCTATCTACCCCTGTATAGATACTCCCCATCTTAAAGGAACTATTGTTCAACTGTACAGGGCAGCTATAAATCTCTCCTTTATGGTTGACAGAGAGACTATTTAAACCTGCACTACAACGATAAATTACACTATCATTTCTGATAGTTCTTTTTAGCAACTTACCGAAATAATCAGCACTTCTAAGAATAGCATAGAGATATTCTGTATTTCCTTTAGCTATTTCCTCTATCAAAAATAAAGCAAATTCATTATATCCTTCTTTAATCTGCTCTAGATTATCTTCATTCATAGCATACTCATTATCTGGTCTTAACCTTATTGGTTTAATTCCTATACTATCAACTAAATTTAATTGGAATAATTTCAAAAAAATATCCTTTATATTGGTATGCTTACCTGTCAAAGTCACTGCAAATCCTAAAAATTCTCTATCCTCTATCTCTTCACAGTTCTTAACAATATCTTTAAAAGTACCTCTTCCATCCTTATATATTCTCAAATCATCATTAATTACCTCATCACCATCTATACTGATACCATATAAAATTTCATTCTTCTTTAGGTAGCTACTCTTCTCTTTATCCAGTAAAGTACCATTGGTGCATAAAGTAATCAGAATTCTTTTGTTAATTTTTTCACTTAATTCTTCACAGTAATCTTTTATCTCCTTTATAAAATCAAACCTTAATAATGATTCCCCTGACCCACTTAAATCTACTGAATAACTACTACCTTCTTTTCCAAAGTCATTTACTAGAAAATAAATTGCCTCCTTAGCAGTTTCTATAGTAGTATCTTTTATCTTTTCTTGATGAACCTCTCCTCCAAAACAGTATCTACAGTTTAGATTACATCTACTTGTTGGATGTAATTTTAGTTCATAATGATCAAATTGCTCAAAACCTTCCACAACTCTATTATAAGGATTAATTTTCTCCTGCTCCCATAATTCTTCAAGCCAATTTAGTTTCTCTATAACTTCTCTTGTCGGATATTCTTGACTTAAAATCGAAATTATATCCTTTGTCAAATAAGTATCTGCTAAATCTAAAATCTTACTGCTTAAATTATCAATTGTTAAAAATTTTGAACTCTGTACATCTAATGCTATTATCTTATCTCCGATTTCATATCTATATAGTTCTAAGTTGATTGGGCAATCTAGCATATTAACTCCTCCAATATTATTTAACTAAAATCATACCTCTCTTATGATAATAAAAATTAGATTTAATAAGAAACTCTTCTGTAGCAAGTAACCTACCATTAATTAAAATAAAAACTCTCCATAAGCCCGGCTTAAAATCTTCTCCCCGCAAATTGATATAATTATATAACCTCTCTTCTCCACCAGTTGCTTTAAGTAAAGTTGAGTCAGATTCAAAGACTTTTAAGTCTGGTCTACACCAAACATAAGTCACTTCAACCTCCCCAATACATTCTTTAATGCTATTGTAAATATAAATCTGCTGACCACTGATATTAAATTCTCTATTTTCACCCTCTGACTTCTTCATTAAAACGATTTCATTAAAATTATTATCCATGCCTATATCATCAATGATCCCATATTCTTTACTAACTCTGACCACATCATCGCTATCTAGTTGAATTACAGAATTTAGTGATCCTGTCCTATTATTAACATACATATCAGCATAGGGGTCATTAATCCATAACTTATCATCAATTAAAAACTTATATCTATGTATTCCTTTACTTATTTCAATATCTATAACCCATTCATCACCTTCTTTTTCTAATAGATCTTTATCAAACCTCCAATTATTAAAATCACCTAACAATGCCACCTTCTGACCAAATATAGCAGGAAACTTAAATATCAACACTATCCCTCCCAATTAAAATTAACCTTTATATCCATAATAAAACATTTATAACAGATATATTATATCACTTTCTTTTTTTGGATTTCAAGTATAAAAAAATAATAAGTAATTTTATTCTAAGTATTTATATCTCAAAAAATAGAGTAGGACCAGCCTCACAGCTGGGACCTCTCTTCAAACTGCACGTACGGTTTTCCCGTATACAGCTTTCCTTTATTGTTGCTCCATTCCAGAGAGTAAGTTATCATCTCTGTATTAC
>Ga0163219_100043_pt1 | contig 31049 bp, 34 predicted proteins | sample MSEWel2016_04_06_FD_113150 | JGI IMG/M metagenome (GOLD analysis project Ga0163219, IMG submission 113150) | Subsurface microbial communities from deep shales in West Virginia, USA - MSEEL Well Study Marcellus 3H_2016_04_06 ...
GAGCATCGCCGGAGGTCACATTAGCCGTAAAACTGGCACTGACTCCTGTTGAAGCAGCATTCACAGTAATTGTTTGACTGGTACTGCTGGAATCACTTCCATTAATAGCAGTCAGGACAACATTATAATTACCTGCACTTGTGAAAGTATGGGTAGGACTTGCTTCAGTGGAATTAGCACTACCGTCGTCAAAGTTCCATTCGTATGTGCTTGCGTTTATAGAATTGTCAGTAAAAGCAACAGTTAATGGAGCATCGCCTGTAGTTGTATTAGCTGTAAAATCGGCAGTGACATTTACCGCGGAAGCGGTGCTACTGCACAAAAATAGTAATATAAATCCAAACAGGATTATTTTTAGGTTTTTATTCATTTTTAAACCGTCCTTGAAATTTTCCTCGAAATTTGAATAGTGTAATCTAGTCTTGCATATCTTTAACTTCCCAATTGTAGATAACCTTTACGATAAATCGACAGGTTTGTACCTTCCCTTCGTTCAATGCGAATACCAGCTGTTTGTTCAACTACTTCACCTATAATACTTAAATCACATGCGCTATTTGCCTCATCCATTTTATCGGGAGAGACGGTGAAAAGCAACTCGAAGTCGCCGCCTGTGTAAAGTGCAAAGTCCGTCTGTTCATCGGGATCTGATGTTACGTATTTTCCGATATCCTCATGCACGGGCAATCCGGACTCATATATGCGGAATCCTACGCCATTGAGGTCAGCAAGATCGTGCAGGGACATTGCAAGGCCATCGCTTGTGTCCATCATACATGTCACGGCACCGGAATGTGCAAGTGCCTGCCCTTCCTCGGTTCTCGGATATGGCTCAAGCAGTGCATTCAGAAAGGAATCCGGAGCTTCGATACCATGCTGCAGAGCATGGAGTGCGGCACCAGCAGAACCTGCAAAGCCTGTTACACAGACCTTATCGCCCACCCTGGCACCCTCTCTTTTCAGAAGCTCTGACTTTTTTACCAGGCCGAGAGCCGTTCCCGTGATGGTGAGTTCATCGTGAGTATCAATATCCCCACCAATCACAGTCGTACTGCATGCCTTTGCACAATCCGACATACCACGGGCTATTTCTTCCACAAACGACACATGCGTATCAGAAGACATTCCTATGGCCATGAGAAGGCCTACAGGACGTGCACCCATGGACGCCACATCACTCAGGTTCACTGCCGCAGACATCCATCCGATCTGCCAGGGAGTCATCTCTGGAGGGAAGTCCGTTTTCCGATGCACCATATCCGTGGTTGCCACTAGGCATTCCTCACCTGCGATATCAAGTACCGCACAATCATCATTACCCGGACCGATCAGCAGGTCTTCATTCGAATCCTTGTTGAACATGACCGACAGCAGGCCGACAAGGGGTCTTTCACCCATCTCTGAGACTTGTGTGATTTTCATGGTTTTTTGCTTTATTATTTAAGGAAGACTTTTTACATTTCGAAAGTTTTACAGCTAGTTTTTTTACAATGAGCACCTGTATTGGATTACGCTTTATTTATCTTTAATGATGCAGACTCTGCAGTAGTAACATCAGTCTGTAATCCTGAACACAGTTATAAAAATAATGGTAAAAAAAGTGAGACCGGCACAAAACGAAATGTTCAGTGCCGGTCATTGCAGAACTATCGTTTTGCCATACGCCTTATACCAATGACAAGCCCTCCGAGCAATGTCAGCAATATCACTACCGGAAGGAGATAACCTGCCAGCACGATCAGCGCATTGACCATTGATATAAAGCCCTGCACAGATTCGGAAAGCGCATCCCTGAGTCCCCATGACTGGTTTATCGGACTGGGTTCGGTCACACGTATATTGATTGTTGTGAACTCTATCCTGTTATCCAGATATTCCAGACGCCCTGTAAGGCTTTCAATCTCACCACGGACACGTTCGAGCTCTTTTTCGACACTCAGGACTTCCTCGACCGTAGTGCTCATATTCAGGATCTCGTTCAGGCGTGCCTCCTGATTTCTGAGATTTTCCAGACGGGCACTGACATCGATATACTCTTCGGTCACATCCTGACCGCTTACACTTTTGGACTGAACATCTCCAAGCCCTTCCACCGTTTCAAGAAATACAGGATAATCCGACTCCGGAACCCTGACAGTAATATATCCTGCTTTTCTGGCGTCCGAGTTATAGTTGAGATCATAGACCGATGAACTTGAAACATAGCCACCGGAGGCTATAGTTGCATCTGTTATCGTGTCGATCGAGGCTGCAGCATCATCCACTTCCATGGACATCTCCACGGTTGTGATGGTCTTGCGCTCCGCAGAACCTGTGCCTGCTCCGCCATAATCGGCCTGTTCAGCAGCCCCGTCTGCCGGATAGTAAGCCGCTTCTTCCTCATAGGCAATATTTGATGCCCTATCTGATGACTGGGAGGTCTCATAATCATTAATCCCCATACAACCGCTTGCGATCAGGACAAGGATTGTCAGGAAAATCGTTAATAGAGAATATATTTTTTTCATGGGATCACGTTCCTTTTATTAGAAGATTGGGAACGTACCTATAAAACAATAGCTTAAACTTCAAATGGTTCCGAAGTTATGGTTGTGAGCCTACAGTTAGAACCTTGTGAGTATTGAGGGTACTGATATGCCACACATTATATACCCACTATTGCGTGCAAGGGTAACAAGCTTCTTCACGTCGAAGCCGCTCTGCACCTCATACGCGCGGCTATTTCCGTTTTGAGGCTCATAATTAACTTCTTTATACATTGACCTTAATGTCTTGGATGCTCTTCATATAATGGTCAAACAAAGCTCATATCTACCCATAAAAAGTAACATTACATTTATACCACATCAAAACAGATTTTACATCATGAGTTCATCCGCAGACATTGAGGACATGCTGCATAACATTGACAGTGATATCCACACTATTCTCAACATGCTCAAAAAAAAGAGTGCTAGAGACCCAAAGGAAATTGTCGATTCCTCTTTGGGGGCATGGGATATTGAAGTTGACAGTGAGGAATTTGTAGACCAGCTCAGAAGGTCTTCGCGTCTGGACTGGGTACAATGAGATTTTTTGTGGATACCTCCATATTTATAGACTGTCTGCGCAGGAATGTAGTACCTTCATCCCGGCATTTTCTAGAATCATTTGGAGGAGAACATATCGGATTTACTTCCTCCATCACAGTTGCCGAGCTGAGTGTCGGAGCACACCTTGCACAACGGGAGGATGCCCTCAAAAAGACACTTCAGCTGCTTGAAATCGTAGAAGTAATAGATATTGATTCAAAAATTGCGATAGATGCAGGGAAGATATACGCTTCCCTTGTCAAAGAAGGAAAAACAATAGAACTGAATGACTGTCTTATAGCCGCCACAGCCCTATCTGCCGGAATGAACACAATAGTGACACGGAACATAAAACATTTTGATAGAATTCCCGGAATCACGGCGGTCGAGCCTGAGAACATATAAGAGATATTAAAAACGGCAGATTCACTACTAGACCTTCTCATTACCCTTCTCTTTCGTCCTCACCCATACATCATCCAGAAACTCATGAGCAGCAACGGCAAGTTCAAGCATCTCATCCCTGCCGTAGGGTCTGGTATCCCTCATACTTTCAAGCATTGCATGCTCCGGTATACCCTGCTGAATCACATATGGAACATTTCTGTTTCCAGCTAGATTGAAGATTGAAGCAGCTATTTTAGAGATGTCATCCGCATTACCGATGAAATCCCTGATGGCAGTTGTCCTCAGTTCAATTTCAACTCCACCATCCATCGCCGCAAGTATAGACTTGGATACATTCCTTACAGCGTCTTCCGGCTTGATTTTGCTACACTCACCAGCAGACTGCTTCTTGCAGCAGCCGATTGCCCTGGCATACATATCAGGATCTTTCAGAGGTGCCTTGACATCTATGAAGAACTTGTCAACAAGACCTTCATCTATCATCTCGGCAACCACTTTCGGATAGAAACCGCAGGTGTGTATTCCCACCAGCAGACCATTGTCCTTTGCAAAACGTGCGAGATGCATGCATGCCTTCTTTTGCATGAGAGGTTCTCCGCCAGAGAGTACCATGCTGCTGACAAAAGGCCTGGATTTCCTGATGGCTGCCTCGAGAACTGAAATATCGACCATATTGCTTTCGACAAGCAACTCATAATTCTGGCAATAAGGACACCGGAAAGGACATCCACGTAAAAAAAAGACGACTGACACACGCCCGTGCCAGTCTATAGTAGAGATCGGAACAGAACTTCCGTAATTGATTTTCATACGATCAGATCATATCGCTTGAACTGTAGCGCATCCTGTCTGCAAGCTCCTGCTTCTTGGCATTGTTCCAGCCGTTTACGGCCTGCACATAGCCGGTTACCCTCGAAAGCTGCTCGACGTCTTCAGAACCGCAGTTCTCACAGGAACATTTCAGCCCGGACATTATGTGGAAGTCATTGAGACAGACTGTCATGTCCTTCGTGAATGCGAAATAGCCTATCTGGGTGTTCCTTGCAATGTTCATTGCGAACTCCTTGAGTCCCTTTGCATCGGGTGCACCCTCTCCCATCCAGATGTGACAGATGTTACCACCGTCGACGATCGGGAAGAATACATGTTCGATATTGATCCTGTCGATAAGGGATATATCAGCTCCTGGTGGTACATGGGTACCGTTGGTGTAGTAGACCGGAAGGTCATGTGCCTTGCCAAGTTTTGCAAGAGCTGTTTCCTTATCACCCTTGACAACCTCGAGTGCGCAGTCCCTGTACTCATCATGCAGGAGGTCGGATACAGAGAACCTCTGACCGGTTGTCTCTGCAGGTGTACGCGCAAGTGCGATTTCCAAACCATGTTTCTGGCTGAGCTGGTGTGCGTACATCTCCATCTCGGTCATTACCCTGATTGCAAACTTGAAAGCATCCTTTGACTCGTGAACCTGGGAACCAACATGATACTGGATCATTTCGTTTATACCGACAACACCGATGGTGCACACAAGTGCATCGATATCCACTGCAATGGCACCCTTCTTACCTGTAACAGGATCCTTAGGTCTCTGAGTGGCAAAGGGCATTCTGTTGTTCTCGATGATACTCTCCATCCAGCTGCGCTTTGTCTTGAAGAGTTTTATACACTCGTCCATGAGGTTCTTGAGGTCTACGAACAGGGCATTGTCATCCCCGTTAGCCCTATATGCAGCCCTCGGACAGTTAAGGGAGACAACCTGCCAGGAACCCATGGAAAAGTGCTTCCCGTCCTTGAACAGGAGCTTATCCTCGAAACTGTCATCAGCATCAGCGTTGGCTGAGAACTGGTATGCACAACACTGATAGCAGGATATACCCTCGCCTGCTCCTCTGTATTCAGGTAACTGATTATCGAAATAAGGTGTGCCGAACTTAGCTGCCAGCTCGAAGGTCATGTCATACAGTTCCTCATAGCCTGGCAGGTCAGGATGTGCCCTGTTGAAGAACTCATCCTCTTCCATAAAGTCAGGCTCAATTGAGATCTCCGGCTTTGGGAAGTTGAACGGCTTGCCCCAGTTATCACCCTCTATCATGACATCCATGAGAGCCTTGAATGACAGACGTACTTCACGCTCGAACTCGCCATAAGTACGCTTCTGTGTGCCGTTGCTACCGTCGTGTACCCTTCCCTTGTAGACTGCGGGCTTGTCTCTCCAGAGTTTTGGTACGCCGGGGGAAAGCTGAACGGAGGAGAAAACAACCTGTCCGCCACGGGCAACCATCATCTGGGTCATCTCATACACGAACATCTGCATGAGCTGCTTTATATCTGTGTAGCTCTTGCCTTCGAAATAAGGTGCGAGGAATGTAAGGAAATTGTAGAAACCCTGCCCGCCTGCAAAGTTGGTCTGTGCACTACCAAGTGCCTTTACTGCATGCAGTATGGCGACTTCAGCCTTCATTGCAGGACCTGCAACACTTGCCTTTGCACCTGAGCCATCCGGCATGAGACCATAGTAGAAGAAGTACCTCAGGTCCCAGTCCTGACAGAAGGCACGGGTTCCCAGATATTCAAGATCATGTATGTGAAGATCACCATTCAGGTGAAGATCTGCCGTCTTTGGAGGTAGCAGAAGCAGGTACTGTTCCTTGGATATCTTATCAGCCTTTTTCTTGTGTGAGGTCTCGGCATTCTCCTGGAGATTGGCGTTGTCCTTGGCTTCAAAACCGCTTCCAAGATCGATCTCACAGGCATCATAGACAGGAGTACCTACCCTTGTGGAGATGTTCCTCCATTCAATATGTCCCCTCTCAAGAAGTACTATATTTACTATCTCCCTGATAAGAGGGCCAGAGAGGAATTTCAGGTCAAGACTCCTGATACGGCGTTCGACCTCTTTTGCGACTTCCTGGGCCTCTTCTTTCTCCATACCGGGTTTGCCGTGGAACCTTTCTGCAAGTTTGGTCTCTTTCAATAACTGGCCAATAATGATATTACGGTCCCAGTCAACCATATGCCCCACTGTGGTACGGACCTTGGGCATTATGGAGATAGTTTGACCATCAAGTGTCTTTTGAATGGCATGTGGTTTTGTAAGCGATTTCATATTATTCGATACCCCGTTGTTCTCCTCTGTCCGGAAACCATTCTGCTTCGGGTCAGTCTTCTCCAGATTCTCTTTTTCCCCGGTCGTCTTGTTTTTAGTAGCACAAATATCCATTATTCCCACCTCACAACAATTCAGATCAGACAAGACTGCCCAGCGCATCCAGGTTAACGTCAGGACCCTTGAAGAGGTCCTTATGAGTTAAAAACTCGTCGTCTACCTGCAGGACAGGTGCGGTCATCGTGAAAACACCATTGAATTTAAGTTCAGTGAGGGCTTCAGGAGTTGACATGTCGGCTGTTTTGAAAGGAATACCCTTTGAATTAAGTACCTTTTTCAGCTGTTCACATTTCGGGCATGTTTCTGTTGTATATATAATCACTTCAGCCATTGTTTCTCGCGTCCCTTCTTATTTATAAAGTAATTTTTATATAATATACCTCTAGGAGAGGAACAACAATGCCACCTGCAAAAAAAGATGCAAGTGACATTGTGTGTTATGTTTCCTTTAACACCGTGAGGTAAATTATACAAATGACTTTTAGCTTAATAATGCTTTTTCAGACTCCATCTGGTAACAAAAAACATGAAAATTTACAAAGAAAGAATAGAGATGATAATTATACAAAAGGATATACATCAATATAGAATATAGATGTGAGTCATATATGATAATAAATCTGAATACAAAGATTGTTTGACAAAAGTTGTATATTATGAATCCTATTATAGCAGATAGTCCAGAACAAGAGGTGTAAAAAATAAGCAAACAGCTATCATCCGGCAGCCAGTCAATAGACAGACTCCTTGACGGAGGGTTTGAAACCGGCATCGTGACACAGATATTCGGTGAGGCCGGCAGCGGTAAGACCAATCTGTGTATGCAGCTTGCAGTGGAGTGTGTCAAGAGCGGCAAGAAGGTGATCTACATTGACACAGAAGCCATCTCACCCCAGAGGTTCAAACAGATTGCCGGAGAGAATGCAAAGGAGATAGCTAGAGGAATCATTATTTTTGAGCCCACCAGTTTCGAAGAACAATACGCCTCGGTCAAGGAAATAGAAAAACTGGTTTCGGAAAGGATAGGTCTTATAGTAGTAGATTCCGCAACAGCCTTTTACAGGTTCGAGCTTGATCAGGACGAATCAAGTATCAGATCAAGAAGGGAGCTTTCCAACCAGATAGGCTTTTTGCACGGAGTCGCACGTAAATACAAACTGGCTGTCGTGATAACAAACCAGGTCTACAGTGACGTGGTATCGGGCAAACTTAAACCCATTGGTGGCAGCGGTATAGAACATATATCCAAGACTATCATACAACTGGAAAAAACAGGAGAGGGCACAAGACGTGCAAGACTCTGGAAGCACCGCTCTATTCCCGAAGGCAAAGCTGTTGATTTCAGGATCACAAACGAAGGCATCAGGTAATCTCTCAAAGGCGTGCTATTGTGATAAAACCCGTATGGCCGACTCGTGAGGTCGCAGGTCTTGTGCCTCTTTCTGAAAACGATATCTCACGCTCGGAGAACTCCATTGTCCTGACATCATAGAAACCTGCATCATCAATTGCTTTTCTGATGTCCTTTGTCTGCTCGAAGAACGGAGAATATGTTACCAGAAAACCACCCGGGTTCAATACTTTTCTTACATGCGGAATAACATCCTTTGAATTCTGCGTGTCCAGTGTCACAACATCAAAGCTCTCTTCAATGGACGATACCTCTTCAACGATATTACCACACCTTATCTCCACATTGTCAAGTCCCGCACTTGTCATGTTCTGTCTGGCAACTTTGACGAATTCCTCACGCACTTCATAGCTCAGGACACGTTTTGCTATGGAACCCAGGTACATCGCAAGTATCCCCGAACCTGTGCCGGCATCGAGGACAGAATCTTCCTTATTAAGACCGGTATAGGCAATGATCGGACCTATGTCCTTGGGCATCATGGGCGCACCGGTCCTTTTAGCATGATTGAAAAAATCAGGCATTCTCGGCCTCTGTATGGTAAATTCCTGACCCTTGTGGGATGTCACGCTGTCACCAGGTGATTTTTCCAGCATTATTGAAAGATCTATTATTCCGAAATCCGTATGGAACTCATCTTCGGATACATTCACAATAAACTCCCTGACCTTGCCCCTGTAGGAAGTCTTAAGCATAATCAATTCGCCTGATTGCATTTAATTTTACACCTGTCTAGCGTTTTCCTGATGCGTACCTTTTGACCGGAATGGTAACAATATCCCTGGGAATCGCGTGTTTATTCATTTCAAGGTAATCCATGATCTCTTCGAACTCCGGACTGTAGGCATCGGCAAGTGTCCTTGCATACTGGACACCATCCCATGTGAGCACATATTCATAACTCTGCCGGAACCTCCCACCTTTTTCATAGTAACGCAGGTCCTCATCCACTATACCCATGGCTACAAGTTTCTGTATGTCCTCAAAGAGTTTTTCACTATACGGAAAACCGTATTTTTCATGGAAAGAGTAGTCGAACAGGTTCTTGAGCCTCACAGATTCTTTCAGACGCCTGATAGTACGATATAACCAGGTTATGTGCCTCAGGCGTGGAATTGAGATAAAACCATCCTCTTCATCCTGGAAAAGACTCTGAACACCAAAGAACAGCAGTATTATGCCTTCGACCGGAAGATATTGCTCTGTACGGATAAAGTGCAGCAGTTTAGGAGATAACCTGTCCACAGCCTCCCTGAGTTTCACAGAGATGAAATCCTCATCCATATTCTTTGCAAGATCGGGGTGCGCGAATGCGGTCAGTGACAGCTGTCTTGATATTGCACGTACAAGACCGTTTGCAAGGGCTGACTCGTCATAGAAGAATGCATCTTCATCACCGATCACTATTCTCATGCTTTTCGGGACACCGGATGCAACACTCAGGTCCACCAGGACATCACCCAATTCCCCTGCAATCAGGTCCTCCAGCTTCTTTGTTGCCACCCCGCTACGTGCAATGGTGGATAATGTCATCCTGATTTTAGGTGAAATTGTTTTCTGGTTGAGTCTTGAGACAGGTATGAATATGTTACCGTCCCGGATATCATTCAGCAGATGGCAGGATTTTTCCGATGCATTTTCCCTGATAAAAACCAGAAGGTCATCGTCATTATACTCAGTAAAGAAACGTACGACTTCTTCTCTGGCACTTCTGGTCCCGTTCTTTTCCTCAAAATCCCCGAGGGCATCCTCAAGTGCACGCAACAGCATCATGCGGGATGCCTGAGTCTTTGGATTATGAATTATAGCTGTGTAGTGATGTGCACGTGATATCAGCATGGATTCGGCTGCCGTAAGTGCCATGTCCTCATCATAACCCGAGCCCTCGGAACTCCCAAGAACGATATTGCCATTCTTTATCATAAGACTGCGAACGATTTGGTCCACATCTATCATGCCAAAAGAAACACCTGTATGATAGGAATCCCTGAGTAGAAAATCTATGCGGTCAGCATCTACATCGTCAGCAATGATCTGTGCAAGATAGGGTTTTTTGAGTTGCGAAGTGTCACCTGTAGCAATCTTTGATATTTCCCTGAAAAATACATGCGGATCGGTATCAAATTCCTTTTCCACATAAGCTGATATGGCACCGTCCTCCGGCAAATATTGGGAAATGATCTGCCTGGTGAAAGCCTCATGTTTGATAAAGTGTACACCATCTACAACCGGTTGTAATGAAGCATCACGTTTGAGGACCCCCTCCACTACATGAGAGAATGCTGGATGACCCACATCATGCAAAAGGCCTGCAAGCCGAATCTTACGGATATCCTCCTGTTCCAGTTCCAGGGAGCTCCCGATGACCGACGCCATATGCATTGTCCCGATGCTGTGCTCAAAACGGGTATGGTTGGCACCGGGATAGACATTGTCCACAAGTCCCAGTTGCTGGATATTCCTGAGCCTCTGCAGGTGCCTGGTATTGACAAGCATCTGTTCCAGCTCGTCAAGTATCACGGTCTTGTGCACAGGGTCATGTATGAGCATGGGCTTTTGCATATAGGATAATACTAATGTCAGAGTATATAAATTTAAAAAATTTCTGGCTCTGTTAAATTACCTATCACATATAAGTAGAAGGTATCAAAACTGTAAATATCGTAATAAGTACACAAAATAAAAAAAGAGCTTAAAGCTCCTTATGCCGGATTTTCCCTGTTATAGGTCGCAGTAGCCAGTGAAGGGATACTACCTGCGGAAATAGATCTGTAAACAGATTGTGTTGGTGCAAGCCATACAGCTCCGGAACCTTCGAACGTCTGGAGCAGACCTTCTCCGGATGTCAGTTTGCCTGCAATTCCCTTGCCTGAGCTCTCAACACGGAAACTGACAGAATCAGACCTTAGCAGAACAAAATTCCCGTCCACCTGGAGTCTTTCATTATCAAGATTGTATTTGAGTATTTCAGACATCGGAACCGGACTTTCCAGGATACACGTACCTGTGCCACTGATCTTTGTCTGGAACATGCCCTCGCCTCCGAACAATCCCGCACTTATGCTCTTCTGGCTTGCCACACCGACCTCAAGACTCGATTCGGCACAGTAGAACAGACCTTTGTCTACAATTATAGAACCGTTCTTCAATGTAACTATAAGGAAATGACTGAAACTTGGTTCCAGAAATACCTCACCCACACCTCTGTACAGGGGATTGAAAGCAGCTTCGTTCGTGAGCTTTTTCTTCACCATTTTCTTTGCAAGTCCTCCCATCCCACCGACGTTCGCATCACATATGATGTTTCCTTTGTGGAAATGAAGAGCACCCGGCTCAACTATAACTCCGCCATCATCCAGTGTTATCTTTACCTGTTTGAGGGCCATACCTGATTTGTGAACATAGTAGAGACTCTTTCCAAGTTGGGGATCCTTGCTTCCGGCAAGAGAAACATACTGAAGTATCTCTGCTTTGAAATTTCCTTTATCGACACTGTCAAGGACAGTTATGTTATTATAAAAGCTGGTTTCGGCTATACTATCACATCCGTGTCAAGAGCAGAATTAATATGATCAATTCTGCAATTATAATAATATATTTATATAGTTTGTATATAAGCCTATCTTAGTTTTCCTGCAGAATCAATAGGAATCAATTTTCTGGATTTCATTCAGAAAAAACTATTATACACGAGAAAATCCGAATCATGAGCGATAAAATAACTTTACTACTCCCCATAGTTTCCTAACACTTATAATTCTTTCAGGAGAATATCAAATTGCAGAAAACATCTAAAAGATGATGATATTTTGCATACAAAGGCTTATGAATGGGGGTATCAAAAGCCATTTACTATGCAAGGTGGGGAGAATTTCAATGTTAAGAAGAAGAGAAGGAGCCGGCAGGCCAGGACCACTTCGAAGCAGAGGTGCCCCTGCAGCTACCGCAGAAGAACAAGGCATTGGCACACGGTTCAAAATGCGCCAGCGTTTTTTTACAATTGGTGATCGTTTTTTTATTGAGGATGAAAATGGAAACCGGATATTCAGAATAGAGAACAAGGTGCTTCGTTTACGCAAGACGCTGAAGTTCCAGGATCTTGATGGTAATGATATCTACAAGATACAGGAGAAAGTGGCACGTATACGCGATACCATGGAGATCGAGAAGGATGATCACACTGTTGCAAAGGTTCATAATTCACTTATCACACCGCTGCGTGACCGCTGGAAGGTCTCCGTTACAGACGGCGAGGATCTGACAGCTAAGGGCAATATCCTGAACCATGAATATAAGATCATGAGAAATGGCCAGGTCATCGGGGAAGTTTCGAAAAAGTGGTTCCGTGTCCGCGATACATACGGAGTTGACGTACGTGAAGGAGAAGATGCAGCACTGATCCTTGCCATAACTGCAGTTATTGATACTATGGCACACGAAGGACGTTAAATGAGGAAATAAAGGGGGGGCATACTATGTTAGGACCTATACAGCTACTTGCTGTCGGCTTTGAAAATAATGAAAAGTTCAAGGGAGATATCCTGCGTGAACTGGACGAGATACGCAGCAGAGGAGTCATCAGACTTCTGGACATGCTTTTTGTAATGAAGGATGAGGGAGGGAACATACTTACCTTGGAAGATACCGACCTCACACCTGAGGAGGAAGTGGAACTGGGGAATCTGATAGAAAGCATGCTTGGCCTAAAAGAGAAAAATACAGGAACATTAGGAAATGACATCGCTGTTGAGAACAGCTACGGACTTGCAATAAAAGATATACTTGATGTTGTCGACCGGATAGAACCCGGTACATCAGCCGGTATTTTACTCATTGAGCATGTGTGGGCATCAGGTCTCAAACATGCCATAGTTGAAGCAGGCGGACATGTTCTTGCTCAGGGATTCCTCAGCTCGGAAGCAACACTGATGATCGGCAAAGAAGCTGAAGCCATTGCAGAGGCCGAAGCTGCAATAGAGTTATCAGAAGCCGTAAAAGGCGCTGCCCTGCTTGACATTCTTTCCACCATTGACACAGCCGAGGAATTAAAGGAAGCCGTAATTGAAGGAACATCAAAAAGCGCGTCAGAAATGCTGCTGGTAAAAACCGCAGCTGTTGCCGAAGCAGTGAGAAATCTGGTTGTGGCCGGTATAATAGATGAATCTGAGACCATAGAAGCAATTGAGGCACTGGTCAAAGCCGGACTAATGGATACATCAGCACTGGACATAGCTGAAAGTGCAACAGAAGCAGAAGCATAAAAAAGAGATCCTTATCAAGATTCAGCTATGTGGGGCTGAATTTACACGAAGATTCAGACGCATTGGACTGAATTTACACGAAAGTTCAGACACATTGGACTGAATTTGCACGAAAACAGGAAATGAAATTGTGAAACTACGGGAGGAAGGAATATGGCAATGACAACCTTAACCGTCCTTAAATTTGAAGAATCGGACGGAGCAGAGAAAGCTCTTGAAGTGATAGAAGATCTGAACAAGCAACAGCTGATCACGTTGCACGATGCAGCGATAGTGAGCTGGCCTGAAGGCAAGAAGAAACCAAAGACAGAACAACTTACCAGCCTTACCGGGGCGGGTGCGTTAAGTGGTGCATTCTGGGGAATGCTCTTTGGTATACTATTCTTTGTCCCATTCCTGGGAATGGCCTTCGGTGCAGCCATGGGTGCTCTGGCAGGTTCCATGGCAGATGTGGGCATCAGTGATGATTTCATAAAATCTGTCAGGAGCAAGGTGACAGAAGGCACATCAGCACTTTTCCTGATGACCAGCGGCGCTGTTATGGACAAGGTAGTCGATGCCATGAAAGATCACAAATTTGAACTGATCGCTTCCAATCTTACAAAGGAACAGGAAGAAAAGCTTCGAGAAGCCTTTGCAGAGGAAGAGTAAGCGCGGATAATTACAAAAATCAAGTTACAGGATTGCTTCCGAAAGCCTGTTTTTGTATCCAAGGAAAGAGGTTGGGTAAAAACGATCTCTATTAGCATAGATAGCCGAATAGCAGCCTGAAGTTCTTTTCTTTTAATTTTTCCAGGCGGAGGCATTCCAGGTAGCCTAATGCTAAGAGGAGATATAATGAAAGAGTATAAACCCGGAACTACATTTTCCGGTACCATGGGGCTCACGGTGGAGGAATCAGAACCAGCCTGGCCGGAACCACTACGAGCTAAGAAGAATGCACCAAACGTTCTTTTTATAGTACTGGACGATACGGGATACGGGCAACTGGGATGCTATGGCAGCCCGATCAACACACCAAATCTGGACAAACTGGCATCAAACGGTCTTTTGTACAACAACATGCACACTACGGCCCTTTGCTCGCCATCACGCTCCTGCATCCTTACCGGTCGCAACCATCACAGCAACCACGTGGCCAGTATCATGGAGACATCCACCGGATATCCGGGATACGACTGCTATATTCCCTTCGAGAACGGCTTTTTGTCAGAGATACTGCAACTGCATGGCTACAACACCTACTGTGTTGGAAAATGGCATCTTACACCTGCTGAACAGATGAGTGCAGCCGGACCGTATGACCGCTGGCCCACGGGTCGTGGTTTTGAGCGATACTATGGTTTCCTGGGAGGGGACACACACCAGTATTACCCCGATCTTGTATACGATAATCATCAGGTGGAACCGGAAAAGACACCGGAGGAAGGTTACCATCTGACAGAAGATCTGGCTGAAAAGGCCATACATTTCATCGCCGATGCAAAGCAGGTGGCACCCGACAAGCCATTCTTCATGTACTTTGCCACAGGTGCCATGCATGCACCACATCAAACTCCAAAGGAATATGCAGACAAATACAAAGGTATGTTCGGTGATGGATGGGAAGCATACCGTGAAAAAGTCTTTACCCGACAAAAAGAGATGGGCATAATTCCGGAGGACACTGAACTTCCTTACCATGATCCCGATGTTCCCGAGTGGGATAAGTGCTCAGCTGAAGAAAAGAAACTTTATGCCCGTATGATGGAGGTCTTTGCAGGTTTCCTTGAGCATACGGATCACCAGATCGGCAGGCTTCTTGATTTCCTGGAAAACATAGAAGAGATGGACAACACCCTGATAATGATAATATCCGATAATGGTGCCAGTGCAGAAGGTGGTCCTACAGGTTCGGTAAATGAGAACCGCTTCTTCAATAATGTACCCGAATCACTTGAAGACAATCTGGCAGCTCTTGATGAGCTTGGTGGTCCCAGGCACTTCAACCATTATCCATGGGGATGGACATGGGCAGGAGATACTCCTTTCAAACGCTGGAAACGGGAGACCTACAGGGGCGGCACAAGTGACGCCTTCATTGCCCACTGGCCGGAAGGCATCAAAGCCAGAGGAGAAGTACGTACACAGTATGCCCATGTCGTAGATATGGTACCGACAGTTCTCGAAATTCTTGGAATAGAACCTCCTGAGGAGATTAGAGGTGTTGCACAGTCTCCTATTGAAGGAACAAGTTTTGCTCACACCTTTGATGATGACAGGGCTGAGAGCAAGCGCAATACACAATATTTTGAGATGTTCGGGCATCGTTCCATCTACCACAACGGATGGAAGGCTGTCTGTCCCTATCCGGGTCCGAGTTTCAGGGAAGCTGCAGATGAGACCGGTTACAAATTCGGCAATCCCATTACTGAGCAAATGCTCAGGGAGCGGGACAGCAATGGCTGGGAACTGTACAATATTTCAGAGGATTTTACAGAGAGCAATGATTTAGCTGACCAGTATCCCGAGATACTGCAGGAACTTATTAATCAGTGGTATGTGGAAGCGGGCAAGTACAATGTGCTGCCGATCGACGGATCAACTGTAGCACGGTTCGCTGCCCAGAGGCCACAGATCTCCAAAGATCGCAGCCGTTACGTTTACTACCCGGGTACCCAGGAGGTACCTGAGAATGCTGCTGCCAGGGTGCTCAACCGTCCGCATGTCATAGCTGCCATGGTCGACATTCCCAAAGGAGGAGCTGAAGGAGTATTGCTGCGCCATGGTGGAAGGACAGGGGGCTATACACTGTTCGTTAAGGACGGTAAGCTGCACTATATCCACAATTATGTAGGGGTCAGGGAACTGCATGTGGTATCTGAAAAAGATGTACCTGAGGGTCGTGTAATATTAAGTTACCAGTTCGAACCTGCAGGTAAACCGAATCTCGCAAGTGGAAAAGGAACACCTGGAACAGGCACGCTCTACTTCAACGAAGAAAAGGTCGGCCAGGCAGAGATATCTGTCACCATGCCTAATATGATAGGTCTTGGCGGGGGACTGGCTGTCGGGAAGGATAGCGGATCAACTGTCACTGATAGTTACAAGGCACCTTTTGCTTTCACAGGTACCATTCACCGTGTTATTGTGGACGTCAGCGGTGACAGGATAGAGGATCACGAAGCTGAGATACGCGCAGCCCTGGCCAGGCAGTAAAGACAACTCAAAGACCGGGGCAGACGAGATATCAGCATATATTCAGGGAGGAAGCACATTAGCGACATACCATCTCAAAGTGACTTTGCCAGGAGCGCACCATACTGGTTGCGCCGTGCAGGCATTGTAAGCTGGCTCCTCCTTGGAATATTTCTTGCAGCCAGCACCATACTTAGCATCGTTGCAACAGTGAGCGGACTAATTGTTCCGCTACTAGTAGCGGTAGTTATAGGTATTGTTTTCAGACCGCTGGTAGACATACTGGAGCAACGGCATGTTAATCGCAACACCGGCACGGTGTTGACGATGTTTCTTATACTACTGGGTATTGTCATCCTGTTGATCATCCTTATAGAAGGTTTTGTCGACCAGGGAACAGAGATAGTAACCCAGTTACAGGCAGGATGGACAGGCCTGCAAGCCTGGTTAATGCAGTTTGAGATAAACGAAGAGATATTAGAGTCTGTCAGCGTCACGGTTCATAATGCCATACCTGCACTTGGTCAGGGAATCGTAGGACTTCTGAGTAATACCTTTTCAGGGATCCTGGCATTCCTGATAGGAGCTTATTTCAGTATATTCATCCTCTTTTTCATCCTGCGGGACGGACCTGAAATAGATTTATGGATGGCGCGGCAATTTAACTTAAAACCTGAGACGGGAGCAGCCATCATTGCAGATACAAGTCGTTCTATACGCCTCTATTTCAGGGGCACTGCCATTACTGCAGCACTCACAGCTATCGTGGTTGCAATTCCTCTGATCTACCTCAATGTCCCCCTGGTTAGCTCAATTCTGATCCTGTACTTCTTTACTTCATTTATACCCTACATAGGAGCATTCATTGGCGGGGCTTTTGCTGTGGTCATTGCCTTTGGTTCAGGAGGACCGGAAGTGGCACTGATAATCGCGGTGGCGGTTACCATATCCAATGGAGCGCTGCAGAATGCAATAAATTCCTGGATTCTCGGAGCAACTCTCAAAATGCATCCATTGGCTGTTTTTCTTGTGACGATTGCAGCCGGTATTGTAGGAGGAGTACTGGCTATGGTACTGGCAGTGCCGTTGACCGCAGTTGTGGTACAGACAGTGCACCGCCTGAAAGAAGAAGGAGTTTTCATTGAACCGTCGAATTCTACACCGGGAGGAAATACTGAATGACAGATAACCATCTGCCTCCCAGTATCCATGTAATTGCCAAGCCAACAGGAGCAGTCTGTAACCTGGCCTGTAAATACTGCTTCTTTCTGAGCAAGGAAGAACTCTATCCCGGAAGTGATTTCCGGATGTCGGAGGAAGTGCTGGAAAGCTATATCCGGCAACTAATCGAAGCCCATCGCAGCCCGCAGGTGACCGTGGCCTGGCAGGGAGGCGAACCTACGCTTATGGGCATTGATTTTTACCGGCGTGCTATCGAGCTACAGGAGAAGTACCGCAGGCCTGGCATGACATTTGAGAATACCATGCAAACCAACGGCACACTGCTGAATGACGAATGGTGTCGTTTCTTCAAAGAGAACGACTTTCTCATCGGCATCAGCATCGATGGTCCACGAGAACTGCACGATGCATACAGGGTGAACAGGGGAGGACAGGGAACTTTTGACAGGGCCATGCACGGGCTACGTCTCTTGCAGGAGCATGGTGTTGAATACAATATCCTTACCACAATCAATCACGCCAATGCCGACCATCCCCTTGAAGTATACCGATTCCTGCGGGATGAGGCAAGAACAAGCTGGATCCAGTTCATCCCGATAGTGGAACGCATCAACAGTGATGGGAGTACACTCTGTCAGGAGGGAGACAGGGTGACGGAACGTTCCGTAAGACCTGAACAGCTTGGTAATTTCCTTACCACCATATTTGATGAGTGGGTACACAACGATGTTGGAGAGGTATTCATCCAGACATTCGAGGCTGCAGCACGCAGCTGGATGAAACTTCCTTCATCTGGAATGTGTGTCTTCGATGAGACCTGTGGAACAGGCCTTGCTCTGGAACATAATGGTGACGTCTATTCATGCGACCATTTCGTAGAGCCGGACTACCTGCTGAGCAATATAATGGAAAGTGAGCTCTACAATTTAGTGTCATCTGAGAAGCAATATAGCTTCGGCAGGAACAAAAAAAATTCTCTGCCAAGAGAATGCCTGCAATGTGATGTATATTTTGCCTGCCACGGCGGATGTCCGAAGAACCGCTTCCTGAAAATTCCTGACAGCGAGCGGAAACTGAACTACCTCTGTGACGGCTGGAAGGCTTTTTTCCATCACATCGATCAACCCATGAAGTTAATGGTCACATTGATACAGCGTGGATATCCGGCTTCGGAGATCATGCGTATCCTGTCAAGGAAGAAGGTTGTTCAGGAGAAGACATTCCCGAAGGTTGGCCGCAACGAGCCCTGCCCCTGCGGAAGCGGACTCAAATTTAAACGCTGTCACGGATGCAAAGGTATCAAAAAAACTGCAGATAAAGAAATCAACCGTTCTGAAAATATGATCAGACACAGATGGAAGTGATAATAGTGAGAAACAATACATATTCAACACCTGTAACCATGTTCCTGGTGTTTGTAGGCTTGATCTTAGTGACACTTGGAATGCAGGCCATATCTTCGATAATAACTCCCTTGATCTTTTCATTCTTCGGAGCAATGATCTTTGCTCCTCTTGTCAGATGGCTTCAGAGAAAAGGAGTACCCAATACGATTAGTGTTGGAATAGTTATATTTTTCTTTATACTGATTGTTCTATTTGTTGGACTATTGACAGTCATCAGTATAGTCCAGTTAAATTCACGTATCCCTGTGTATGAAAGTCAACTGGACATCTACATAAGTCAGCTTACTGGTTTTATCCCGCTACCTGCAGATTTCTCCCTTGGTGCTTTCCTGCGCAGTATAACAGGATCTCTGATAAGTGTTGCCTTAAACATCCTTGGAGGAGCCATAAACGCTACTACCGGAATAGTGCTTATCATAGTTACAACAGGATTCCTGCTCCTGGATTCTCTCGAAGTTCCGGAAAAAATATTTGAGGAGGCAGAAGAACGGTCATTAGTTCTGAAAAATCTTGGAGGTTTTGGTAAAAGTCTTATGGAATATGTGATGATAAGAACCGAAACGAATGTAATCACAGGAGTGGGTATTGGAATTATACTTCTTCTGGGAAGGATCGAGTTTGCGATTTTCTGGGCTATAGTTATAATCATATTCAGTTATATACCATACATCGGCCTTTTCCTGGCATCCATTCCACCTGTCTTCCTTGCGCTGATGCAGTACGGACCCGTGGCAGCACTTATTGTCATTGCTATTATCACGGTGGTCAATACACTGGCCGAGAATGTGATTTTTCCCTCACTTGCAGGCAGGGGACTTGAGCTTTACCCTTCCGTTGTATTCATATCCCTGGTTTACTGGGCCTTTGTTCTGGGACCTGCAGGTGCACTGATCTCAACTCCTCTTACCATGGCTGTTAAAGTCATACTGGATAGTTTCGAGGAAACGAAGAGCCTGGGAATGTTGCTTGGTTCAGGCAAAAAATAGAAAAGATACGTATACAGGATTTGAGCAAAGATCTACTACAGACAGACAATGTGACAGCTAGCTTAACTGAATGAATTTCAATCACATATTCAGAGGTATTAAAAAGTGAGAATAAATAGGAATGATACATTATCAACACCTGTAAAACTGCTTCTTCTGAGTATTGCACTGATGATCCTCACACATGAGATGCGGGAACTTTCCTCCATACTTCTGCTACTCTTCTTTTCTTTCTTTACGGCACTAACCTTTGCTCCTCTTGTCCACCGGCTTCGGAAAAAAGGAGTAGCACCAATATTGAGTGTCAGCCTGGTGGTACTTTTACTCATACTGATAATCGTGTTACTGGGGCTTCTGACAGTGGTCACAGTTGCCCAGTTGAATGAAAGGATACCGACCTACCAAGACGAGTTGACAAATTATACTGAGAGTATACTAAGAGCTACTCCCTTCATAGAAGGAATGTCCATTAGCATGATCCTTGATAATATCGGGTCATCCCTTCTAAGCTTTGGTTTTGAAATTTTCAACAGCATAGTGAATGCTACTACAGCAATAACACTCATAATAATAGTAACAGCTTTTATGCTCCTGGATGCTGCAGGAACTTCTGAACAGGTACAGAAGGAGTTTGAGAAAGAGTTTCTGTTGATGTCAAAGCTTCATGAGTTCAGTAAAGTTGTTGTGGACTATATTATAGTGAGAACAAAGACAAACTTCATTACAGGCCTTGGTGTTGCGATTGTTCTGCTTATTGGCGGGATAGATTTTGCATTATTCTGGGGTCTTGTCATGTTTGTTTTCAGTTATATTCCCTACATTGGCCTGTTCCTTGCATCTATACCACCTGCATTTCTTGCACTACTGGAGTACGGACCTGTCGGAGCCATTGTTGTGCTTGCTGTTATCTGGATCATAAATATGCTTGCAGAAGATGTGCTGTTTCCTTCACTAGCCGGAAAGGGCCTCAAGATGTCACCGACCGTTGCACTGTTATCACTCATCTACTGGGTATACGTACTGGGCCCTGCAGGTGCACTTATTGCCATGCCTCTGACGATGTCAATAAAAATAGTACTGGAAAGCTTTGAAGAGACCGAAGAGCTTGCAAAACTGATGAATTCAAAAGAAGTGTATGAAAAGAAAAAAGAATCTGATGACCAGGATGATTGAATCCCTAAGATGACTGGTAAGATAATCTTTATTTGTCAATCAGTTTCCTGTCAGATAATCCGACCGTAGATACCAGCCCCACCAGGGCCAGGAAGATAAGGAAGACAATCGCTATTTTAAATGCCTGTGTACGACTCGAAGCATAAACCTCCAGAATATCTGCCTGCAATGTGGCATCGGCGCCTGAGGATTCAAGTCCGGCCCGGAGCTGGCTGTCAGAGACCAGTTCCACACTGTTTTCTACGGCTGCAAGCAATTCAGGTTTGTATTCTTCAGGAATGTCAGTGCTTTGCTCAATACCTGCCTGTAGTCCTGTCAGCAATGTAGCGAGCATAATAGTACCCACCAGGGCCACACCTATAGAGTTACCAAGCTGCTCAAAGGTGCCGTTAAGCCCCGAAGTCTCTGGAGTGTCCTTCTCATCCACAGATGAGAAAACAAGGTTCAGTATCTGGGATGCGATCAATCCCAGGCCTATACCGAATACCACTGCATAGCTCAGATCCGATGGTTGTACATCAGGTGTGACTGTCCAGACCACTATTCCAAGACCAAGGATGACAAAGAGAAATCCCACTTGGATTATGCGTTTTGATATGAAACGGGTTGTCAGCCTGGCACCTATTATAGCGGATATTAGCAAAGCTATTGAAAAAGGGAGAAGGGCAATTCCTGTCTCTATGGCAGAGAACTCAAAGGTAAGCTGCAGCAGCAAAGGGAATGTAAAAAGGAAAGCTGCGGTAATGGCCATCTGTAGATTGCGTACAATGAATCCCGGCAGAAGTCCTGATACACTGAAGAGGGAGGGTTTGAACAGACCATCCCCTCCGGTTTCCTCTTGTCGCTTTTCCCATCTGAATAACAGCATAACGAGTAACGCACCCAGACCAATCAGCAAGGGAGTAATAGAGAGTCCGAATGGAGCTATTTCCCATGATCCGATCATCAGCGGTTCTCTGGCCAGCCAGAATCCGTAAGTTTGTCCAAGTAAAATACCCAGTACAATGGAAAACAGGGCCGGAACCGATAGAAGTGCACCTGTGAAATCAAACTTCGGTTTCCTTGAATGAAAAACATCGGTACTGATTTTGATACTTAGCAGCAACACTGCGATCACTATCAACACTTCCAGGCGGAAAGCCCATCGCCAGCTATAGAAGGTCGTCAGGTAGCCACCCACAATGGGACCTACGGCCGCTCCCACGGCAGCAATGGCGCTGACTATGCTATATGCAAATGCCAGATCCTTTCCCTGATATTCGTCCCTTAGCAGGGTCTGTATATTGGGCAGCATCAGTGCTGATCCCAGACCTTCGATAACAGACCAGCCTATCAGTAATGTGCCCAGCCCCTGACTTATGGAAGCAGTGAAAGTACCTATACCGAAAAGTATCGTACCGATCAGAAATGTCCTCTTCTTGCCCAGAATGTCACCAAGTTTACCACCAATGAGTATGAACGATGCCATGACAAGTGCATAGATAGAGATAGCTCCCTGAATACCGCTTACAGTGGTATCCAGATCTTCGATCAAAGCCGATATGGACACGTTCATTATCGTTGTGTCGATCACAATAATGAACATTGCCATTGAAAGTGTGATCAGAACCGACCATTTCTTCATCATACCAAACCCTCCTACCCAGCATGCACCTGAATCAACTGAGAATCAAAACCCGATTCATTCAGACAAGCCAGACCCCATTTACCAATTAGTTGTTTATATTCTGCAAGTTTAGACTTTTTGACACTTAGTCACATATCACAAGTCAGTAGTATTGATGATCGTCCATGTAAACTTCAATCAGTCCCGAAAGCCTCCTTTGTACTGGGCAACATAACATAGATCAGAACCAGGGCATTCAGTATCACCGAGGCGTTCACATCATACCACGAGCCGCCCGTTATCAGAATAATGAAATCGAAACTCAGGTTCATCACTGAGAGGAAAGCAACGAACATCCATCCCTGTGGATCTACCTGCCAGAGCATCCTGGCCACCCAGAACCATATGTAGGCAAGCAGGCCATAGAGCAGAGCGTACCATAGATTGAAGATACGCGTGTCCAGCGGACCTATAAAAGGTAAAAGACCCAGAAAACGAAGCGTTATGATAACGTTCAATACAAATAAGATCCCGGCCAGGATTGCCAGGATCGTCACACCTATCGGCCTATTTTCCATTCACCCACTCCCTTACACTTTTTAAAAAAAAGAACCTTATTGTTCTTCTCCTCTCTGGAATTCTCTGGAAAATGACTGTTCGACTGTCCCTGATTCCGTATTAAAGAACATGGTCCCTTCCATGGTCCATACAACTTCCCCTTCCGTTACAGCACCAAGGATTGCTGCCGGTGCTGTTGAAATCGATCCTACAAAGTTTGTTGTTGTTTCTATTTCTTCAGCCGGTGGTATCTCAATGGGTTCCTCAAAGGTCCCCTCTCCCATTCTCACATCGTTAGCGTAGATATCATACTCCATTCTTTCGAGTTCCACTGTAGTATCCCCGGGATTATAGACAGCAAAGGTCAATGTCAGATCGACCACATCCCTGCTGATCTCATTTACCTCGATGCCCCTGATCCGCAGTTCCGTATCCCTTACAGCCTGAGCGCTCTCTTCTATATTCATATCCCCCTGTTCAGTCTGATTTACCCCGGTATCATTATCTACCGGCTGGTCCTCGGTATCTGTTGATGTACATCCCATAGCCATAAACATAACAAACAGTATTGTAAACAGTATTATCAATCGCTTTATCATAAACTGACCCCACTTATTGAATCGTCTTGTTCAACTAACCCGGGCCCGTATCCGGTGAAAAGTACTATGAAAACTAAAAAAAGAATTGATCTGGCAATTGAACTTGTATCCATCTAAAATCACCTTTTAGGCCCATAAAAGAAATTAATATCCGGATTTAAATTATTGCAGGAAACTTTAGTCCGAATTAACCGATAAATGTACCACAATAGAGAAAACAGAATATATCAGAGCATAGTATATCCAGTTTATATTCAGAATAACTACATACACAGGCCTGATTTCATCCATACTAAAGTTTCTTACGCTTTTATATGCCTTCCCAAAAGATATTAAAATGCATTAAAACGCCCATGCAGCTTAGATGCCTGCGTCAGATAATCAATATAGCAGATAGAAATCTGCTGGAAAGGGGTTTCAATGCTCAGGAGAAGAAGGGAAAGGTCCGGAGGCCCTGGTGTGCTCAGAAGCAGAGCCACACCTGAAGCCACCGGGGAAGGAGAGCACCTCGGTACACGATTCAAAGTCCGCCAGCGAATTTTTACAATTGGGGACCGATTTTTTATAGAGGATGAACACGGTAACAGGGCATTCAGAATCGAGAACAAGGTACTTCGCTTGCGCAAGACACTGAAGTTTCAGGATCTTGATGGTAATGATATCTACCGGATCCAGGAGAAAGTGGCACGTATACGTGATACCATGGAGATCGAGAAGGATGGCCATACTGTTGCAAAGGTTCATAATGCACTTATCACACCGCTGCGTGACCGCTGGAAGATCTCCGTTACAGACGGCGAGGATCTGACGGCTAAGGGTAACATCCTGAACCATGAATATAAGATCATGAGAAATGGCCGGGTCATCGGGGAAATTTCTAAAAAGTGGTTCCGTGTCCGTGATACATATGGTGTGGAGGTGCGCGACGGTGAGGACGCCCTGCTTATTCTTGCAATTACTGTGGTCATTGATACAATGGCACACAAAGGACGATAATGGGGGAAATAAATGTCAAACATATACGATCTGGATTCGGTAAATAGCCAGGCATTATTGCTGGGAGGAATAGCCTCTCTTATATTCGGCATCCTGCTGCTTAGCTGGCCTGGAGCTACATTGTCTGTAATTATGTTACTTGTTGGTCTTTGGTGGTTGATACAGGGAATATTCATGATATTCGGTATATTCCTTGACAGTTCACAATGGGGCTGGAAACTATTTTCTGGAATAATCGGAATAGTCGCCGGCATACTTGTCCTGCAACATCCGCTTCAGGCATCTGTTATAGTACCGGCAACTCTGGCACTTATTATTGGAATACTGGGGCTTAGTATGGGAATTTTAGTTCTGATCGCTGCCTTTGCAGGTGACGGCTGGGGAACAGGCATACTTGGAGTTGCCAGTATTCTCATCGGTCTGCTGTTTATCTTCAATGTTTATCTCGGTGCAACCATACTTGTATGGTCTATCGCCTTCTTGATGATAATATCCGGGATAAGCGGAATATACTGGGCATACAGGGATCATGAATTTGTAGTCAAGAAAGGTCATACACCACATTGAAACTATCATTTATTTTTCATTTTATCCTTTTTTTAACTCGTAATACCCAGTAACAATGTGTTTTTAATCAATCTTAGCTATGGCCATTGAGATAAAGCGAACAGGCATCTGCATTGACCCATACCAACCTTCACATTTTTATCCCAGGCAGGACTTTAATTCAGACAGATATCATGAGAACCATAGACTGGAATGACGAATCGAATTCTATAGTTATGATAGACCAGACACTCCTTCCTGTGGAGTACGGGGTGATCGAATGTAAGACACTTGCTTCGCTCTGTGAGGCGATCAAATCCCTGCGCGTAAGAGGAGCACCCGCACTCGGGGCTGCCGGAGCCTTCGGAATAGCCCTTGCAGCAGAACTGAGCAGTGCGGATGATATGGACAGTCTGACAAGAGACCTGAAGGTGGCGGCAAAGACAATTAAGGCTACCCGACCCACTGCAGTGAACCTTGCATGGGGAGTGGACAGGACCATCAATGCGATCTCTGATGCATATGATGTTGATGGCATCAAGGACATTGTACTTGCTGAAGCAAAGAACATAGCTGACGAAGATGTAGAAACAAACAGAAAGCTCGGAAAGCACGGAGCAAAATTGCTGGAAGACGGGGACACTGTGATGACACACTGCAATGCCGGAAGACTGGCATGTGTGGATTGGGGAACCGCACTTGGAGTGATCCGTTCTGCGATTGAGGCGGGTAAACAGATCAATGTCATTGCCTGTGAAACAAGACCCCTGAACCAGGGTGGCAGGATCACTACCTGGGAGCTTATGCAGGATAAGATACCTGTGACACTTATAAGTGATTCAATGTCAGGCCACGTAATGAGCAAGGGAATGGTTGACAGGGTCATAGTAGGTGCCGACAGGATCACAGGAGATGCGGTATTCAACAAGATAGGAACCTATACCCACTCGGTGCTCGCAAAAGAGCATGAGATACCATTCTATGTGGCAGCTCCGATATCAACCTTCGATCCTGATAACTGGGAAGATACCGTCACCATCGAGCAGAGGGATGCAGATGAATTACGCTTCTTTAAGGATGTGCAGATCGCCCCTGCGGATGTGAAAGTGTACAATCCGGCATTCGATGCCACACCCATGGAGAATGTGACCGCTGTTATCACGGAGAAAGGAGTTTTCCATCCACCCTTCCTGCTTGATGAGGTCATTGTGTGAAGGCACAATCTTTTAAACGATTAAGTACATGAAGGGCAATAAATAATTAAGAGAACACAGATATATTACTGATAATAAACTATACGGAGATAACATGGCTAAAAAGAAATCAGGCGGCAGCGGACTTATGTCATCCGCAGGTCTTATGCGTTATTACGAGGCCGACAAAAGAGCAATACACGTTGATCCGAAGACCGTTATCGTTTCAGGCATAGTGATAGGCCTGTCAATACTCGTATTGAGTTCTTACTTTGGAATGTGGCCTCTTCCCTGAGAGTCCATTTCCTATCTTTTCTGATACTTCGAACCTTGGTTTAGTATATAAATTTTAAACGTGGGAGTTCATTGGCCACGTATTTCCTTTATTCTTGAAGATATCTTCCTGGACAGAACAGTCTTAGGAGCAGTATTGTCTATAAGAACCCTGCCACTGGATTCCCACCAGGATTTTGGGTAGGCTTTATCGGCTTCTACTTCCGGATTGAGTCCCAGTTTTTCAGCCGCAAGCTCGATTTCCTTGACTGTTGGCTCTTTAATGGATGTCTTTCGTGAGATTATGCGCCCCTTGCTTCTTGACTTGTTTCTGTCAATATATGCGGGCCAGATAACGAGTTTTCCTTTTTCCTTCATCAACATGGAGCATAGATTGGAATTCATTCAATTTAAATTTGCTTGGGAAAATCTGTTTAGATCCGGGAACGATAAATCTTAAGTATATAAAGTACTGCTTTAAACCCATGATAGATACTCCAAGAGAGATTGAAGTTGAAAAAGCAGTAGAGAATTTCATAAAAGATGCAGGCAGGGACTTCAGGGTCTGTACCACCTGCGGAGGGCCTGTTATCTATCCGGTGGAATACAGTACTCCCAAGGACACAGATCTTATAATTGAGATAGGAGACAATACGTTATACATATCAAAAGTGCAGGCAAGATATCTGAGAAAGATAGAAATGAGAATGCTGGAAAGATACATCATGTATCTTGAGAGAAGATCTAATAATCCTCATCCAGGGACTCATTGATCCTGCGCAGGACATCAGCGATCAGCAACTGGACCTCGGTGGCATGTTCCTCGGGAATCTCACTGCCTTCGGTGTCCATTAATTGTTTAATATCCTTGACCATTTTGTGAATGAGATTTAACATCTCTTCCTGTGTTATCAGCCCGGTATAGTAGGCGTAGAAGAATGTTGTTCCGCTGCGCTGAACTTTTTTCTTAAAAGATGCACGTGCATTTGAGACCTCCTGCCGGGTATATGTCTCATCCATGAATGGAACGAGTTCCGGAAGTTTTTCACCAATCCATGTCATTTCAGACTGGTTGGAGAGGTTCTTAAAGTCTGCACATAATCTTGCGGTCACCCATTCACGCGCGGTTAGGTGAGTTGTCTGTTTTAGAAAGCGGGTGACTTCAGAATAGCTCTTGTTATCCATCTTTTTGAATTTGCGATATTTGTTCATGCTAAGCTTTCCATATTGATGCCTTTAGATGGTATTGCAACCACCATACTACATAATAGAAGCAAATCCAAATATTTAATAATAGCGCAGCATTATCCTACAGCAATGAAGATACTGATCCCTACAGATGGTTCGACTTATGCCGAAAATGCTGCCCGGGTAGCAGCCAGGATCGCAAGAAAACACGACTATCAGCTGGTATTGCTTCACGTTGTTGATGACAAGGGGCTTACCAGAAAGACATGGCGCAAGGAAGGTGCCGAAAGTGTTCTTCAGGAGGTCATGGAGATCCTGCTTGAAGTAGGATGCGAGGAGAAGCGTATAGAGACAAAAATCGTTGACGGCAGCGCTCCCGAGAAAATAGTCGAGGTCGCAAAAGAACTCAATGTGGACAGGATCGTAATGGGAACCCAGGGAAAGAACGGCATCAAGAAACTGGTTGGTACGGTTACCGAAAAAGTCCTGCAGAGCTCTGAGGTACTGGTGCTCGTGGTACCACCAAACTATAAACTACCCTGAAGAGTGCTTCATTTACTATGCAGAACAGCATCTGATAGCGTTGCTCTGCCTTTTGCAACGTCTTCCATAGAAAACACTTCCATGTTGAAGATACCTTTGTAACCCTTTATCTCTTTTAGTACACCATAATCGATGATTCCGTCACCCGGTGCCATATGCTCGTCACCGTCATAGTTTTCGGACCAGACACCCATATTATCGTGCACATGCACATGTACTATATAAGGAGCAAGTTTGCGTGCAAATTCACGCAGTTTTAACATGTCCCCTCCACAGGTCAGGTTGGCATGTCCTATATCAAGCGTTGCACCCAGATTATCGGAATTCACTTCTTCTATAGCCTTTATCTGTTCCCCTACTTCAGTACACAGATTACCGGGATCCGTGCCTTCCTTGTTTTCAAGGCCCAGCATCACATCATACTCGGATGCTGTTTTTGCAAGTGTTGTCAGGTTTTCGATCATCCCGGAAAAAGCTCTTTTATGGTTACCGTTGATCCTGCCGGGATGCAATACCACAGCTCCGGAACCCAGAAGCCCTGCAAGCTCTATGGATTCTTCGATAAGCCTGAAACTCCTCTTATCCATATCCGCAGTATCGACCACAACATCCTTCGGGTAGGTTTGTACATCTGCAAAATAGGGTGCATGGATCGAAGTGTGCAGATCAAGTGTGGACAGCTCGTCAAGTATATTCTTCAGCAGATCTTTCTGAAGTATCGAGTTCCTGTAAACACCAAGTTTTGGCATGTAAAGTTCAACAGACTCTACTTCGGATGCGATCTCTGGCAAACTTCCAGCAAAGGATGAGGCACCTAATATCATATACAAAAGTGAAACCAGTGCAATATAATATACTTTTGGTTTAGCCTCACCAAAATCTTTATCTGAACTAAAGCTTTCAAGCAATAAATGAAGCTTTACGTACCTCATGTGGGACATATGGAAGGACTGGAGGACCTCCTGTCAGGGTCCCAGGATATTTATGCAATATATATGGCCGGAACCCCTGATTATGTGGGAACCGGAAGGACGAACCTGAGCGCACCCGGGCTGGAGGAGATACAGGAGCAGACCGAATTTGCCCATGAGAAGGGCGTGAAAATGGAAGTCGTGCTCAACAGCTCATGCATGGGCGGACAGCATCTTACACCCCAGGGATTCAATAAGATCAACTGGTACTTTGACAGGCTCAATGAGATCGGTATCGACTCCATAACAGTTGCCGAACCCTATTTTGTGGAAATGCTTGCGAGGGACTACGATATGGAAATCGTTGTATCAGTCCTCTCTTTTGTTGATTCTCCTCAGAAAGCTGAGTTCTATGAGGATATGGGTGCCAATACGATCGTTGTAGACCCGGCGATCAACAGGGACTTCTCAAAACTTGAGGCCATCAAGGAATCAGTATCAGGTAATCTGAAACTGCTGGTCAACGAAGGTTGTCTGTACCAGTGTCCCTTCAGATATGCACATTTCAATTTCTTCTCCCATGCCAACGGACCCGGGCCAAAGCTGAACGTGCTTGACGATTACTATTATTATAAGTGTCTGTCACTCAGGATCAACGATCCCCAGCAATTGATCAAATCACCCTGGATACGTCCCGAGGATATCAAAGAATACAAACATATCACAGACACATTCAAGATAGGCGGAAGGACCCACTTTCCTAACTGGATACTGAACAACGTCCAAGCATATATCCAGGAAAGTTATGATGGGAACCTGATGGACATTCTTGACTGTCCCAAGGATATCAGGGATCTGTTCTACATACCTAACAAAGAGCTAGGAAATGCTCTCGATCAATGGAAACAGTGCGATAAGAACTGCTCTAAGTGCGGATACTGCAAAAGACTGACCGAGAGGATCGTACAGGTTTACTCAACGGATGGTACTGAGCAAACACTTCAGCCCCTGAAAAGTACAGGTGGAACAACATGAACCTAATAGAAAAACTCTCAAATAACCGGAGTGTACTTGAAAACAGATTACGTGAACTGCTTGCAAAACCAGTCTTTCTCATAGAAGCAGATGCCTTTGCCCTTCCATGCGGATGCCATGGAATAACGATAAACACCCGCGGGCTGCAGGTAGATGACCTGGAGGTCTTCCAAGAGCACATCACAAAATATTTTAAAGAAGCCAGCCTTGAAATGGAAGTTGAGCCATCATTCCTTTTTGCAAGGCTCATACCGGGTACTCCTGAGCTGGCATCACTCAATTCACGTGTACTCTGCGACAGATGCTACATGGATTTTGCCAGAGGAAGCGGGAAGAGCCCAAGGCCGGACATATATATAC
>Ga0163219_100044_pt1 | contig 30953 bp, 28 predicted proteins | sample MSEWel2016_04_06_FD_113150 | JGI IMG/M metagenome (GOLD analysis project Ga0163219, IMG submission 113150) | Subsurface microbial communities from deep shales in West Virginia, USA - MSEEL Well Study Marcellus 3H_2016_04_06 ...
GCTTCTACTATATAAAAAATATATAAACTACTCTTTATCAACTTAATAGTTTTATCTTATTGCAAAAAATAAAAAAATCTAGCATTTCAGCTAGATAAAAAATTGTCCCGCAGTGCCGTACTAGATTTTGTATTTTGCTCTTGGCTTCAAAGTGGGTGCCCTCCCATCTGCTTTGTACTTCCTCTCTAGTTGGAGGCTTGTACGCCCCAGATGAAGTCCAGGCTCCCTTATAATATAGTGTTGGGCAAAATATTAATCCGATCTCGCACACCGCAGGACATTTATATTAAGTTTTTGTATGTCGTTCTTTTATGCCTTTCCTTAACTCTATTAAGATAATAACATACTTTAATATTTATCGCAAGTGAAATTGCTTGATAATTTATGGAAAATTTATTTTTAACCTTACGTTAACTTATAGTTAAGCAGAACAACCTCCAATAAATACAACTTAGTCTATCTCTATCTGTTCTTCTACCTCTATACCAAGCTCTTCTAATTGAGCTTCTGCTACCATTGATGGTGCTTCTGTCAATAGGCAGGTAGCCCTTTGAGTTTTAGGGAATGGGATCACATCACGAATAGTCTCTAATCCCCCAAGTAACATTACCAGTCTATCAAGTCCAAAAGCAATTCCTCCATGTGGTGGAGCACCATATTGGAAGGCCTCTAATAAGAAACCAAACTTCTCTTCAATCTCTTCTTCACCCATATTCAATAGATTAAAGATTTTAGACTGTAATTTACTATTATTAATCCTGATACTTCCTCCACCAATCTCAATACCATTTAATACCAAGTCGTAGGCTTGAGAAAGCACCTTACCAGCATTGTCCTTATCTAATAAGTCGATATCCTCTTCTTTAGGCATAGTGAATGGATGATGTAAAGCAACATACCTCTTAGCTTCTTCATCCCACTCTAATAATGGGAAGTCAGTTATCCAGACAAAGTTAAACTCATCTTGGTCAATTAGACCCAAATCTTTTCCAATCTTCAATCTTAAGTTACCCAAAGAAGCTGCTACCACCTTTGGAGTATCTGCTACAAATAACAATAAGTCCCCTGTCTCAGCCCCCATAGCATCTAGCATACTATTCAATTCATTCTCAGCCAAAAACTTAGCTATTGGAGATTGTACTCCATCCTCTTTGATCTTCATCCAAGCAAGACCTTTAGCACCATAAATTCCAGCAAAGTCAGTTAATTCATCGATATCCTTACGAGAAAAATCAACTCCACCTTTGACATTGATACCTTTAACCTGTCCACCTTTAGCAATGGTACCACTAAAGACTTTAAACTCTGCATCCTTAACTGCATCAGATACATCGATTAATTCTAAACCAAAGCGGATATCTGGTCTATCACTTCCAAAACGCTCCATAGCTTCATGGTAGCTCATGTGCGGAAATTCCGTTGGAGCCTCAAATCCAGCAATTTTAAATACCTCTTGAATCATACCTTCAATTAAGTCCATAATCTCTTCTTGGCTCATAAATGACATCTCTATATCGATTTGAGTAAATTCTGGTTGACGGTCTGCTCTTAAATCTTCGTCTCTAAAGCAGCGAACTATCTGATAATATCTCTCTAAACCTGATACCATCAATAACTGCTTAAATAGCTGTGGAGATTGAGGTAAAGCAAAAAACTGACCTTTGTTGACACGACTTGGTACCAAGAAGTCTCTTGCACCCTCTGGAGTACTCTTAGTCAACATTGGTGTCTCAATATCTAAAAAGTCCTTATTATCTAAATAATTTCTAACAGCTTGCTTGACCTTATGGCGTAAGATGATATTATCTTGCATCGGCTTTCTTCTTAAATCTAAATATCTATACTTTAATCGCATCTCCTCACTAGAGTTGATATCATCCTCAACTTGAATTGGAGGAGTCTGAGCTCTATCTAAGATATGTAATTCTTCAGCATAAATCTCAATTGCTCCAGTTGCTAAATCTTCATTAACCATCCCTTCAGGTCTAGCAATAACCTCTCCCTTAATAGCTATAACAAACTCTTTTCTCAACTCATCAGCAATTTCAAACATCTCTTCAGATACTTCTGGACTGAATACTACCTGTACCAACCCAAATCTGTCCCTTAAATCTATAAAGATTACTCCTCCATGGTCTCTTCTACGGTTAACCCACCCCATTAGAGTTATCTTTTCTCCTACATGCTCTCTTCTCACATCACCACAATAGCAGCTTCTCTTTAATCCTTTCATCCTTCAATTACCTCCCAATTAGTCTATACGCTTTGTCATCTCTTCAACTAGATTCTCTAATTTAATCTCTACCTGTTCCCCAGATTTCATATTTCTAATAGTAGCTACACCCTTATCCAACTCATCTTCACCTAGGATAATACTATAATTAGCATTATTTCTATCGGCAGTCTTCATTTGACTCTTGACACTTCTACCTAAATAATCCATCTCTACCTTTAAATCAGCTTTACGCAGCTTAGCTAAATACTTAAAAGCTTCCTCCTCTGCCCTCTCACCGATAGTTGTAATAAATAAATCTATACTATCATCTATTGGTAGCTCAATGCCTTGCTCTTCTATAGTTAGCAAGATTCTCTCCATTCCCATGGCAAATCCTATACCTGGGATATCCTTACCACCAACCTCTTGGGCTAATCCATCATAGCGACCTCCACCAAAGATAGTATCTTGAGCACCCAACCCTTTATAAATTACTTCAAAGGCTGTTTTAGTATAATAATCTAACCCTCTTACTAAATTAGCATCAAGGATATAATCGATCCCTAATAAATCCAGATGCTTCTTAACATTAGCAAAATGTGTTTCACACTCTTCACATAACTCTTCATAAATCTTAGGTGCTGTTGACATAAACTCTTTATCTCTATCTGCTTTACAGTCTAGGATACGTAAAGGATTTCTCTCATAACGGTCTTGACAGTCAGAGCATAAATCTTCAAGATATGGTTTAAAGTATTCCATCAACTTCTCTCTATATACCTTCCGACACTTAGGACAGCCAACACTATTTAAGTGTAGCTCTAAATCCTTTAAACCTAACTCTTCTAATAAGTGAATACCTAAAGAGATAATTTCAGCATCTATTGCTGGATTATCTGCCCCTAAGACCTCTGCTCCTAATTGATGAAACTCTCTATAACGACCAGCTTGTGGTCTTTCATATCTGAACATTGAACCTATGTAAAAATACTTAGTTGGTTGAGCTTGTCCATAAATCTTATTCTCTAAAAAAGCTCTGACTACAGAAGCCGTTCCCTCTGGACGTAAAGTGATACTTCTACCACCCTTATCTTCAAAGGTATACATCTCCTTCTCTACAATATCAGTAGTCTCTCCAATTCCCCTTTGAAACAATGCAGTCTCTTCAAAGATTGGTGTTCTAATCTCTTTATAGTTATAACTGCTGAATATCTTCTTTGTTAAATTTTCTAGATACTGCCACTTGACTGTATCTTCAGGGAATATATCCTTAGTTCCCCTTGGGGCTGTAATACCCATTCTATCCCTCCTAAAATATTGAAAACAGTACATAAAATTTAGTAGTAGGGGCGTAATAAATTACGCCCCTACTTAAAAGTTACTCTGCACTCTCTTCTTTAGTTTCTTCTTTTTTTGACTCTTCTCTTTCTTGTTTTGCTGCTTCTTGCTGCTTACTTTGAATCTCTTTTACCTTATCCATCTGAGCTTTGGCTTTATCCTCAAGACCCATTTGGCTATAGATATTTGCTAATCTATATTGAGCCATGAGATCATCACCAGCTAGCTTGGAGAAAGTTTCATACTCTTCAAGTGCTTTTTCATTATTATCTTGCTTTCTATAAGCATCACCTAATGATAAGTGTAACTCAGCATTATCTTCATTATTAGACAATCCAGTTTGATAAACTTCAATAGCTTTATCAAATTTCTCATCCTTTGTATATAAATCAGCTAAGCTCACATAGAAATCAACTTGTTCAGGATAATTTTCAATTGCCTCTTGATAAGTTGAAATTGCCTCTTCTTGATTTCCATTCATCTGGTAAATTTGAGCTAAATTGTGATATAGATAGTATGCTCCTTGATTATTGGCAATAGCAGCTTTATAGTTATTAATTGCTGTTTCAAGATTACCATTTCTTGCTGCATCAAAGGCCTTAATCTCTTTGTCTTCAATTACAATCTTAGCATTATCTCTAACTTCTTCTAACCAGTTATTAACGGCTTCCTTCTCTTTTTGAGCTACTAATTTTTCTTTTATTTCTTCTTTCTTCTCTTCAAACTCTTTACCAGTAGCTTCTTTCTTATCAGTTACCTTAATAATATGATAACCAAACTCTGTCTTAACTAAATCACTAATCTCTCCAACTTCCATGGAGAATGCAGCTTCTTCAAAAGGCTTAACCATTCTACCACGAGTGAAAGAACCTAAATTTCCACCTCTAGAAGAAGATGGACCTTCTGAATACTCTTTAGCTAATTTAGCAAAATCTTCCCCAGATTTAGCTTTTGCTAATACTTCTTCAGCCTTAGCTTTTGCTTCTGCATCTTCTTTATCATCAGTCTTAATTAAGATATGGCTTGCAGTAACCTCTTCATATTGCTTTGCAATCTCTTGATCAGTTACCTCTATATTATCCTTTACTGAATCTAACATTGCTTCAATTCTCTTTTGAGTAGCCATATTCTCTCTAATAGTATTCTTTACATCTTCAATTGTTTGTCCATTCTTCTTAATAATCTCTTCAAACTCTTCTTTAGAAGAAGCATAATAATCGATCACCTGATCTAATTGAGCTTGAACATCCTCATCAGTAATCTCTGGCTTAATATCATTCTTCTTAGCTTCTTGAAGAATTAACTTTTGATTAATTATATTGTCCAAGATATTAGCCTTTAACCCTACAACTTGATTTGGAGCAATCTGATTTTGGTATTGGCGTAAATAACCTTGTAATTGATAAGCATATTCTTGATATGGTATCTCTTCACCATTTACAGTTGCTACAGCTTTATCGAACCTTTGAGCATAAGCCTCTTGTTGAGCCCCACTTTTTGTTCCTGGAGTATTCAAATAAACCAATGCACCTGTTGCAACAAAGGCAACTACTACTACATAAATTATAGCTTTTGTATGCTTTCTTAATAAATCCATCATAATTCTATTTTCCTCCCTCTATATATTTAATTAAAAGCTTTACCATAAGGTGAGTTCTTAGTTTCAGAGTGACTTTGAAACTTATCCATAACCACAGTATCTCTTTAGAACTTACTTAATAGAAGTGAGCACTTTAGAGGCACTAGGTATCGGATAAACTGTAGCCTATAGCTTATAGCTCATAGCCTTAAATTCTTATAGATAGGCTAATAATAAAAACCTTAAAATCAGACAACTAAGTTATATTGTAACGTATCAAAGTTAAGATGTCAATTTCAGCTATTTTGATAAAGAAGATAATTCAACCTTAAGAAGATGTTTGTGGTATAACTAGACAGAACTAGCACCTACTTAGTGTAAAATTTCTTTAATTTACTTATTTTTTCAATCGCTCTTTCTTCAATCTCACTACTATATTGTTCAGGAAATTTAGGGTTATATAACCTCTCTAAAGACCAGTCCTTAGGATTAACCAATTTAGTTATTGCTCCTCCCCCAAGTCCAATTACCGTCTCTCGCTCTTCCATCATGATAATATTATAAATAGATTCCTCTCCAGACCTAGCATATCCCACATTCTCTAAATTACCTAAAATATGCTTCTGCCTATACATATAATAAGGTATTAATCTTAATTTTTCTGCTAGCTCTTCTGTTAGCTGTATCATCTTCTCTACTTCTCTAGCAGAAGATAAATCGTTATCAGCTAGATTCTTTTTTAAGCGAGAAGCACGTTTAATTGCTAAGGTATGTACAGTGAAACTATCAGGCTTAAGCTTCTCAATCTCATCTAAGGTGTGCTCAACATCAGATAGATCTTCATTAGGAAGCCCAATAATAATATCCATATTGATATTTTTAAAACCAATCTCTCTAGCTTCATTAAAAGCTTCTATTACCTCTTCAACACTATGGCGACGTCCAATCTCATCTAAAGTTACTTGATTCATAGTTTGGGGATTGATACTTATTCTTTCTACCCCATAATCTTTTAAAAGTTTTAGCTTAGCTCTATTAATAGTATCAGCTCTACCTGCCTCAACTGTAAACTCTCTTAATTTAGGGTGTACAAAGTATATCTTCAATAAACTTAGTAACTTATCTAACTCTTCAGCAGATAAGACAGTTGGAGTTCCTCCTCCAAGATAAAGAGTATCTACCTCTAATCCTAGCCCATTGACTACTTTCCCCACCTCTTCTATCTCATAGTAGAGAGCTTTTAGAAAATCAGGCATATACCTCTGATTACTCTTGATAGGGTAAGAAGCAAAGGAACAATAATTACATCTAGTTGGACAGAAGGGGATTCCTACATAGATACTTACTTTATTCTTAGCCTTCTCTTGATTAGGAAGATAGTTGCGTTCTAGCTTAATCACATCTAGTAGTAACTTTCTTTTTTCCTTAGCAACACCATAGATATCTTCCAAGTAATTATCGATTGTTGGGTAATCAAATCCTCTATCCAATAAATAATGCCCAATCTTAGTTGGGCGTACCCCGATTAAAATCCCCCAAGGGCTCATCTTCTGCTTTAAATATTTAGTTAATAATCTATAAAGGCTTAATTTAAGCCGCTCTTTAACCCTCTTGGTAAAATCCTCTTCACTATAGATATCAGATAAAATCTCCTTATCCTTGATATTATCCTTTAAGAAGCTCCCATCTTGCAAATAGCTATTAACCTCAATTCCCTCAGAAGTATCCAATTCACCAATAACTGTTACTCCCTCTACTACTTCTTCTGTATGATAAAAATCTACTTCTGGCAACAATACCTCTAATGTACTCTTAACTGATTGATAATATTTTGGTCCTATATCTAGGTTTACTTTCATAGTAAAAATCCTCTCTAGTATAAATTAGCTACTAGCTGATAGCTAATAGCCAATAGCAATTTATTACTATATATATGAGTTTTCACTTCTAGCACGATTTAAAGTACTCTCTGGTCCATGACCAGGGCATATCTTTAAGTCTTCTTCAAACTCTAATATTTTAGCTATAGAGTCTCTTAAAGCAGAGTAAGAACCCATTGGAAAGTCGGTTCTACCAACTCCTCTAGCAAAGATGGTATCCCCTGTAAATAAGGTATCCTCCAACTTTAAACAGATACTACCTGGTGTATGACCTGGAGTATGAATTACCGAAAAGACTAAACTACCACACTCTATCTCTTCACCATCTGCTAACAATCTATCAGCCTTAGGACACTCCAACTGCTGACCCATCTCACCTATAAAAAAGGATAGGTTCAACTCAGAGTTCTGTAAAAACTCAGCATCATCCTGATGAATCAACAACTCAGCACCAGTTTCGTCCAATAATTGAGGATTAGCAGCAATATGATCATTATGTCCATGGGTATTGATCACATATTTGACCTTTAAATCATTGTCATCAATCACCTTTAAAATATCTTGAGCTTGTGAACCAGGGTCTATCACTACCGCTTCTTTACTACCTTCATCAGCAACAACATAACAATTAACACTCAATGCTCCTACAGATAATCTCTTAATAAACATCTCCCTACTCGTTCCTCCTTAAAATCAAAAATCTTTCTTACTATCTAATAGAATAGTAACAGGACCATCATTAATTAAAGTAACCTTCATATGGGTTTTAAATTCACCAGTCTCTACCTTCAACCCACAGTTTTTTATATAAGAAAGGAATTCTTCATAAAGCTTCTCTGCCTCTTTTGGTGAGGCCGCTAAATCAAAACTAGGTCTTCTCCCCTTACGACAATCACCATATAAAGTGAATTGAGAAACAACCAACAGCTCTGCACCTATATCTAAAGCAGATAGATTCATCCTGCCATCTTGGTCAGAGAAGATTCTTAAGTTAACTATCTTATCTACTAGATAGTTAATATCATCTATATCATCATCTTCTCCTATTCCCAAGAGAATAAGTAAACCTTTCTTGATCTCTCCTACCTTCTTAGCTTCAACCTCAACATCACTAGAAATTACCCGCTGTAAGATTACTCTCATTTATCATCCTCCTTATAGTCAAGCAGGATTTGCCCGTTGTACATTCAATACTCCATCAATATCTTCTAATTTACGAATAATATCCTTCATATGCTCTAAGCTACTTATCTCTAAAGAGAGGTTAATATAGGCTAGCAGATTCTTAGTAGTACGGGCATTAATTGATGTTATATTCACTTTAGCTTCTGAAATGACAGTAGTTACATCATTTAATAGTGATTGCTTATTCCAAGCTTCAATCTTCAACTCAACCTCATAAGAAGTCTGCTGGTCTACATACCACTCTACATCTACAATTCTCTCTTCTTCAGTCTCCTCTAAATTCTTAAGGTTAGGGCAATCTCCTCTATGAACCGATACTCCACGACCTCGAGTAATATAACCAACTATATCATCACCAGGAACTGGATTACAGCATTTAGAGATTCTAACTAAGAGACCATCCATCCCTTTAACTTTAATCCCTTTGTTCTGTCGCTTTCTTTTGATAATTCTCTTCTTTCTTAATTTATCAAGTTCATATTCTGGACAGTCCTTCTTTTCTGGTGGAATTAGTCTCTTAACCACCTGAGAGACTGAGAACTTATTATAGCCAATCCCTGCATAAAGACCTTCAACATTAGCAACCCCTAACTTCTTAGCTATCTCTTCAAGCTTTTTAGTCTTCTCTGCTTCTTTTAAGGTAAAGTTCTCTTTCTTCAATTTTGATTCTAGCATCTCTTTGCCCTTAATACTTGCCTCTTCTTTGCGTTGCTCCTTAAACCAATGCTTAATCTTGCTTTTAGCTCGAGAGGTCTTAACAAAATTAAGCCAATCACGGCTAGGACCACTATTATTAGAGGTCAATATCTCTACAATATCACCATTTTTCAAGCGATATTCTAGAGGAATAATCTTCCCATTAACCTTAGCCCCAACACAAGTATGACCTATATCAGTATGAATATTATATGCAAAATCTACAGGACTAGCCCCATAAGGAAGAGAAACTACATCACCTTTAGGGGTAAAGACAAAGACCTCATCTTCAAAAAGATCTATCTTCAAGTTCTCCATAAACTCTTTGGCATCATTTAAATCCTTCTGCCATTCTAATAATTGGCGTAACCAAGAGATCTTTCTTTCAAAATCTTCATCCTTCTTATTACCTTCCTTATAACGCCAGTGGGCAGCGATACCATATTCAGCAGTACGGTGCATCTCCCAAGTTCTAATTTGGATCTCCAAAGGCTCCCCTTTAGGACCAATTACTGTTGTATGAAGGGATTGATACATATTAGATTTTGGCATTGCTACATAATCCTTAATTCTACCTGGCATTGGATTCCACAACTCATGGATAATCCCTAAGACCTGATAGCATTCCTTAACAGAAGTAACTATTACCCGTAAAGCAGTCAAATCATATATCTCTTTAAACTCTTTTCCATACTTAATCATCTTCTGATAGATACTGTACAGATGCTTTGGTCTACCATAAAGGTCGGCTTCAATATCTACCTCTTCTAGCTTGCCATTTAAAGTAGATATAACATTTTCGATATAAGCTTCCCTCTCTGCTCTATTTTTAGCTACTTTTTTGGCCAATTCATAATAATGATCTGGCTCTAGATATCTAAAGCTTAAATCTTCTAGCTCCCATTTTACATGGGAGATTCCTAATCTATGAGCTAAAGGAGCATAAATTTCCAGGGTTTCAGTAGCTTTTATAATCTGCTTCTCTTGGGGTAGATACTTTAATGTTCTCATATTATGGAGTCGATCAGCTAATTTAATTAAGATTACTCTAATATCCTTAGCCATAGCCAAGAACATCTTGCGCAAGCTCTCAGCTTGATGCTCTTCACGAGATTTAAAATCTATCTTACTTAGCTTTGTCACACCATTAACTAGCAACTCTACCTCTGGACCAAACTCTTCTCTTAATTCTTCTGCTGTTACTTCAGTGTCTTCAACTACATCATGTAAGATAGCAGCAGTAATCGAAATTACGTCCAGCTCCAATTCTGCCATTATTTTAGCTACCTGTAAAGGATGACTAACAAAAGGTTCACCAGAAACTCTATATTGACCTTCATGGGCATCTTTAGCAAAGTAATAGGCCTTCTTAACTAGCTCGATATTCGGATTTTCAGTATAACTGCTTATTTTTGCTAATAATTGCTCTAAAGCCATAACTTATTGCTCCTTTATCAAAAGATTAAATGTCCCTATTTATTCATCAATAATTAAAGAAAAGACCTCATAATCTCCTATCTTCTCTCTACCATCTAAAAATCCTAATTCCATTAAAAATGCAATTTCAACAACTTCTCCACCTAACTGTTCAACTAAGTCTACAGTTGCCTTGACAGTTCCACCAGTAGCTAATAAATCATCAACGATTAAAATTTTAGCACCTTGCTCAATAGCATCTTTATGTATCTCAATTATATTACTTCCATACTCTAAATCATATTCAGTCTTAACTACATCACCAGGTAATTTACCTTCTTTTCTAACTGGTACAAACCCTTTGTCTAATTTTAATGCTAGAGGAGCACCGATTAAAAACCCTCGTGCTTCTATCCCTAAGACTAAATCAATATCTTTATCTTCATATCGCTTAGCGATTCTATTAATAGCTTCTTTATAAGCGGCTGGATCTTTTAATAAGGTAGTAATATCCTTAAAAGCGATACCCTCCTTAGGAAAATCTGGAATAGTTCTTATCTTATCTGCTAAATTCAACTTTCTTCTCCCCTTTCACTTTTATAAAACTTTTTGGATAAATTGGTTTATTGATTAAATTTAATAATTTATCTGGTGATTCTTCTAAAGCAAACTTTTTAAATTCCATAAAAGCCTGCTTATCCTCAATACCTTCATTATATCTTATTGAACTGCTTAAGTCTAGTTTTACCTCTGGTTTAGGATGTAGCTGAATTATCCTGCCACCCTCTTGAATTCTAGTTAAAAGCTTTAATTCCTCTAAAATTCCTAAACCTGCAGAAACAGTACTTGCTTGTACCGACTTCTTTATCTTCTGATTTATCTCATCTGCCAATTCTTGATTAGTCGCAAAGACCTCTCTATCTTTAGTCTGCAATTTATTTAAAGCAATATATAATTGAGCCAAAACTTCTCTGTCAGGAGCCATAATATCTAAGATAAATTCATTGATTCTAGCATCCTGCTGTCCATATAAAAGATGAATATATGACTCTTTACCATCACGTCCAGCTCTTCCACTCTGTTGGTTAAACTCAGTACGGTTGAAGTTCAAATGGTATAAGATAATATGCCTAATATCAGGAATATCTATCCCTTCACCAAAGGCACTAGTAGAGATAACAATCTGTAGCTCACCATCTCTAAACTTCTCCTCTACCAAAACCCTCTCTTGATTGGTCAATCCAGCATTATAAAAGACAATCTGCTGCGCTAAGAAAGGATTAGCCTCCCTTAACCTACTAGCTATTTCGATACTCTTTTCTCGACTATTGACATAAACAATTACTTTCTCACCTTTAACAATTATATCGTCAATGTAAGAATCTTTATCAACAGCATTTCTGTTGTCAATTAACTTTAGATTAGTACGAATATAGGGGTCAATTATCAAGTTATCTATCTTTAAAGCATTGACTATCTCTTTAGCAACCTGATCATTAGCAGTGGCTGTTACTGCTAAAACCAAAGGATTTTCTAATTCTGCTAAAAGTTCAGGTATCCTCTTATAGGTGGGTCTGAACTGATTAGATGCTAAACCGATATGATGGCTTTCATCAACAACAAAGAAACCTATTCTATCTCTAATATTCCTAAACCTATCTAAATTATATTCAATAAATTCTGGAGTAGTGAGTAGAACATCAACTTGATTACTATTTAAAGCTTGATTTAACTCTTCTCTTTCCTTGATAGTCAATGAACCATTCCCTTTATAGACCCTAAGCCCTAAAGGCGCTAACTTCTCCTGTAATGAGCTATATTGATCATTAACCAGAGCCCTTAGAGGATAGATGATTATTGTCATCAGATTAGATTTGATAGCTTGAAAAGCCGAAAAGCTCTGAAAGACTGCTGATTTACCCCTTCCAGTTCCAAAGATAGCTAAGGTATTATTTCCTTTAAATAGACTATCAAGGGCTTCTGCTTGTTTTTCTCTAAAACTATACTCCCCAATTAATGATTTTCTAATCTCTTCTAAAATTTCAGTTTCAGATTTGGTAGCAAGTTGAGCCCGATATAATCTCAGCTTAGAATCCTCTTGCTTATCTAAATAATCTCTGTCCCTCTCTATAAAGAGATTGACACCTAGGCTTCTGCCATCATCTCCTCCTGTTATGTCAGAAGCAATGGCTTTATATTCCACCCCATTATCTAGATAAGGTGCTAAATGCTTAGCCAACTCAGCTTTAAGAAAGCCAATCTGCTTTTTATTATCAGTCAATACCTTAATAGCATTAGAATCATACTTATTATCTGGCTCCCTTTCTAAAGTAAGTAGATCACCTTTGTTGACCTCCTCTTTGATTATCTCTTGGCGACCTTCAAAGGTAACACCAACTACTTTAGTATAGAAGGAATCACTAGCTCCAATCCCTCGATAAAAATCATCTGCTAATATCTCTTTACTTTTGGCAAATAATTGATCTACAAAAGATAGCTCTGGAAATTTAATATCCTTGATAGTCAAGCTGACAGTCTCTTCTCCACCAAAATCATTGATATCCATAGTAAATGCCAAAGAGATATCTTCATTTTCTACCAGAAGATTTCTTCTTAAATCTGCCATTCTCCAGCCAATAGCCTCTACACTCCTACCACTTTGAGCAAAATTAATCTTAATATGGCTCTCTTCTTTACCAAAAAGATGAAAGCTATCAACAGCTAACTCCTTTAAAGCAAACTTAGGACGAGGATTTGCACAGCCATAAGGCTCTAATTTGGCTAATTGATAGACCAAATCCTTTGAAACCTCTTCTATACTAATAACTTGTTCCACTTTCAACCGATCTATTAAATCTTCCTCTGTTAAGACCTGATCTGCATACTCATTGATCATCCTTCTTAATTTTGGAATATCTTCTGGCTGTAAAGAGCAGCCTGCTGCCTCCTTATGCCCACCAAAGCCTTCAAAGCACTCTTCACAATACTTAAAGGCTTCATAAAGATGAAAGTTACGAATACTTCTAGCTGAACCCAAGACTCTACCATCTTCAGCATAGGTCAATAAGACCACTGGTCGATAATACTTCTCTTGAATCTTGGAAGCTGCATTACCAATAACTCCAGGGTGACCTTGGGTTAAAGGAATTACCAATACCTTCTCTTGCTTTAAATCAATCTCTTTGGCAATATACTCCTCAGCCTGTGCCAAGATTTCAGTAGTAATCTCCTGGCGATCAGCATTCATTTCCCTTAGATGTGAGGCCAAATCATCAGCCACCACTATATCAGGCTCTGTAAAGATCTGCACACCTAAATAGGCTTGTCCCAAACGTCCAGTAGCATTGATACAAGGTGCTAGATAGTAGCCTATTCCTCCAGCACTAATGTCCTTCTCTTTATAACCGACCTTACTCTTTAAGATTCCTAAATTAAAATCTCCTCTACCAGCAAAGCCATTAATCCGCTTTAGACCATAATAGACTATTATTCTATTCTCCCCAATAAGGGGCACAATATCAGCAATAGTACCAACTGCTACTATACTAATATACTCCATTAAGTAATTAGGATCTGTTAAATTTTTTAATCTAGCCAATAGGGCATGAACCAATTTAAAGCTTACTCCTACCCCAGCTAGCTTTTTAAAGGGATATTGGCAATCTTCTTGCTTGGGATTAAGTATAGCTACAGCTTCAGGTATCACTTCTGGTACTGTATGATGATCAGTAATAATCACATCAATTCCTAGCTTATTGGCTAGTTCAACCTCTTTGACTGCTGAAATCCCACAGTCTACAGTTATAATTAATTCAGCACCTTTGTTAGCTAAAATCTTAATAGCCTCTTGATTTAACCCATAGCCTTCTTTAAGCCGATTTGGTATATAATAATCAACATCAGCTCCAAGTTTCCTTAATACTGTCATTAATAAAGATGTACTAGTAATACCATCAGCATCATAGTCTCCATAAATAAATATCTTTTCTTGATTTTTAAGAGCCTCTTCTACTCTATTAAAAGCTAAGTCCATATCCTTCATCAGAAAAGGATCATGTAAATCCTCTAAGCTAAAATCTAAAAACTCCTCGATCTCTTGAGGAGTTTTTAAACCTCTATTGGCCAAAATCCTTGCTATGACTGGATCTATATTCAAACTTGCAGCTAATTTATCAACATCACCTTGATCTATTTCTTGGAATATCCACTTTTTTTCTTGATTTAGCATGATTCTCCCCCATTTTTGCAGATTATAATCGGCAACACTGATATACATTCTTCATAAAAGTCTGTTTTCCTTCTTAAAGATTTATGTAATTTTTATTTTGAGTACTATTGATAGTTTAATAATTTCTCTAAACTCTAAATATTCTATGTAAATAAATAACTTTGAAGTGAAACTTACTGGGGAAATTGCGACACTTTAATTTCAGTGTCAGTGTTGGTTGTCAGTGGGAGTAAAAACCTTAATGACAACCTACTGACACTGACACTCACACTGACACAAAGGTGTCGTACTATCTATATATAACGACATATTTAAATTTCACTCTAAAGTTGGATGACTATAATATATTATATCAAAATCTCCCTGATCGCAAAATAGAGATGACCAACCAGATTCCTAGCACTGCAGCAATTAAATAGCCTGATATTCCTACAACGGGAAAACCTAAAAACTCTGGTCCCTTATCTGCTAACATAATTAAGGAAGAACCAACAATCAAAGAGGCAATGATTAAAGAGATCGATAAGCGATTACTTACAATATCCAATTTAGAGATTAAGGGTTTAATCCCTACATGGTGAAATTTTATCTCTAATTGATCCTCTTGCATTAGATTAAATATATTATGTAACTCTTCAGGTAAATCTATTATGTAATTACTAATCTCCTGTAACCGCTCTAAAGTATCTGCCATTAATCGCTTAGGACTTAGTCTCTTTTTAATAATCTCATAAGCAAAGGGTTTAGCTACAGTTAGGATATCAAATTTAGGTTCTATTTTTGATACTACCCCTTCAACTGTAATTAAGGCTTTGACCAATAGGATGAACTCTATTGGTAGTCTTATCTTATATTTGAAGGTCAAATCCAAAAGCCTATTCATAACCACCGATAACTCTACCTCTTCTAAAGTTACACCATGATAATCCTCAATTAATCTAGCAAAATCTCTCTTTAAGGACCTCATATCTATCTCTTTAGTTACCATCCCTAAATTTAACAGCTCTTCAATTGCCTTATCTGTATCCTTTTTAATTAAGGCTATAAATAGATTAGCTACCCTCTCTCTATCAGCTTGAGTTAGCTGACCCACTAATCCAAAATCAATCCAAGACACCTTATAATCTCTAGTGATAATAAAGTTGCCAGGGTGGGGATCACCATGGAAGAGTCCATCGATCATAATCTGTTGCATAAAGGATTTACTGATTGCCTTAGCTAAAGTCTCAGTTTGAGAGTTATCTTTTAATTTATTAATATTATAGCCATCGATAAACTCCATAGTAAAGATTCTCTTAGTCGTTAAATCCCAAAAGACCTTAGGGATGATAATATCATCTTCATCAGCAAAATTCCTGCGAAATTTCCTTGTATTTCTACCTTCTATTCTATAATCAAGCTCCTGCTTGATCATATTAGAAAAGTTATTTACTATCTCCACCGGATCGATGAAATCATCACTAAAGACTCTATTCCTTAAAAGCCCCGCTAAATTAGTCATAATATCTAAATCAGTCTCTATAGTAGAGTGAATTCCCTTTCTTTGAACTTTAACTACAACCTCTTCTCCATCCTGTAAGATAGCCTTATGTACTTGTCCAATAGAAGCACTTGCCAAAGGAGTAGGAGAAAATTCACTAAAATATTGACTATAATCTCCATTTAACTCTCTATTTAACTGTTTAATTACATCCTCAAAATCCATAGGTGGAACCTGGTCTTGTAACTTCTCAAGCTCTTCTATATAGTTTCGAGAGATCAAATCAGGTCGAGTACTAAGCAGTTGCCCTAGCTTAATATAGGTAGGTCCCAACTCCTCTAATACCTTCCTCAGTCTAATTGCTCGGGAGTCTTGTTGTGGCTTACTTGGTTTTAACTTCTTAATCCTCTTACTTAAAGGCAAAAACTGGCGTAACTCCATTACTTCTATTAAATAGCCAAAACCATGTTTAATCAAAACCTCTACTATATCTCTATATCTTTTGATATTCCTATAATGCATTCCAAGATCTTTAAAGAGCATATATATCACCACCATTTAGTGTACAGTTGACAATTGACAGTTAAATTCAAACATATTCATACTTCTTTATAAATCGATAATTTTTAATTTATTTCAAATTTATAACTGCCAACCTCTAACCGTTAGCCATCAACTAGAAAGTATTCCACTTGCTATCTATAACTTAGAAGATCTTTACCAATAATAAAGTAGTCATTAATATTGCAATCAGAAAAGAGATTATTGAGCCACTAATATTTCCTACAATTGTGCCTACTCCAACCTTTAAAGCCTCTTCAAATTTCTTACCTTTTAATAATTCTACAGTGATTGCTCCTAAAAGCGGACCTATTACCAGACCAACTGGACCTAGAAATATTGTAGCTAATATCCCACCACAAATAGCACCTATCACTCCAAATTTACTTGCGCCAAAGTACTTAGCACCTAAGACACTTGCTAAATAATCCAATCCCTCAGCCAATATGCTCAATAAGACCAATATCCCAATAAATCCCCAGCCATAAATAGCAAATTTGCTAATAAAACCATAAATTAATGCTCCTAATAAAATTAAAGGGGTACCAGGAACTGCTGGTACTAAGGTTCCCAAAACCCCTAATGCTGATAAGATTGTAACCATAATCTCAATTATCATCTTCAGCTACCTCTATCCCATCACCTTTTAAGCTCTGTATCTCTCTTTCTAAAGATTTAATATGTAGCTCTAATTTAGCAACCTTCTCATTTAACTCTTTTATTTCCTCTTTTTTCACAATCCCTACCTTATTAAAGGTATTCTCTATCTCTGTCTTAATCTTATCTCTCATCTGCTCCTGTTGCTCTTTAGCTTTTTGGGTCATATTATTAATCAGTTCATTTGCTTCATCTTTACTTACCTTACCTTCTTCTACAAGCTTTTGAACCATCTCTTCAACTTTATCCTTGGTTAAAAACAATGCACCTAACCCAGTAACCATCATCTCTTTAATGAAGTTTAACAAATTTATCACCTCCAGAAGTTGTTAATAATTATATCACAACTCTTATATTTTTCCAAATACTACAAATCTAATACTAGGATATGAAGATTTTTTATTTATATAACCTAAACCATAAAATAAAAACGACCCCCAGTTTCTAAAAACCAAGGGTCATTAAATATAAATTATTATTTAACTTATCTTCTTTCATCCCACTCTACTAAGATAGGACTAGCTACAAAGATTGAAGAGTAAGTTCCTGATAAGACACCTATTAATAATGCCAACATGAAGTTTTGAATCGTTGTCCCACCCAAGAATAAGATAGCTAAAACAGGTAATAACGTAGTAAGTGATGTATTGATAGAACGGGGTAAAGTCTCTACAATTGCTTCATTATTTAATTGAGCAAAAGTTTCCTTTTTAGCCAATCTCATCTTCTCTCTGATTCTATCGAAGATAACTATCGTATCATTAATTGAATATCCAACAATAGTCAATAAAGCAGCTACAAAGGGACTGTTAATCTCAACTTGTAATAATGAAAAGATCCCCAATACAATTAAGACATCATGTAATAAGGCCAAAATAGCTGCAATAGCAAATCTAAATTCAAATCTCATACTAATATAAGCCACGATAGCAAGAGCAGCTAATAATAATGCCCAAAAAGCTTTGTTTCTTAACTCTTTTCCGATTGTTCCTCCTACCTTCTCTGTTCTTTGCATCTTTCCAGAGAACTTAGCTTCAATTTTATCCTCAATAGCAGTTATCTTTGAAGCAGGTAGTTCTTCCATCCGAATTAAAACACCATTTTCAGTCTGTTGAATCTTAGGTGCTTTAGTCAATCCAAACTCATCTAATGTACCTCTAATCTGGTCATTAGTAACTGCTTTATCAAAAGTAAATTCAATAATCGTTCCTCCAGCAAAGTCAATTCCTAAGTTCATACCTTGAAATAAAATAGAGATTAAACCTGCTAAGATGACAATTGCTGAAATCGACATCCATAATCTTCTTTTACCGATAATATCCACAATCATTACCTCCTTGCCCAACCAAAAGCCTTTGGTTTATTTACTAGATCAGTACTTAATAATAGGTTTAATAACATTCTAGTCACTACAATAGCTGTGAACATACTTACTAAGATACCAATACTTAATGTAATTGCAAAACCTCTTACAGTTCCAGTTCCTAAATAACCTAAGATAGCAGCTGTAATTAAAGTGGTGATATTAGAGTCTAAGATAGTTGTAAAGGCACGGTCAAAACCAGATTTAACTGCTGCCTTAACTGTCTTACCTTGACGATACTCATACTTAATTCTTTCAAAGATAATTACATTTGCATCTACTGCCATACCGATAGATAAGATTAAACCTGCAATACCTGGTAAGGTTAAAGTAGCATTTAATCCAGCCAAGATACCTAAAACAATAATACTATAAAAGGCTAAGGCTACTGCTGCTACTACCCCTGATAGCCAATAAGTAATAGCCATAAAGATTACGATTAAAATCAATCCAATGATTGCTGCTTGAATACTCTTATCAATAGAAATCTTTCCTAAAGTAGGTCCTACAGTTCTATTCTCTACTACCTCAACTGGTACAGGTAAAGCACCCGCTCTAAGTAATAAAGCAGTCTGTTGAGCATCCTCTAAATCTTTAAATCCAGTGATCTGACCTTTTTCTCTGATTACGCTCTGTACCGTTGGTGCAGTTAATAGCTTATTATCCAAATAAATAGCAATTACTTTGCCAATATTCTTTCTTGTAATTTCAGCAAACTCTTTGCTTCCACCTTTAGTCAATTCAAAGCTGACAACTGGTTGATTAAACTCACCACCATAGGCAGCTTTTGCATCCTTCAATGCTTCACCAGTCATTACAACCTCTCCAGCCTCATTCTTAAACTGTAATTGGGCTGTTTTCCCAATAGTTTCAATAGCTTGATTAGGATCTTCAATCCCTGGTAATTCTACTATAATTCTTCTGTCTCCTTGCCTTTGTACAAGTGGCTCAGTCAAGCCTAATTCATCAACCCTACGATTAATAACATTAACTAATCGATTCATAGCATCACTGTCAACTTTAGCTGTTTGGGTATCCTGTGCTTCTAACAGTACATGGGTTCCTCCCTGTAAATCTAATCCTAATTCCATGCTTTCATTCAATGGATATAAGAAGTATACTGCTAGTCCTAATAATGCCACAATGAGAATAAAATTAAACATCCTTTTCTGTTTCCAGTTCATAATCCTGTCTCCTTTCTCCTTATTAAAATAAAACTTATCCTTAATATAACATTTCTTTTCTCAAAAATTAGCTAATCTTAAAAATGTTATCTATAGGATAAATCCTTGGTTTAGTAATAGATAGCACTAAACTCTGCTTCTACCCATCAGTATAGTACCTTATTAAATAGGCTTATGTAAAATCTTATAAATACTAACCCTAGGATAAATATAATATTAGTTATCAACTTTTTAGTATCAGATAATTGCATAAAAGGTATTATCAAATACCAAAAATAATAACCATATATAATATTAGACAACATATCTATTATATCCTTTAAAAAAAAGCTTGTCAATCAATCAAAGCCGTTATAATAGCTTAGTATTATTAATTATCAAATGAAAATTACAATCTAAAGTTATCGCTGCTTTCCTAGACATTAACATCCTTGTTAGAAATATCTCAAAGTACTCTATAACTGAAATAATCTCTAAATCAATCTCTAACTCCAAAGTAATCGTTTTGTCATATTTATTTACCTTAATAATCGACTCTTTGGCAGCATAATTGACCCGATCATGGATATCAAAGGTAGCAAATTCTTTATTTCTCACTCTAGTATAATGGACATCAGATTTATCGGCTATAATCAATGCTGCCGAAATGACATTGACTGGCTCTCCAAAGTTCTCATCATGATTGCCTATAGCACCAATAACCATTGCAATCTCCTCATAATCCATCCCCATCTCCCTTAATAAATTCTCAGCAATTATAGCTGAATGCTGGTCATGGTCATGGCGATTAACTACATTACCTATATCATGTATATATCCAGCAATCTTACCTAGCTCTATTATCCTTGTAGAGTAGTCCAATTCTGTTAAGATATCACCTACTAGCTTGGAAATTAGACCTGCATGCCTAAATCCATGCTCAGTATAGCCCATTGATGCTAGATGTTCATTGGCCTTTGAAATATAGGCCTTAATTAAGGGATGTTTTTTAACCTCTTCTACTGTAATCAATCTTTCAATAGTCAGCTCACTCATCAGTCAATCCACTCCTCTATCTAATGAATTAGGTTTAAGTTTAAGAATTAGAATTAGACTCAAACTTAAACTCATAGTTAGATTTAAACTAAAGTTAGTCTTAACTTAGTATGGATTTATTCTGATAATATATTCATAAGGCACAAGATCGCCATTAATCAGGTAGAAATCTAAGCTGAACACTAAACATACAAATGGTGGATATCTGAATTCAGATATCCACCATTTTAAATAGTTAGTATTTTGTTCGAATTCTTCTTCTAATCAAGACACTTTGGACACTTACTTTGATGATTACGATGTTTATGCTTGTGTTTAGAGCTAAACTTGTCACCACAAGAAGGACATTTAAATTTAGCCAGGCGATAATCTCCACCTTCAAAGCGGATTGCCTTTCCCTCTATTAAAGCCTCAGCAATCTTCTTTCTAGCTGTAGTCAATACTCTCTGAAAGGTAGGTCTTGAGACCTCCATTCTTTCAGCTGCTTCTTCTTGGGTCAAATCTTCTTTATCCTTTAATCTAATAGCCTCTACTTCTTCTATCGTTAAATTAACTTCTTCTAAACTTCTTTTAGGAGCTCCAGCAGGTTTAAAAAAAGTAACCTCTGGTAGATATTCGACTCTACGCTTTTTCGTAGGTCTAACCATAATATACACCTCGTTTCAGATTAAATCTAAACTAATTATATCATAGTTTAAGATAGATATTAAATCTAATTGATTATTTAATAAATCAGCTAAATAGTTAAAGGCTTACCTGTAAAACGAGGTAAGCCTTTAACTTTAAATTAATCCTCTTGTTCAGTTTCTAATTTAGCAATTTGATTTTGAATGTTTTCTAATTGCTCTTGTAAGAGTTGAGCTTCCTCTTGAAGATAGTCAATTTCTTCATTAACTGTTAACTCGATATTAGGATTATAAGCTGAAGTATTGAAAGCATAAGCTCCTCTTCTTCTAAAAGCAGCTTTCCGACCTTTTCTAGCAAAACCACGTCCAAAACCTCTCCCGCCCCTTCTATTATCAAAACAACCTGGACCATCATAACCAGCACAATAACCAAGACCTCTACCTGTCATAGTACCTAAACCTTCAGGACCTCTTCCATTTCCTCTAGGCATTTAAACCAACTCCTTCTTTGTTTTTGAACATATGCTCATTATAATTGTATTATAACTCTATTATGATCATATGTCAATAACTTGTTTGATAATTTCTAATTTGTATCCGCTAAATTCAAAATTAAAGGGATAGATAACAATAATAATAATGGAACAGTTCTATAAACTGTGGTTAATCCATATAAATCAGCTCCTTGACCAATAATTAAAGTAGCTAAAGCTGTACTTATAAAGCTAATTGTTTTATAAAATCCATTAATAATTACTGTTGGTTTCGAATCTGCTTCTTGAACTAATGTAAGTATTACAGGGTTGATTGAATAAATGAAAAATCCTAAAATAATAAGTAATATCAAAAGATAAACTCCAGATGATAAAGTAAGTCCTAACATAGTAATTGAAGTACAGATTACAGATATCAAGATCATCTTCTCACGCCCAATGCTATCAGAGATTGAACCACCTAGATAGGTATCTATTGCCCCAGAAAATTGTACAATTGTTAATGCTCCACCTGCTAGCCATAAAGATGCACCCTTAGTAACAGTTAAATAAGTTGGTAAAAATAAAGTTAAAGATATTTTAATTAAACTCCAGAAAAATCTGATAGCACCAATCTTTAAAATAAAGTTTGACTGTTCTTTTAATAGTGAGAATAATAGTAGCTTATGCTCTTTATCCTCTTGTCTATTAAATATATTATCTATCTTGATATCTTTAATCTTGCTATAAAGAAGCAAGGAACAGATTAATCCTACAGGAATTAATCTATAACCTCCCTCTAATCCCCAAATCGAAATACTACCTAGAATTACTAGAGGTCCTAAAGAACGAGCAGCCTCTCCTCCTAATTGATAAAGACTGATCCCTGTACCAATTCTATCTCTACTAAGTTCTTTGATTATAGGAGGAGTAGAAATATGAAAGGCTGCTGAAGTAATTCCAGTAATAAATAGTAAGACCAATAATATCATATATGATGGAATAGTACCTATTAAACTCATTAAAATAATCATCGTTATAGGAGCTACTATAATCAAATAATTTAAATATCTTCTATCAATTCTACTAATAAATGTTCCAATCGCTAAACTGAATAAAGAAGGTAGATCCCTTATGATATTTAGTAAACTAACTTGAAAATAACTCAAAGCAAAACGTTCTATCAATAAGGGTAATACTGGTGATAAAAAAGCTCCAAATAGATCGTGTAATAAATGAGTTATAGCAATTATAATTACTTCTATTAAATTTCCTAGCTTTATTGTTTTTCATCAAATAAATCTCCTTTACCAATATAATTAGATAAAATTAAAGCCTCTCTATTTAAAGAGAAGCTTAGTAACTTTTATTTGATTTTTAAAATATTCTATAAAAAATCAATCTTAGATAAATCAACTTTTTCTTCACTAGCGACCAATTCTTCATTGATATGTACCTTATCTACCTTTCCAATAAACATTTCATGGGAACCAGTTAGAATTGAATCAACTACACTACATTCAATATTAACTGGAAAATTAACTAACAGTGGGGCATTAACCACTGTTCCATCTTTTACTTCTAAATTTAAATTTTTGATTTTATCCTCATCTCTACCACTATGACTACCTAGGTAAAAATATTCTTTCTCCAAATCTTTAGGAACTAAATTGACCACAAAAACACCTGTCTCTTTAACTATATCATAAGAATAACGTGAAGGAACAATCCCTACCATCACCATTGGAGGATCATAACTACAATTAGTAGCATAGGCTACTGCTAAAGCATTATCTCTCCCCTCTTGATCACGGCAAGAGACTATAACATTAGGTCTAGGATGTAAACAGCTTTTAAAAGGTGCTAACTCTTTTTTCATTCTTCTTCCTCCTCTATATTAAAAGATAAACTCTTCACCAACTTGCCTTAATTTAACTTTATCTTTAAACTTAGCTAACATAGCTTGCAAGGCATTAAATCCAGTACAATGTAAAGGGACAATCAACTCAAAATTAAGCTGAGCTAAATAACTAACAGTCTCGTTAATTCGTTTTTGATTAGCATTAATTAAATGCATTCCACCAATAATAGCATGAATCTTTTGACTACCGATAAGGGACTTGATATGCTCTAAAGTATTGATTACTCCAGCATGGGTACAAGCTAATAAGACTACTAAACCCTTTTTAGTCTCAATAAATACTGCCTGCTCATCAATAAAATTATCCTGTTGAATTTGCCCTGCAACCTCTCTTTTAAACTTATTAGACACTTCTTCTAACTTATATCTTCTTGGAATCTCACCAGTCATCCATAACCCTGCACTAACCTCAGTAGCTTTTCTAATGGGCTTAAAATTTTGTATCTCTTCTTTCTTTACCTTAAGTCCACGAGGGACTAAATTAACCTTTTTATCAGAATATTTGGGGATAAAGACCTCTGGGTGAGCAAAGACTTCAAGTTCAGAATTTAAAGCTAGAATTTCTTGCAAGCCATTGCCATGATCATAATGACCATGGCTTAATATAACTCCATTTATATCAGAAACTTTAATTCCTAAATTCTTCATATTATTGATCAACACTAGACCTTGACCAGTATCAAATAGATAATTCTTTTCTCGATAACTAATTAAAAAAGAGAGTCCGTGTTCAGCTAATAAATTCTCTTTTGCTACCCTATTCTCTACTAAGATCATAACCTTGGCACAAGATAATTCATCTAATCTTAATTCCATAATCTACTCCTCTCCACAGATAACCTCCCAAATATCTGCTCTTTCCCGTTCTAAAGAAAAAGGTTTAAAGTCTTGATTAACAAAAGACTGTTTAGTACTAGCTAGCAGCAGCAGTTCTCCATCCTTCTTAATTTCATAGCCAAAAGTGATAATCACTCGACTTAATTCTTTAATAAAAACTTTAATTGTTACTATATCATCATAATAAGTTCTCTGTTTATACGAACAATTAACTTCTATAACAGGTAATAGAATTCCAAGCTCCTCTAATTGTCGGCAACTAATCCCCTGCTCTCGTAGATATTCATTTCTTGCTTCTTCAAGCCATTTGATGTAATTACTATGATGCACTATTCCCATCTGATCTGTTTCATGATATTGTACTCGATGCTGATATTGATAATACTTCACATGTAACCTCCTTACATGAATAAATAATTTTAAGAGTAAAACCTAAATATGAGATTATATAGAGATATTAAGACACTTTTGAATTTACAATTAAAAAGATTTTAAGGTTTTTAAGCCGAAAAAAATTTCTGTTTGAACGAAGCAAAAATTGAGCTAGGATTTAGAGTATCATGAAATTTTGATTTAGAAAGTCTAATAAGTGATAATACTCATTATTTTGATTGCTGAGTGAGTTGAATTTTTTTCTAGACTTTTTGGTGACTTTTGCGGCAATGGCAAAAGTTACTCGGGAAAAAAGCTGATAAGCTTTCCCGAAAAATATTTTAATAATTTTACTCACTTTTTAAAGTGAAAAGTGTCGCTATACACCCATTAAGTATCACTCTAAAAACTATCTTGCTCTCTGAGCAATCAACTTTTCAGCTACAGCAATAAACTTCTGAGTTGCTTCAGCTTCAGGTTCAGCTATTACAACTGGCTTACCTTGGTCACTGCCTTGACGAATAGTAGCCATTAAGGGTAATTGAGTTAACAATTTGCTATCTAACTCTTTAGCCATCTTTTGACCGCCACCTTGACCAAAGATATACTCTTTATCTCCACACTTATCACATTGATAATAAGACATATTCTCGATAATACCTAAAATATCAGAATCAAGCTGTTTAGCCATACTTCCTACTCGACTGGCTACCTTAGTAGCAGCTACTTGGGGAGTTGTTACAATTAGGATTCCTGCATCTGAGATCTGCTGCATGATATTTAAGGGCATATCACCAGTTCCTGGAGGAAGATCAAATAGAAGATAATCTAACTCTCCCCAGTGAACATCCTTCATAAACTGTTCCAATACTCCCAACAGCATCGGCGCTCGCCAGATAATAGCCTTATTTTCAGCAATCATAGAACCAGCCGACATGACCTTAACCCCATTAACCTCTGGTGGGATAATCTCTTTCTCATTAAATGCTCTAGGCTTATCAGTTAAACCGATGATTCTAGGAATACTAAAGCCATGAATATCAGCATCAATAATTCCTACCCTTCTACCTAATTTATGTAAAGCTAAAGCTAGATTGACTGTTACAGTTGATTTACCAACTCCACCCTTACCACTAGCTATAGCAATCAATCCTTCATTAACAAGTCCATGCTCTAATTTAAACCAACCATCTTCCACACTATACATCTTTTCCATCTACGACTACCTCCCTTGTTTATTGCTTAATTTATGGCAAAAATGAAGAATGGAGCATTAAACTCTTCTAGAACTTAGCTTCTCCATTCTTCATGATTAACTATTAACTTTTTAATTATCAATTCTAATGGCTACACTCATGCTCTGCTGTATCATCATGGTTACAGATATTATCTTTTAACTCTAAATTATTGGCTAAATAAGAGTTAACTACATCTTTAACTAGTCCACTTGCTCCTGTAACTACTTCAATCTGATTTTGATTAAATAAATCTACTGCTCTCTGCCCCATCCCTCCAGCAAGAATTACATTAACCTCTAATCCATGAAGAAATTTAGGTAAAAAACCAGGCTTATGACCAGGATTGGCTATCCTCTCTTCTCTGACAACCTCTTGATTATCAACCTCTACAATAGTAAATTCTGGACAATGACCAAAATGACCAGCTACTGTACTTCCTTGACTAGGTATTGCTATCTTCATATTAACCACTCCTTATTATTTAGTTAAGAGTTAAAAGTTAAGAATTAAGAGTTTTTAACTTTTAACTCTTAATTCTTAACTCATAGCTTAGCTCTTGCCAGAGTTCTTTAAGAGCAGCAGCAACTTTGCTCTCAGGAGCAGATTCTACTACCAACTCCCCTTGTTGCATCGCTTCTACAATTACTTTGCTAAAAGGAAGCTTACCCACTATCTTAACTTGAATTTGCCGACAGAAACTCTCTATCTCTAAGCTAATCTCTTGATTTAAATCATACTTATTAATAGCTACTACAGCAGGCAGATTAAAATACTTAACTGTCTTTAGAACTCGTTTTAAATCTGCTAATCCTGATTTAGTGGGCTCTGTTACAACTAACACACTATCAACTCCATTAATAGAAGCAATTACAGGACAGCCTATTCCTGGGGAACCATCTATTAAAAGCAACTCCTTCTCTTGTTGTTGGGCTAAGCTTTCTGCTTTCTCTTTGACTTGACTGACTAGCTTACCAGAGTTTTCAGCTCCTATCTTTAGCTTAGCATGTACCATTGGAGCAAATTTGGTCTGAGAATAGTAAAGATCTCCTGTCTCTTCTAACTCTAACTTTAGTGCATCACTAGGACATTTGGCTACACATAGTCCACAGCCCTCACAACGGATCTCATCTACTTTAAAATCAGAAGTAATGGCTTTAAAGTTACAGAGTTCTCTACATAGACCACACTCAATACATTTAAGCTGATCTTTGACAGCTACTTTTGCTCCTTTGAAGACTTCCGCTTCAATTACCTCAGGCTTCATTAATAGATGCATATTAGGAGCATCTACATCACAATCTGCTAAAATTAAATTATCTGCCAAAGCTGCTAAGTTGGCAGTTACTGTAGTCTTACCTGTACCACCTTTACCACTGATAACTGTTAATTTCTTCATCCAACCACCTGCTTTATTTTGGTAAAGACCTCTTGAAAATTCTCTTTCCATTCAGGCATCTCTTCTACAAAGGGAGTCCCTTGTGAGTATAAGCTAGCAATCTCTCTTTTAAAAGGAATCTTAGTTAAGATACTAATACCTTCATTACTAGCATAATCTTCAATCAATTTATCAGCATCTTCTTCTGAACGGTTGATTATAATTCCACAAGGTTTACCCAATTCTTTAACAACTTCTACTGCCATCTTTAGATCATGTAGACCAAAAGGTGTTGGTTCTGTTACTAAAATACAATAGTTAGCATCAGAAATTGCTGCTATTGTCGGGCAGGTGGTTCCCGGTGGAGCATCGATAATTACAGTTTTATCTTCAGAAACCTTTTGATTTAAAGCTTCAATCACAGGTACTGCTGAAGCTTCACCAATATTTAGCTCTCCCTGCCAAAACTCCATTCCTGCAACTGATTTATCAACTCTAATCTTACCTACTTCTTTATCCTCTTCTCTAATTGCCTCTTTAGGACAAATATACTTACATCCTCCACAGCTATGGCACATCTCTTTAATGATAAGTACTTCTTCTCCTAATAGCACTAGAGCATTATACTCACAGAAATCAACACAGCTTCGACAAGCCCTACATTTATTTTGATCAATTATTGGAACCTTTCTCAATACTTGTTGGTATTCTTCTCCAAAGTCAGGTCTAATAAAGATATATGAATTAGGTTCTTCTACATCTGCATCCAAAAATTGAACATTAGTTAAAGACAAAGCTAAATTAGTTGCTACAGTAGTCTTACCTGTACCACCTTTGCCACTTAAAACTGTAATCTTCATCTTAACACCTACATTCCAGCATGACCATTATTTGTTGGAGCAGCTACCTCTTTTAAATCATTATTTTTATACTTACTAAGTACTTCTTTAATTGTTTCTTCCTTAGCAGAATATACTTTAATATTAGCCTTACTTAAAACATTAAAGGCTTTTGGCCCAACATTACCAGTAATTAATCCTTCAACACCTTGATCCACTATAGTTTGGGCAGCTTGAATCCCTGCTCCACCAGTAGCACCTTTGGCTGAATTATCAATAAAGTTAACTTTATCATTATCGAAATCAATTATTACAAAATAAGGTGCTCTCCCAAATTTAAGATCAATTTTTACATTTAAATCAGTATTATTGCTAGCTGTTACTGCAACTTTCATCTCTGTGCCCCCTTTTTCATTATTAGCATATGTTCATAATTTAGTTTATGATTATTATAACCCACTTATAATCATATGTCAATAACCAATTATAGTAATTTGTTCATTTTTCACAAGAGACACTTCGATATTTAGCTATAAATAAACGGATAGCATACTATAACATATATTGACTATATAATTATCAGGAATAATTTATCATTTTAAAGTTAAATTTAAATATGACGTTATAGATAGATATTACAACACTTTAGTAATCAGTGCCGGGTAACGAGTAAGAAGCTCTTCTCATCACTTGTCACTTGTCGCTCGTTACTGTCTTAATTTTCCCATTAAGTTTAACTTTAAATTTATAGACCTATATGTTATAATCATCTTGTTTTCTACGCATAAGTACTCTGTATTGAAAGGAGATGAATATTATTAAGGAGAAATTCATAAAAAAGCGAATATCTGAGGAAACAAAATTTAAACTCTTACTCCTCTACCCTATCTCATTAATATTATCTGCCTTTATCTTTGAGCATCCAACAGAGATTAATCATGGCTTTAAAAATATTATATTATCTAGCGACCTACTAATTAGCGACTATTTAGGTATTGGGGGGTTAGGAGCAACCTTACTTAATTCAGGTATCTTAGGCTTATTCTCATTATTATTACTCAAATCAAACAAGGTCAGAATAACGGGAATAAGTATAGCTGCTCTCTTTACTGTAATGGGCTTTGCTATGTTTGGAAAGAACATATTAAATATAATACCTGTAATTATTGGAGTAAAGCTCTATTCTATTTATCAAAAAGAACCTTTAAGTAAATTTATAATTGTGGCTTTATTCAGTACAGCCTTAGCTCCTGTTGTTACTCAGAGTATCTTGGTATTTGGCTATACAGACAAAGGAATATTCTTAGCGGCTCTGATTGGAATACTTACAGGATTTATCATCCCACCAGTTGCCTCCCATTTATTGAGTAGCCACCAAGGATTTAATCTATATAATATAGGCTTTAGTGCAGGACTAATAGGAACCTTATTAATGTCATTATTCCGCTCCTATGGGATAGAGTATGATAAACAATTAATTTGGACAACTCAATATTCTCAAGTACTAAGAATGCTTCTGTTATTTTATTTCTTATCGATGCTTCTAATTGGATATCTATTAAATAGAGAGTCCTTTAAAAGATTAAAGAAATTATGGAAGAGATCAGGTAGGATAGTAACCGATTTTGTAACCCTTGATACCTTTGCAGTAACTCTGCTTAATATGGGCTTAATGGGTCTACTCTATATGTTGATATTAACTCTTATTGGTAGCCCTTTAAATGGTCCCACAGTTGGTGGTTTATTTACTATTGTCGGCTTTTCAGCCTTTGGTAAGCACCCCTTCAATACAATACCTGTAATTTGTGGAGTATTGCTAGGTAGTGTCACAAAAATTTGGGGGCTTAGTGACCCAGGTCTGATCTTAGCATTACTATTCTCTACAACTTTAGCCCCAATCACAGGAGTATTTGGCAGTTTAAGTGGATTACTTGCAGGTTTTTTACATCTATCTGTAGTAATGAATATAGGATACTTACATGGCGGATTAAATCTATATAATAATGGTTTTGCTGGAGGATTGGTAGCGATAATTCTCTTTCCAATATTAGATTCTCTCAAAAAGGAGTGATAATTGATGAAGCATGAGAAGATGAAGATAATTAAGATTCTTGATGAAATCCTATCCTTCTCTCTTAATAATCAAGCAGATGAAATAGATATTAAAATCAAGGTCAACGAAGAACAGACAATAATTAAATTTAAAGATAATTCTCCAAATCTAAATCAAGATAAGCTTGAAGAAATAGAAGAAATGTTAAATATAGAGAAGCAGCCTGAAGTAGAAGAGTATTATTGGGAATTAATTGGACAAAATGACTATTGTGATGAATTATCTGTAGTAGGCTTAATGATAGATAAGGCAATCATTACTTATAAACCCCAAGAAGGACTTGAAGTAACCTTATATAGAAATAATCAAGAATAGAAAAGAGCCTTTTACTATTAATAGTAA
>Ga0163219_100046_pt1 | contig 30083 bp, 18 predicted proteins | sample MSEWel2016_04_06_FD_113150 | JGI IMG/M metagenome (GOLD analysis project Ga0163219, IMG submission 113150) | Subsurface microbial communities from deep shales in West Virginia, USA - MSEEL Well Study Marcellus 3H_2016_04_06 ...
TCTTCCATATAAAAGTGAAAGAGCGTCATTGCGATCCCGATGAGGCACGAGATCGGGAGAAGCAATCTCTAAAAATATATACGCTACTATAAACTTAAGCCAAATCAAGCAGCGTATTGTGAATGGATATGGCAGATATACTAAATAAGAAAATTCACATTCCGATGGTAGATCTCACCGGACAATATTATCGTCTGCAGGCTGAAATTGACGGGGCTATGCAGCGGGTACTGAATAGCGGGAACTATATCAACGGAGCCGAAGTGAAAGCTTTTAGTGACGCCCTGTCCGGTTATCTTGGGGCAGAACATGTTATCCCTTGTGGCAATGGAACGGATGCGCTGCAGGCAGCTCTGATGGCTCTTGACCTTGAACCCGGCGATGAGGTGATAACCACGGCTTTTTCTTTTGTCTCCACCGTTGAGGTGATTGTTTTATTGGGGCTAAAGCCGGTTTTGGTGGATGTGGATCCGGATACATTTAATATAGATCCTGCAAAAGTCAGAGATGCCTTGACCCGGCGAACCCGGGCAATTATTCCGGTACATTTGTTTGGTCAGGGAGCAGCGATGGATGAAATCATGGAAATTGCCCGGGAACGGGAGCTTTTTGTGATCGAAGACGGCGCGCAGAGTCTGGGAGCTGTCTGGCAGATGAATGGGACATTTCAAAAGTTGGGAACCATAGGTCATATTGGATGTACCTCTTTTTTTCCCACCAAAAATTTGGGATGTTTTGGAGATGGGGGGGCTTGTTTTACCGGCGATGAGCATTTGGCGGAGCGACTCAGGATGATTGTGAATCACGGATCAAAAAAGAAGTATTACAATGAGCGGGTGGGGATGAATTCACGTCTGGACACACTGCAAGCTGCGGTACTGATGGTGAAGTTGAAACATCTGGATGATTTTATCCTCAGGCGGCAAAAGGTTGCAGAACGTTATTTCGATGAGTTGACAAACGTTTCAGCGTTGAAACTGCCCCGGCAAAGTGGAAAGGCCCAACATACATTTAATCAGTTTACCGTTAGAGTGGGAGGTGGTTTGCGCGACGACTTGAAAGATTTTCTGGCGCAGGCCGGGATATCAACTATGGTTTATTATCCAGTGCCATTGCACCGACAACCCGTTTTTGCTCCCTGTTGTGGCCGCAATTTGCGGCTTCCGGTGAGCGAGATGATCAGTCAGGAGGTTTTGTCGTTGCCTATTCACACCGAAATGACTGAAGAGCAACAAGTAACTATCATTCAAAACATAAAGAAGTTTTTCAAAAAGTAAATGACTTATGCAGGGATTAACTTTACCTAAAATTCATCCTTCAGCGGTGGTTGACGATCAGACCGAAATTGGCAGTGGCACCACTGTCTGGCATTTTTGCCACATTATGAGCGGCTGCCGCATTGGTGAAAACTGTAATCTGGGACAGAATGTGGTTGTTTCGCCCGGGGTTATTCTGGGCAACAATGTGAAAGTCCAGAACAATGTCTCCATTTACACCGGAGTGATTTGTGAGGACGATGTCTTTCTGGGCCCTTCATGTGTGTTCACCAATGTATCCAATCCGCGTAGTGCTGTTCCCAGGCGTAATCAGTATGAGGAAACGGTTGTAAAAACCGGCGCCACCATCGGTGCCAATGCCACCATTGTTTGCGGACACACCATTGGACGTTATGCTTTTGTTGGGGCCGGAGCAGTGGTTACCCATGATGTACCCGATTATGCACTGATGGTGGGTAACCCGGCACGACAAGCCGGTTGGATGAGTGAATATGGGCATCCGTTGGAGTTTGGTGAGGATCGAACGGCTGTTTGTCCCGGGAGCGAAGAAGTTTACTTATTGGAAAACGGAAGGGTTGTAAAAAAATAGACTATGGTAACATCAGCTAAAATAAGGTTCGCCGTTGTGGGCCTGGGACGTATTGGTAAAAGACACGCTGCCATGATAAGGGATAATCCGGAAGCAGAGCTTTTCGCCGTTTGCGATGTTCGTTCACCGGAAGAAACCGGCTGGGAGTTTGATCAGATACCTTATTATACCGATTTCAGCAAGATGCTGGAAACACTGGACGATTGTCATGTGGTGAATATTTGCACGCCCAACGGGTTACATGCAAGTCAGGCCGTTGCTGCTTTAGAGAAGCGAAAGCATGTCGTGGTTGAGAAACCTATGGCTTTGACCAGAATGGAGGGTGAAGAAATAATTCATAAAGCTCTTCAGGTTTCCAGGCATGTCTTTACGGTGATGCAAAACCGTTATTCCCCTCCTTCTGTTTGGCTTAAAGAGGTTGTGAACCAAAAGCGCCTTGGGCAAATCTATTTTGTCCAGCTCAACTGTTTCTGGAACCGGGACGACCGGTATTACCGAAAAAATGATTGGCATGGAACTTCCGAACTGGATGGCGGGACATTGTTTACGCAGTTTTCCCATTTTATAGATATTTTGTACTGGTTGTTTGGCGATATCACTCAGATTAAGGCCAGTTTTAATGATTTTGCGCATCAGCAATCCACGGATTTTGAAGATAGTGGTTCGGTGATGTTTAACTTTGTGAAAGGGGGAATGGGAAATATTAATTTCTCCACCGCTGTTTGGGAACGAAACCTGGAGAGCACCATCACCATTATCGGTGAAAAAGGAACCATCAAAGTGGCCGGGCAGTACATGAACGAGGTGGTGGAATGTAATATTAAGGATTATGAAATGCCTGATTTACCGCCCGCCAATCCGCCGAACGATTATGGCAACTACAAAGGTTCAGCCGCTAATCATCAATATGTGATCGATAATGTAATTCAGACCCTCCGCGAACGAACTTATGTTACAACCAATGCGTTAGAAGGTCTGAAGGTTGTGGATATTATTGAAAGAATTTATCAACAGAGGGAAAATAAAATTTTTAGAAGTTATGTTTCAGCAACTAATTAACAAAGAGACTAAGTTGTCAGTGGTCGGTCTGGGTTATGTGGGACTTCCTATAGCCCTGGAGTTTGCCCGTAAAATGAAAGTTATCGGGTTTGATATCAAGCCATCGCGGGTGGAAATGATGAAAAAGGGAATTGACCCGAGCAATGAATTAGAAGCTTCCGATTTTGAAGGTTGTGATATACAATTTTCATCCGACCCTGCCGATTTGCGTGAAGCTACTTTTCACGTGGTAGCAGTGCCTACTCCTATAAACAAGCACAATCTGCCTGATCTCAGTCCCTTGTTGAGTGCTTCGCACACAGTGGGTAAAGCCTTGAAAAAAGGAGACTATGTCGTTTTTGAATCCACGGTTTATCCCGGATGTACCGAAGAAGATTGTGTTCCAATCCTGGAAGAAGAATCAGGGCTTAAGTTTAATGTTGATTTTAAGGTTGGTTATTCGCCCGAGCGCATCAATCCGGGCGACAAAGAACATACGCTGACCAAAATCCTGAAAATTGTTTCAGGAAGCGACGAGGAAGCACTTGAGGTTATTTCTGATGTTTACAGCTCCATTATTAAAGCCGGTATTCATAGGGCCAGTTCCATTAAAGTGGCGGAGGCTGCAAAAATTATCGAAAACACCCAGCGTGATGTGAATATCGCTTTGATGAATGAATTATCACTGATATTTAATCGCCTGAATATAAATACTTATGAGGTGCTTGAAGCCGCCGGAACCAAATGGAATTTTCTGAGGTTTTTCCCCGGATTGGTGGGTGGACACTGTATTGGTGTGGATCCTTATTATCTTACCTACAAGGCCAACGAACTGGGGTATCACTCCAAAATCATTACCGGAGGCCGGGTAATTAATGATGCTATGGGGCCCTATGTGGCCAAGCAGGTGGTGAAGAAACTCATCTCAAAGGGACATAAGATTAATGGTGCCAAAGTGCTGATTATGGGTGCTACTTTTAAGGAGAATGTGAGCGATATCCGTAATTCCAAGGTTGCCGATGTTTACAACGAACTTCGTTCTTTTAGTGTGGATGTGGATGTGGCAGATCCTTATGCGTCCTCTGAAGAGTTGATGGAGGAGTATGGTTATGGCCTGGTGGATGAGATTAAGAAAAAGTATCACGCCATAATTCTTGCTGTGAATCATGACAAATATATGAAGCTGGGCGAGGCTTATTTTAAATCCATTACATGTGATGACGCGCTTTTTGTGGATGTGAAAGGGGTTTTCAAAGACCAAATAAAAGATCTGGATTATTGGAGTTTGTAAATTTTTGATATGACCAAACCCAAGTCCATCCTGTATTTATTGCCGGTAGCGTTTTTTCAGCGGTCCGATGAGCCTGGCTTTCAGGTGCAGACATTGAATTTTCGTACTGCATTTGGTTTTGTTTTGCCCGAATTGCGAAAGAGAGAGATGGAGGTGACCCTGGTGTCTCTTAATAATAATCCGAAGCAGATCGTTTATGGAAAAGAGCATTTAAAGAAGATGCGACAGGAGGAGTTCTGTCGTGCTTTTTTCTTTGAACGGAAAGCCGGAAGGGGACGTATCTTTCCGCAGTTGCTGCAATTGCTGCTCAATCTGAAGTGGTTGTTTGGGGTGATGAAAACAACGAAACCCGATGTGGTTTATGGCTACAACGATTTGGGTACACTCTACGGGGTTCTTCTAAGGCTGTTTTTTCGTTTCAGGTTGGTTTATGATATGCGGGGTGACCGGGTTAACGAGATGGCGGTTCAGGGGGCTCCGCAGTGGCGCGTTCGTCTTTACCGTTTTATCCGAAACCTCTGCCTCAAAAGGAGCGATCTGGTGTTTACCGTTTCCGATGAGTGCAAAGACCTTCCCCCGGGGAAAAGGCATATACCCAAGTACAATTTCTATGATGCCGGCCGTTTCTGTTATGATGCCCAAAAAGCCCGTGAAATGAAAGCCGGGTTGGGTCTGGAGAACCGGTTCGTTTTGGTTTACAGTGGCACCGACAAGTATTACCAAATGGTGCCGCAAATGGTAGAGTTCTTTGCCCGTTTCAGGGACGTGTGTCCCGATGCTTTTTTTATGATTAATCTTCCCACTGAGTCGAAGAAGTTTTTGGCAGAACTGCAAAATCGAAATTTGCCCGACGATTCGTATGGCATTTTTCATCTCGACCAGTCTGAACTGAATCGTTATCAGATGGTTGCCGATCTGGCGATGCTGATTCGCGAGGATCTGCCTTTGAACCATGAGGCTTTCCCGACTAAGTTTCCTGAGTACCTGGCCGGTGGAATTTCGGTTCTTATTACACCTCATGTTCACACCTTGGAAAAGATGGTTCGGGAAAACGATTTGGGGGTGATCTGGCAGGATGATGAGGCGGCGGATGCAATTTTTAGCCGCATACTACTTTACCGTGACAATCACGGGCAAAAGAAGCACTGTGCCGAATTTGCACGGGGAAATTTATCCTGGCAAAACCGGGCTTCCTGGCTTGCGGAGCTTCTTTATTCGATGTGACAATGATAAGTCCAACCGACCTTAATAGATAAATTTTATACGGGTGAAAGGAATTTCCAAAAACAGAGCTTTGTGTGTCCTGAATTTTTCAGGAAGGTACGGTGGGGCCGAGAAACGATATGCAACTCTTTTCAATCGTCTGATGGCGGATGGGTTGGATTATTACCTGATTATGAATACCCGCCTGTATCGCCTTTTGGTCAACAGTTCCATCCTTTTGCCCCACGATCGTATTGTTCTTTTTCATGATGGCGGTAACGGAGTTCCCCGAAAAATGAAAAATCAGTCAGGCCAGTCTTCATCAAATGAGCTTTCGGTATCGCAGAAAATCATACAATTTTTTGGGAGCTGGAAATACTTCCTGAAGACTTTTTTTCTGTGGCTGCGTTTTTCCTTTTTCTTTGTCCGAAAGGCGAGGTCTCTTAGAATAAAAAAAGTTTATGCAGTATGGCAAGGAGGAATCTGGATGTGGATGTGGTGCAAATGGATGGGGATCCAAATGGTTTACAGTGTAAATGCCTCGGATAAGTTGATGCTTTACCGCAACATTTTGAAATTTTTCGACAGTCAGTATTGGGTTTTGCAATACGCTCAGCAACTTGATTTTTTGTCTCCGTCTCTGGTCCGCGGATATCAGGAAGCATTAGGGGCAAAACTTAAAGGAGAGAAACTGGTGACACCCTGCAGTTTTGTAGATTTTACCAATTATTTTGCTATTGAACCTAAAAAACCCTGGGTGGTATTCCTGGCAAGACTGGAGCCCATCAAAAATCCGATGCTTTTTCTGGAGGTAGTAAATGTTCTGCTCAAAGACCAAAAATTCGGGGAGGTTACTTTCTTTGTAATGGGAACCGGGAGCAAGCTTTCCAGGATGCAACAATATGCGTCCGAGCAGGGTTTTGAGAATGTGGTGTTTACAGGGCTTCACCCGCGCCCCTGGCAAATTCTTCAGCAGTCCATGGTTTTTGTTTCTCTTCAAAGCAATGAAAACTATCCCAGCCAGTCGTTGATGGAAGCCATGGCCTGTGAAAACGGTGTCGTGGTTACTGATGTGGGAGACACCCGGATGCTGGTTACCGGGCAGGAAGGGGTATTGGTCAGTGCTGATTATCTGAAGGTGGCCGAAGCCATTCGGTCTTTGTTTGAGGAAGAGGGTTTGCGTCAGCGGCTTGGAAAGGCTGCCAGGGAAAAAGTTACTACTAACCACACATTAGAGAGATTTGTTGAGTGGTTTGAAAAGATAATGGCCCTTCCGGAATAAATCTTCTTCGTCAATTTTGGGCTGAAAAAGAATATTAGTCCCATCTTTGCAGATTGTTTTGGCTATAGTTTAAAGTAACGTTTTTGCAACTATAGATTGCTTCGGGCAAGGCCCTCGCAATGACAGAGTCCCCGGTAGATGGAGAAGGGGTTGGCAGAGGGCAGGGCGGCATTACCGCCCTGCCCTCTGCCAACCTCTTCCATATTAAAGTAAAAGTACGTCATTGCGATCCCGATGAGGCACGAAATCGGGAGAAGCAATCTCTATACAGACACACGCGACTATAAACTTAAGCCATTGTTTTTTTAGCGGACAAGACTTGCGGATGAAAGACAAGAATCTTTTTGATTTGGAGAACTACCCGGTTGGTTCATTGATGTGGTGTTATTTCTGGCCTGCATTTATTGGCGTTATGGCCAATTCAGAAGAGTTCGCCAGACGTTGAAAATCAGCATTATTTTTGCCACCGCCATATCGGTTGTCGCCTGGATTCTGATACAATCATTCCCGGGGACAATTATTTCTCTTTTTGTGGCCGACAGTCCCGAAGTGATGCGTTATGGAGTGGAGGGACTTCGTTATTTTCTGATAGCTCTTCCCATTTTGTCAGGGTTCCTTTGAGCATTAACCAGGTTGAGGTAGCTTAAGGGTAAGTTTTAGAGGGTTTATTCCTGTTCAAACAAAATATCTTTCCATTCTGGATGCTTTTTGATGTAAGAAACCACAAAGGTGCACTCGGGGATGATCCGGATCTGGTTTTCTTTGCAGTAGGTCAGCACTTGTCCGACAAGCCTTGACCCAATACCTTTGCCTTTCAGCGGATCCGGTACCAATGTGTGGGTGAGCGACCATACCGATGGTTCGTATGCTTCGTAGTACAAAGTGGCCAGATGTCCGTCGGCTTTTAGCTCAAAACGCTTTTTCTCCTTGTTGATTTTGGTTTTATTTTCCATAATGTAAAAATTACTTGAGCCTTGTTGGAATTATTAAGTCTGTGCATTCTGAAAGAAGAAATGAAGGGTGAAGGGTGCTTTTTGCTGCGACACCTTCAATCTCTTCAGTGCCTTATGGGGTTTATTTTATATTCCTTTCCCTGCAATATCCTCAACTTCTTCAATGGAAATGGGAATGCGTTCTCCCAATATTCTGCATCCGTCTTCAGTAACCAGGAGGTCGTCTTCCAGACGAATACCGCCAAACCCTTTGAACTCCTCTAACTTTTCGTAATTGATGAATTCGCTGAATTTGTTTTCGGCTTTCCAGCTGTCGATAAGTGCGGGAATAAAGTAAATTCCGGGTTCGTTGGTGATGGTAAAGCCGGGTTGGAGACGACGGCCCAGACGGAGGGCTGCCAGGCCAAACTGTGTGGAACGTTTCACTTCGTCGTCATAGCCAACCAGGGTGTCGTCGTAATCTTCCATATCGTGAACATCGAGGCCAAGCATGTGACCGAGTCCGTGAGGCATAAAAAGAGCATGGGCTCCGGCTGCAACCGCTTCGTCGGTGTTGCCTTTCATCAGCCCCATTTCCTTAAGTCCCGAAGCGATTACTTTACAGGCCAATAGGTGAACATCCCGATAAGGAACTCCCGGCTTGGTGGCTTCTCTGGCCCGGTTATTGGCATCCAGTACTATCTGGTAAACTTTTCGCTGGGTTTCAGAAAACTTACCCGTTACGGGCGTCGTGCGGGTATGGTCGGTGGCATAATGAAGGGGCGATTCGCTGCCGGCATCTACCAGTAGTAGATCTCCCGCTTTCAGCGTATTGCCATGATAATGATTGTGAAGAGTTTCACCTCTTACCGAACAAATTACCGGAAAGGAGACCATTCCCCCGCCCGACATAGACACGCCTTCAAGAGCTCCTGTAACTTCCTGCTCCGTAATGCCGGGCCTTGTCATCTTCATGGCTGTAGTGTGCATTTTAGAGGCGGTGGCCATGTGGCTTTCCATCTCATCAATTTCGCAGGGTTCTTTAATACTTCGCAGGTCAATGCAGGCTTTTGTCAGTTCAGGAGAAAATTGTTTTTCCACCTCTCGGTGATGAATGTTCAGCAAATCGGCCAGAAGCATAATGTTTTCACCCCGATAAGGAGGAGTGAAATGGACGGGACGTTTTTTGCTGATTGCCTCTGCAACAACGGTGAAAAGTTTGGCGAAAGGTTCTGTGCGGTTTATTCCCGCTTTGGCGGCTTTTTCTTTCATGGAAGTCTGGGGGCCCATCCAAACGATGTCGTCGATGGTGTAATCATCGCCAAACAGGATTTCTTCATTGTTGTCAATATCAATGACTCCTGCCAATCCCTGGAGGTCTATTCCAAAAAAGTAGAGGAAAGTACTGTCTTGTCGGAAATGATAAGTATTGGATTTGTAATTCATCGGGGAATCATCGTTCCCCGGGATGAGCACGAGCCCACTGTTGATTTTGTTTTTTAATTGTTGCCGTCTGTTGATGTAAGTTTCTTTTGAGAACATGGTGTTATTTTTTATCAATATAAATATTCAGAAGTGAGGTAATGAAAAGAAGAAACTTGTGCCTTTGCCGGGTTCCGATTCCAGCCATATTTCTCCTTTCAGGATACCTATTAAACCCATACATATTGACAGCCCGAGACCTACTCCGTCGTATTTCAGGGTTTTAGGATTGTCTGAACGATAAAAACGTTCAAAAACTTTTTTCTGTTGTTCTTTGGAAATGCCCATGCCTGTATCTTTAACAAAAAAGAGAAGACCTTTAGCCTTTTCCTCAAAACCAATTTCAATATTTCCTTTTTCAGTGTATTTTATTGCATTGTTGATGAGGTTGGTGAGTATTTGGCTCAACTTTGTGTAATCGGATGAAAGAGTGGTTTCCTGGGTTGGGATGTTTAATATAAGTTGTAGATTTTTTTCTTTTGCCTGGGCAGAAAAGAGGGAGTGAAGTTCCTTCAGTAAAGTATTTACCTGAATGGTTGATGACTCCACCGAAATAGTATCTGTCTCGATGCGCGACAATTCTAACACGTTGTTGAGAATAGACAACAATTTCTCTCCACCTGATTGAATGATGTCGATGTATTCTGAGCGCTCATTTTCAGTGAGTTCGGGGTGTTTAATTAATTCTGAGAACCCTAGAATTGCATTGAGTGGGGTGCGAATTTCATGTGAAATATTTTGCAGGAATGCGGTTTTAAGCCGGTCATTTTCTTTTAGTTGTTGCTCCAGTTTTTTCTGTGCTGAAATGTCGGTGATAAATCCTTCAATAATCGGGTTTTCTTTTGAGTCCGGATTGGCGATATCGCCTTGCTCCCAAACCCAGATTTCCTTCCCGTTTTTGGTTGTTATCCGGTATTCTACATGATAGTTCGAATGATTTATAACAGCACTCTGAACAGTATCCCAAACTCTTTCCCGGTCGTCGGGATAAATAAGATCGCCAAACGAAATCACTGCGTTTTGGGTAAGCTCTTCTTTGCTATAGCCGGTAAGTTTTTCACATCCGTTGCTGACAAACTCCATTGGCCAGGAGATGTTGTTCAGACAACGAAATGCCATTCCTGGAAGGTTGTTTAGCAAATTGGAGAAGTAGTTTCTGCTCTCCCGGAGTTCTTCTTTATGTTTCTGTTCTTTTTCCCGGAGGGCTTGCTCTGATTCTTTTCTTTTTGTGATATTGCGAACGAAAGAGAAGGAGATTATTTCTCCTTCAAAATCGAGGTAGGTAATTGTAACTTCGACAGGCAACAGCGTTCCATCTTTTCTTTTGTGAAGCGTCTCAATTGTTCCGGTTCCGTTTTTTCTTATAATACTTCTGTGCGAATGCCACTTTTCTTCGAGGGGTTTTGAAAAATTCGGATCCAAATCAAAGATGGTCATATTTTCCAACTCCTTTTTTGTGTAACCCAAATCGCGACAAGCTTGTTGGTTGACAGACAGAATGCGTCCATCGATATCGGAAATTTGATAAATACCTACGCCAGCATTGTCAATACAAAAACTGTCAAGTTTGTTTTGTTGAAGAGGTGTTAATTTGTCGAAATACTTCATGCAGCAATATAATGTGATTGACAAGGATGCTGATATTCGTAAAAAAGGAAATTTTTGGAACACATCCTAAACATTAAAACGTGAATGATTATAAAATAGTTGCGGATTTATCTGGAAAATAGTCCCAGCAGTTCCCTTATTTCGCCGGCAACCGCATTCAGCTCATCCATCGATTTTATGCGCCACGACCAGTTTCCTTTTGCCACCGATGGTTTGTTCATTTGAGCTTCTCCGCCTTTTCCCAGAAGATCCTGAACAGGGATTATGGATAGCCTGGCTTTGGATGCCCATGCAATACGCGTCAGAATTTTATGCACGTTGCCGGATTTAATTTTATTTCCGGTGTAAAGTTTTAATCGTTTTTTTGTGGGTTTATCGGCTTCGTTGTGAAACCAGCCTCTGGCGGTATTGTTGTCGTGGGTACCCGTATATACCACGCTGTTAAAAGAATGGTTGTGGGGCGAGTGAACCGACTCTGCAATGTCGCTTCCAAAGGAAAACTGGAGCACTTTCATTCCGGGAAGCTGGAAGTCATCCCTCAGGCGATATACGTTTTCGTCTATTTCGCCCAGATCTTCAGCAATAAAGGGCATCGAAGGAAATTCTTTTTTTAACATTTTAAGGAAATTTTTTCCGGGCCCTTTAACCCAAATACCGTTTTCAGCGGTTTCTTCATCAGCGGGAACTTCCCAGAAAGCTTCAAATCCTCTGAAATGGTCGAGTCTGACCAGGTCATATAGTTCCAGATTTTTTCTGATCCGATGCATCCACCATTTAAAGTTTTCTTTTTCAGATTTTTTCCAGTTATAGACGGGCATATTCCAAAGTTGGCCTGTTTGGCTGAAATAGTCGGGTGGGACCCCGGATATAGCACTCATGGATTTATCGGCCCGAAGCTTGAAAAGATCAGGATTCGACCACACATCTGCATTATCGTAACTTACGTAGATGGGAATGTCTCCGATGATGCGGATGCCGTGATGGTTGGCATATTTTTTCAATTCCTGCCATTGCTGGCTAAAGAGGTATTGACGAAACTTTTCCAATTCTACTTTTCGGCGGTTCTCGTTATGGAATGTGTGAAGAGACTGTTCTTCACGATCCCTGAATTCTTTTGGCCAGCTACTCCAGGGAACATCATTAAAATGCTTTTTAAGAACCGTAAAAATGGCATAATCGTGAATCCAATAGTTTTCTCTCTCACAGAAATCCAGAAAGTTGTTTCGCTGAGGTGCGCTGCAATGCGTAATAAAATTCTCGTACGCCGAACGTGTCAACTCTTCTCTGATTGAGAGTGCTTTACTGAAATCTGCTTTGTCTGAAAGAGTGCTCTCTTTTGCTTTAAGATCCTTTTTGCTAATGAGCGATTCTTCCGCAAGTTGTCTGGGACTGATGAATAGAATATTTCCTGCAAAGGCTGATGGAGAGGAGTAGGGTGACCATTCGCTCTCCGATGTGGTTTGGGTAAACGGCAAAACCTGCCAGTAGGAGTGTCCCGATTCTTTAAGGAAATCTACAAACCGAAACGCTTCCGACCCGAAATCCCCGGAAGCAAAACGGCCAGGCAAGGAGGTGATATGCATCAAAACTCCTGCCGAACGGGATTTGCGGCCTGCATCGGCGTGAAGAATACCTACAGGAGCCATCTCGAATATCTCAGATACCGATATTTCCTGCCCTGTTGAGTAGGGCCGTCCGGTGAAGATGTTTACCCAGTCGGTCGGGTGTTTTTCAGGTAACAGTACTCTGGTATTTTTCCAGTCAATATCATTGGGACATACCGGTTTGTTACCATCGCTAAAAGAAGAGAGGTAAAACGGAATGATGGTGAGATGCCATTTTTCCTGGTGGTGGCGGGCAAAGGCCATAATTTTATTTTTGTGAATGCCCCTGACCTTTAAGGGGATATATGCTCCCGAGCTGAAAAGAGATTGGTTTTCTTTTCGATAACGAAGCAGGCGGTGGGTGAGCCAAAGTTTTATGTGTCCGTTGTCGCGATGATTGAATAAAGCCGGAAATAGTTTTGCGGGACTGATGGAGTAGTGTTCTTTCAGGTTTTTGAGGGTGCGGTTCATTTCAGAAAAATCGACCGGTTGCCGGTTATCTGGATCAACCAGTGTTAAATCCCACATCTCGGTGCCCCGGTAAATATCGGGAACGCCGGGACAAGTGCACTTCAGGGTAAGTTGCGAAAGGCTGTTGAAAATTCCGTAATGAGCTGTTTTTCGGTGAAATGAAACCAATGAGGGAAGAAAATCATGTTCGGAGCTGAAAATACGGTTGATGAAATTGGTGACTGCTTTTTCCCATTCTTCATTGGGAGAATTCCAGGCAGAGTGAACTTTCGCTTCGCGCAGAACCTTCTTCATATAGCTGCTGATTCGTTGCAAAAACTTTTTATTAATGCTTTCATCAAAAGGAAACACACTGATCAGGGTTTGATAGATGAAATATTCTTCATCGGATGAAGGAGCCATCTGTTTATTTACATTTGTGCGAAAAGGACTGTTGATTTGCATCCAGTGCAATACGTTTTCCTCCCACACTTCGGGAAACTCACTGATAGTATTTAACCGGGCCCGTGCGTCTTCGCCTCTTTTGGTGTCGTGTGTGGAGGTGGCATTCATGGTCAGTGGCCATTTCTGCTGACGAGCCAGCATCGCATTGTGGAATTCGTCAAAGCTGTTGCCTTCTGTTTCAGGAGAGTCGCCAACCTCGTTGTGTGCGATAAAGCAGGAGTAACGGTACATGGTGGTATCTTCCACTCCTTTGGCCATCAGAGGGCCTGCCAGTTGCATCATTCGCCCCAGAAACTCGAGGATTCGCTGGTTGCGGTCGCCTTTGGTTCGTGTCTCTTCAAAGAAAAGTTCTTCAAAAAGTGGCAGAAGGGGTTCGATGCTTCCGTCTTTTGCAAGAGCATCTTTCAGGGCTTTTTGCATTAATTCTCTATCATCACCTGTTAAAGGTAAAGTTTCGGGATAAATTCGATAGACCGGAAATGCCAGCAACAGTTGGGCTATGGCATTATTAACTTCATTGCGGGATAATTTCCGGGCAGCATTTTCTTCCAATATCCGAAGCCGGAAAAGCAAAGAGACGAGATTGTCCAGTTCTCCCTGCATGCGGTCATTTAAAATCAGTTTTCTGGATTCATAAATGACATCTTTGAGTGATTGGTTTTTGGTTGATATTTTGTAATAAAGAGCCCGTAACGACTCCATTCCTTTGTGGCGGGTAAAGAGTTGGTTTACCTGTCCCAGAAAATCGTATCCGGTAGTTCCCTGAACAGGCCATTGAGAAGGTAATTCTTCCCGGAGTTCCAGAATTTTTTCTACACTGAGGTAGGTGTCGGAACCTGCCAGATCCCTGAGCCGATTCAGGTATTCAGTGGGTTTCCTCAATCCGTCGATATGGTCAATTCGGAGTCCGTTAAAGATATGATTGGCGGTAAGTCGGTTTATTTCCCGGTGATAAAGATTAAAAACCTCTTCATCTTCCATTCGCAGGCAGATGAGGTCGTTGACGGTGAAAAAGCGTCGGTAATTGATGGTGTGTTCGGTTTCTTTCCAGTAAACCAACCGATAATGTTGATTGTTGAAAAGGGCTTGCAGTAAATCGGAATGTTCTGAAATATGGGTGGTTAAAGTGTCGAAAAATGCCGAAACGGTCGGGTTGTCTGCATTGAGAGTGGTCAGCGCTTCTTTGAATCGTTCCCATTCGCCGTTGAGAAAAAGATAATCGGGTGATTTTTCTTCCAGCTGATATTGGTCAAATAGTAAGGATAGTTGAGGGGGGGCAGGTTTTTCCGATTGTTCCATAATCCACAGGAAAGATTCAAATCTCAAAGGCCAGGAGTTTCCATTGTGTTCCAGTGCAAAAGTTCCCCCGGTGAAAATCAGTTTAATCTCTCTGTTTTGAATTACCTGGTCGGTATCGTCATCCAGAAAGGGAACCATCAGCTTACTTCTGTATTGGGAGTGTTGTCTGTCAATATCAAAAACCGATGCGTATTCCGAATCTTTGCCTTTTTCCAGTACATCCCATAACCACTTGTTGTGCTGATTGAAAGCCATGTGATTGGGAACAATGTCCTGAAGCCACCCAATCCGTTTGTTTTTTAGGATTTTAGCCAGTTTTTTTAGTTGTTCTTCGGTGCCTGTCTCCGGATTAATTTCATGAGGATTGGTGACATCATATCCATGACCACTGGCCGGGGTAGCCGTAAAGATCGGACTTGCGTAGATGGTTCCGACCCCCAGCAAATGAAAATAGTCGGTCAGCAAACGGGCATCTTCAAATGTGAAATATTTGTTGAACTGGAGCCTGTAGGTGGAAATGGGATTGTACATGGTTGTTATTGAATTAGGAATTTTCAACAATGGTATATGATTCTGGCGGTAGCTTTAACTTGCTTTTGGAGGCAATTTCTTCTTTTTCTTTGAGTGGGCCCCCAAATTTTTTGAGGGCAGAACAACTCAGAATTTCCCCTGAACAATCAACTGAAACAGTGGTCTTTCCATAGTTTTGAAAAAACAACAGTTTTCTGTTATGCGTTGCTATGGTAAGCTGAATCAGTTGGTCGCTAAGATTTCCGGCCCTGAAATTCAGGCGGGCATCTTTATCACGGTGAATATGTTCTTTTCTGAACCGGATTAAGAATCTGTACCATTCATACAGGTTCTTTTGCTGAACGTTCCATTTTTGTGGTGGTGTCAGAATACAATTTTGGAAAGTGCTCTCCGACTGAGGATCGGGTGGTTCCAGGGTTCTTTTGAAGGCTTCGAACTCTTCTTTCCGGCCTTCCCGGACATTCTTTATAAACTCCTGATCGGAATGACTAACAAAATAGAGAAAGGGATTGTGCTCTCCATATTCTTCACCCATGAACAACATGGGGATAAATGGAGAAAGAAGGTATGCAGCAGCAATGAGTTTTTGCATTTCAAAACTTACCAGTTTCGATAATCGATCGCCCAACATTCGATTGCCTGTCTGGTCATGATTTTGGGCAAATACTACAAATTTGTGGCCGGGTTGGTTTTCCGTACTGCTTCCAAAGGTCTTTTTTCGGTGTGGGGAATAAATCCCATCGTACACATAACCATGATTGTATGACTTTACTAAAGGGGCGACTCCTCCAAAATCGCTGTAATAACCATTCTTCTCTCCGGTAACCAGTGCATGCAGAGCATGGTGAAATTCGTCGCACCACTGGGAATCCAAATTATAACCGCCCTTCCGGTAAGGGTTGATGTAACGAACATCATTCAAATCGCATTCTGCAATAAGAAAATGGTTTCGTTTATTTTGCAGGTTGAACTGTTCTATCTTATTTTTTAGTTCGGCCAGAAAATGATGTGCGCCAAAATCCTTGATGGCGTGAACAGCATCCAGCCGAAGCCCGTCGATGTGGAAGTCGCGCAGCCACATCATTGCATTCTCCATAAAAAAGTGGCGGACTTCATCGCTCAAAGCATCATCAAAATTGATGGCTTCGCCCCATGGCGTTTTGTATTTGTTGGTAAAATAGGGCCCAAATTTTGGCAGGCAATTACCCTCAGGGCCCAGGTGGTTGTAAACTACATCCAGAATTACAGCGATTCCTACGGCATGGCATTCGTTCACCAACTTCTGCAATTGCCGGGCGCCGCCGTAGGAGTCCTGAACGGCGTATAGACAAACTCCGTCGTATCCCCAGTTGCGCGTTCCGGGAAACTGTGCTACCGGCATAATTTCAATGGCGTTTATGCCCAGGTCTTTTAGTCGCGGAAGTTGGGTTGCTATACCATCGAAAGTTCCTTCATTCGAAAAAGTTCCGGTGTGGAGTTCGTAAATGATAAGTTCGTTAAGTTTGGGGCTCTGCCAGTTGGCGTCCTTCCATGGATAACGGTTTAAATCTATCACCCGGGAGGCTCCGTGAACACCTTGAGGTTGTGACAAGGAGGCAGGATCCGGAAATTTTTCGTTGTCAAGAATTACGGAGTAAAGAGTTCCTTCGCTTAATGGGAGATCATGACCTTCCCAGTATCCCGATGAGGTTCGGGTCAAAGGCATCCGGGTGCCATCGGTGTTCTCGATTGACACTGTTTTTGCAAATGGTGCCCAAACCAAAGCCGTTGCGGACTTGCCGTCCGGCTTGATTCTGATGCCTGGTGGTTTTTGAAAAAATTGTTTGGTCATAAAATGGTCGCTGGGAGTTGGCTATTTCTCTTCTTTTAACAAAACAACAGATCTTCCCTGTATCTCAATATTTCGGCCCGCTGGGATACTTTCTCCGGTTCCTTTTTCATCGAAGAAGGCATCGAAACTATCCATGATTTTTTTCCATTTCTTACCCCATTTCTCCTCAGGTATTGTGAATGGAAGAGAATTGTGATACGAATTAAACATGAGGTAAAAACTGTCATCTTTGAGGGGTTCTCCTTTAGATGAAACGGCTCTGACACCAAGTCCCGACAGAAAAACGCCCAATGATTTGGCGTAGTTGGAGCTCCAGTGTTCATCACTCATTTCCTCCCCTTCGATGGTAAACCATTCTATGTCGAAAACATCTTTTCCTTTGATGGCCTGGTACTTAAACCATTTTCTGCGGCAAAAGACCGGATGTTTTTTCCGGAAGGCAATAAGGCTGGCGGTAAATTCAATCAATTCATTGTCTTTCTTGTCCCAGTTTATCCAGGAAAGCTCATTGTCCTGACAGTAGGCATTGTTGTTTCCCCGCTGGGTGCGGCCCAGTTCATCACCTGCAACCAGCATGGGAACGCCCTGAGACAAAAACAACGTCGCCAGAAAGTTGCGCACCTGCTGTTTTCTGAGTTTATTGATGTTTTCATCGTCGGTGGGGCCTTCAGCACCGTGGTTCCAGGAGCGGTTGTGTTCCTCTCCGTCTTTGTTGTCTTCCCCATTGGCTTCGTTGTGTTTTTCGTTGTACGAAACCAGGTCGAGCATAGTAAAACCATCGTGTGCGGTAATGAAATTCACACTGGCAGTCGGAGTTCGCCAATCATCAAAATAGAGATCCGAACTTCCGGTAAGCCGATTGGCAAACTCCGGCAACATTTCATCATCTCCTTTCCAGAATTCGCGCATGCAGTCGCGGTACTTGGCGTTCCATTCCATCCATCCTGCGGGGAAATTCCCCACCTGAAATCCGTCTTCTCCCAGATCCCAGGGCTCGGCAATTAACTTAACTTGTGATAGTACCGGATCCTGGTGCAGCACATCGAAAAATGATCCCCATTTATCCACATCATCGAACTCTCGTGCCAAAACGGGGGCCAGGTCAAAGCGGAACCCGTCAACATGCATTTCGAGAACCCAATAGCGGAGGCTGTCCATTATGAGTCGCAGAATGGTGGGATGAACGGTGTTGAGTGTGTTGCCTGTTCCGGTATAGTCCACGCAATAGCGGGGCTCTTCTTCCGAAAGACGGTAATAGGCCTGGTTATCGATTCCTCTGAAGCTAAGAGTTGGGCCCATGTGGTTGCCTTCTGCGGTATGGTTGTAAACAACATCCAGGATGACTTCAATGCCTGCATTGTGGAGGTCTTTGACCATTTGTTTGAATTCCGTAACCGGACTTTGGTTTTCTCCCGATGAAGAATATCGTATGTCGGGCGCGAAAAAACCGATGGTGTTGTATCCCCAGTAATTGGTCAGCCCCATTTCCTGTAGCCGGTGGTCGGAAACAAACTGGTGCACAGGCATCAGTTCAACTGCATTTACACCTAATTTTTTGAGGTACTCGATGCTTTTGGGGTGGGCAAGTCCGGCAAAAGTACCTTTCAGCTCTTCAGGAATGTGAGGTGAAAGTTTTGAAAAGCCTTTTACATGTAATTCGTAAATGATGGTCTCGTGTTGCGGAATATCCAGATTTTTGTCGCCGGTCCAGTCGAAGGTATCTTCTATCACCACACATTTGGGAATGTAGGGTGCACTGTCCGCTTCATTAAAGGACAGATCTTCCTGATCATTTCCAAACTGATAGCCGTAAAGAGACTCATTCCATTCAATGGTTCCGTCAATGGCTTTTGCATAAGGATCTATCAGTAATTTGTTGGCATTAAACCGAATTCCGTTTTCAGGTTCATAAGGCCCGTCCACTCTATAGCCATATCGCTGGCCGGGTTTGATACCGGGAAGATAGATGTGCCAGTGATTGTGTGTTCGTTCACTGACTTTAACGCGGGTTTCGTTTCCTTCTTCGTCGAAAAGGCACAGTTCTACCCCGTGTGCATTGTCCGAAAAGAGGGCGAAATTTACTCCCTCTCCGTCGTAGATGGCCCCCAAAGGATATGGCTTTCCGGGCCAGGCCTTAATTTTTTCTGACATAATATACCTGTTTTAGGATCAATACTCCGTTAAACTTTTGCAATGCGCTTTAAGCCAATTGTTTGCACCGAAAGGCGTCTGTTTGTTAAAATTCAGTATATCAAGGTCTTACGAAGCATTTTACATCTTATGTCTAAAAATCTAACGATCTATTGAGTATGCCATATTACATTAAAAAATGGGCATAATCAAGAGTGAATCAGGCTAAAATCAGAAGTAACGGATAGAATTCATTTCCTCATCCTGTTGTTTCTCTTTCTTTTTTCGATTCAGGAAGCGTCTGTTTCGATTGGGAACAATGTGTTTGGTGAAATCAAAGGTGAGTGATAGTTCGTGAACACCTCTTTTTACAATTGGATCCATCGAAACCGGCAGCTCATAGGAGTAGGTTACGCCTATTTCGTCGGTGACCTGCATGCCCAAAATAATCCCAAAGGCTTGTTGTAACCGGTGGGTGATTCCTCCACGAAATCCTTCCGAATGGCTGACCATCAGGCTGACATCGGTGGTGGATATTTCATCGGGAACCATCCGGTGCATGCCTGAAAATTTTAAGTCGATATCGCGGGTGACAGGGATGAAGTAGCCGCCACTGAATAGCAGATTGTAATTGGTTTCAAAATCTGAAGCCGATTCGGAAGCCCAGGGAACGGATGCAAATGAATAGTGAGGAACTGCAACCGAAAGGTAGAAAGATGGCCTGATATATACCAGACCTGCTCCAAATGAGGGACGAATTTCATTTTCCATTCCATCTGAAAACTCCGGGTCGTTAAAATCAATAACCGGAAGTTTGCTAAAGTTCAGGTTAAAGTGATCCACTCCCGCGCGCAAACCGAGTGAGAGAAAAGACCTGCGCGATGTTCTCAAAAGATAGGCGTAATTGAAAGTGAGTTTGTTGTACATCAATGGCCCTGTTTGTTCACTAAGAATCGTGACTCCTGCAGAAGCCACCGTGTTGTTAAAGGGAATATGGACTCCGGCATAATAGGAGGAAGGTGCACCTTCAATGCCGACCCATTGCTGGCGGGAAAGAACATCTATTGCCAATGAGTTGCGGTTTCCTGCAAAGGCCGGATTAAGGAGGAGCGGATTGTCCATGTACTGGGTGATGAGTGTACTCTGCTGTGACAGGAGGCCTGAAGTGAGGCCCTGCCAGATAAAAAATAAGATAATTACAGAATACCGCCCTTTTCCCATTATTCTATTTTTCCGTTTTAAATTCTCTTACAATACTCGGTTATCCCAATGCTGAGGGATAACAAACAGATGGTAATCAATCCATTGAAAAACCTGGTTGACAGAATGCAACTCACTTCTAATAAAAACTTTGCGTCATTGCGTCTCTGCGTTTAACCTTTTTTTAACGATCTATTGTTTCTTCAATACTCCGTTAAACTTTTACAATGCGCTGTAAGCTAATTGTTTGCATTCAAAGGCGTCTGTTTGTTAAAATTCAGTATATCAAGATTTTACGAAGCATCTTACATCTAAAAATCTAACGATCTATTGTTCTTAATAACTAACATAAATGCTTCCTTTTTTTTCTTCGGAGCTTCCCGTAATGGTTAACACATAAAAGTATATGCCTTTGGGAACTAACTGTCCGTTTAGGGTGCTCGTATTGGCTATCCCATCCCATTTATTTTGATAGTCTGGAGATTCGTAAACTTTTATTCCGTTTCGGTTATAAATCACAATTGACAGATGTCTGTAATAGTCATATTCGGGAATCCAAAAGCTATCGTTGTAACCATCTCCATTTGGAGAAAAGGCTTCCGGAATTACGCCTGGCGCGGTGGCATCCTTGTATGGGGTTACATAAAGGGTTGCTTGTCCGCAGTCCCCCTCTTTGTCGCATATCTGATAGATTAGGGAGTCTGTTTGGATAAAATAACTGGTGAAATTCAATTTGATGCTCATTTCATCGGTTATCTCTGCATAACCATTTGACAGGTCTTTAATGATGAACATTTCAAGAGGATTGTCAAACAAATTTTTATCGTTAATAAGAACCTTGAATACAGAGCTGCTGTCGCTGTAATAGATGACATGGTCGTCATGCAATTCCGGGTTATAGTCATAGTCTGCGACAGAGATATTTACCTCCGCTTCATCGCAGTTGCCGTTACTGTTGCATACACGATAAACAAAAAGGTCGCTACCCACAAAACTTTGATTTGGGGTGTATAAGATGGTGTTGTCGGGAAGCACTTCGGCAGAACCGTTTTTCGGAGGTGTTGAAATGGACATTTTGCCAATTCCACTTTGTAATCCGTAGTCATTGTTGGTGATATTGGCAATCCATGAGGTATTCTCATAAATGGAAATAAAATCGTTGTTGGCATCTACCTGACTTTCATTACCTTGGTAATATATGTCGCCGGCGGGTAAGGTAATGCTCCCATTGGCAAAGGTCGGAATGCAAAGAAGGATGATGACCTGAAAAATATGTTTGACAATGGTTTTCATGAAAAAATAAAGCCTTTATTGTTTAGATAACGCATAAACAGCAACAAACTTACATTTTTTATACGAAAAATGTAAGTTTGTCTGATGTCTGAATGATGTCTGAGTGTAGTATAAAAAGGTATATTTTTGCCAAAATCAAGGCTTTGAAAATTTTTGTACCGGAGTTAACCTGTTGTTAATGAGGATTCAAAAATTTTCATTAACGAAGAGTTTGACAATAAAGATGCTTTTTAGACCGGACTCATGTCTGCAAAAATCTTCTATTTTGCTGTAGCGTCTTTTATTCCTTTCAATCCTCTGTCCTTATCCCTTTGTGCCGCTTTTATGATGGCATCTTTTTGTGTACAAGGCATTGCTCTTTTGCTTTTGTCGGAACAAATTCGATATCCTGCAACCAGGAGAAAAGCACTTCCAAATTGTTTTTGGGCAGAGGTAAGACCCAGCTGGTGTTCTATTCCGAATGAGAAGCTTCTGTAATCGATTCCTACTGTTGTTCCCAACCCCAAATCACGTCCCAGCTGTTCGTCCATGGAGCGCCGGTAAGCCAGAATTCCCCAAAATGCAAAATTGGGATCAAGCGTAGGTAAATAAAGTTTCAGGTTGGCGTCGAACCGGCTATCGGTGTTTTGATCTCTTCGGTAGTAGAACAGGGGTTCAATATATATGTCACGATCCGGTATTTTCCAGGAAGTTCCTGCATGTGCATGTATTGCCGGACCTGTCTGAGGTTCCCACTCCGATTGGTACATGGGGTTGTTTTGAGCAAACAACTCCGATAGTGCCACCCCGATGTGATAGTTGTTAACTTCCAGCATGATTCCTGTATTTGCATTAAATCCTGTTCCACTTTCGCCTGCACCTGAAAGAACCGGGTCAATTGAGGCTCCTTCAGATAAATTGGCGTAGTCTAAGGAAGTATGGTCAATGACCGCTGAAAGTCCAAAATGCAGTGATGTGAATCCATGGCGATTTTCACGGAGTTTTATTTCAACGGAAACGGATTGTTGCAGTCCCATTCTATTGTAGTTCCCGTTCCGATCGTTAAAAATGTAAGTTCCCGAGCCCAGGGTGCTCGTCAAAGGTGCCTGAAAAGAAAACAGTTGGGTGGTGGGAGCCAGGTCAACCCCAAACCATTGTTTTTGATAAAAGCCGTTGAAGGAAATACATTTGCTGTTGTTCCCGGCGTCGGCAGGGTTCACCAAAAATAAATCGTAAGCATACTGATTGGTAATAAAATATTTCTGTCCATAAGCGGTCAGTGTTAAGAGCAGTAAGCTGAGTGATAGGATTAACTTTCTCATTAAATCAGTGTTATCGGGTTACCAAGGACTTGCTTCATAGAACCGGAGGTTAAGGAATTATCCTCAACCTCCGATGGTGGTTTTTTGTTTCTATCTTTTAACGGTTACATTTCCTTTAATGAGTTTATTTATGGGTTCCAGATGTATGACATACCAATAGTCATCCGAAGGAACCGGTTTGTTTTGATATTCACCATCCCATGAGATGGCTTCTGAAGCTTTGAATCTCCTGAGCAGTTTCCCATATCGGTCAAAAATGGAGATTTCTGAATCAGGTAATCGATCCAGCCCTTCTATTTGCCAGCTATCGTTGAATCCGTCGTTGTTGGGTGTAAAGAAGTTGGGAATATCAATGTCGTAGGTCGAGTTAAGGGTGAAAACAGTGAATGCGGTACATCCATTTTTATCCTCCACATAGGCAGTATGCTCACCGTTCTGTACATTCTTAAAGGTGTTATCATCCTGCAAACGATCCTCCTCATTCAGGGCAAACCGGTAGGGTTTTGTACCGTTGTCAGCAAAAACCGAAACCTGCGCATAATAGAGGGTATCGAGCCCGGTGATTTCGGGTGATGGGTAATATTCAACGTGAATGGTGTCGCGCAGAAAATAACAACCATCAAAAACTTCCACCCAGTAATCGCCGGGTTCTGTAATTTCCTGATTCTGGTCGGTGTTCCCTGTGTTCCATTCGTAGCTGATGAACGGAGTAATGGTTTGCTCTCCGGCATATTCTGAGATGCGTTCAGTTCCGGCATTTATGAAAAGCTCATCGGAGTCGCAGGCTGTGGTATCGTTACCGAGTTCGTAGCGTGGGGTTGCCAGTATGTCCACAACTTTTGTATCCCAGCCAATACATCCGTTTCCATCGATAATATAAACAGTGTTCAGCGTGTCCAACAAGTCTGCGGTGATAAAACGACCTGTTGCACCATTGTGCCAGGTGTAACTTTGGAATCCTTGCGGAGCTTCAATTTGCAGCGGATACTCCACCGGGCAGATAAATACATCAGGGCCCAGTTCCACAGCAGGTGCATCATACCAGGTAAAGGTCATTGAGTCTTGTGCAACGCACCCATTGTCGTCCACCACTTTAACCTTGTGTTTACCATTGGCTACTATTACCGATGTAACATTTTCTTCTCTTGTTGTCCAGTAGATCTCACTGAATGAGGGTACCGTAAGTGTCATTGTTTCCCCCGGGCAGGTTGTTCGGTCGGGCCCCAGATTCACAACAGGAAGAGAAAATACATCGATACTCGCAGTTTCTGTTGCAGTACATCCGTTTTCATCCCAAATTTGCAGGGAGAAATCTAAAGCAAGACCAGATGCTTGTGTTTCAAAGACATTGGTTTGACCATCGGCTGTATTTCCATTCCATTCGTAACGGGTGAAAGAGGGTTCAGTCATGACCATCAGGGTATCGCCCAGACATTTGTCGTCGTCAGCGCCCAGCACGAATTTTGGGGCAGGCAAATGGGTGAGGGCCAGTGTTCCTGTGTTGCTGCAATTGTTATTGTCAACAATGTTGAGGGTGTAATTGCCTTCTGCGGTTACGGCCCAGTCTGAATCGGGAGTTCCCTCATTGGTGGTTCCGTCCTGATTCCAGTGATAGGTAGTGACTTCCGGAGTTAAAGCCGCGGGAATTTGCAGCGTATAAGATTCGTTGTCACAGAATTCGGCATCTTCCAGTTCCACGTCTGTCAGCTCGTGGTAGGAAATTTTTACTTCGTCGATAAATTTACAAACAGCATCATGTACTTTCAGAAAATAAACTCCTGCTTCGGGGTTTCCTGCTTGTGCATCTCCCAGATCTGTTTCGGTGGAATATTCAACCAACTCGTCATTTTCGTTGCGGGTGTACCAGGTATAGTCTCTGGGCGCTTTGTCTGCCGGAGCGGTTTGTGGAGAATCCCAGTTATGTGCTGTTTCGTCCAACGCCAGACTCACTTCCTCGTTGGGACAGAAGGTTTCATCAGGGATGTCGAAGGTGGGGCTTGACCACGAGGTTACATTGGTTGTTGCAGTGTTGGAACAACCGTTGTTCTGGGTTGCAGTCAGGCGATAAGAGCCGGCATCGTCAATAAGTAAATAGTTGTTGGTGCTAAGAACGTTGGTCGGGTCACTTTCTTCCACCCATTCAAAAGAGGTATAAAGGGGATTTTCCACCTCTATTTTTATCATGTTGGCTTCAGCATCATTGCAAATGCTTGCTTCCTTAGCAATGCCGATGGGAGGAACATCCTGAACGTCCAAATCAAAGGATCCGGATACATTACATCCGTTTTCGTCGGTGGCTGTAATGGAGTATGTGCCTTCGTGAGAGTTATCAGCAATACCAATGGAATAAATGTGATCAGGAGAGGTAGTCAGCGGATTACCTTCAAAAGTCCATTGGTAATTGGTGAAATTGTCGTGAATTTCAATGTCAATGGGGCTTCCAATACAAACACTGGTGTCTGCTCCAAACGAAAACACCTGTTCGTTGTAAACCTCAAAAAAAGCACTGTCTTTATTGATACAACCGTTGGCATCTGCCACTTCCACGTAAATGGAGTCGGTGGTGTTCATGATCAGGTCGGAATCTATCCCATTCCCATCATCAAGGGTGTATGCTCTGGATTCGCCCTGCCAAATGTAGTTGGTGAATCCTGCATCCAAGGCGAAAGTATGCGTTTCTCCGGGACAAACAGCAGCATCAGTAATGTTTATGTCGGGGAGTGCATGAACGGTAAGTTGTTTTGTTTTGTTAACGTCGCACTGATCTTCTGTGATTACAGTTAATGAATATTCTACTCCCGATTGGATGGGAACGATATAAGGTTCGTTGTGACTTGGAATCAGTGTGCCTGCAACATACCATTGATACTCAACGATTAACTCTTCGCCTGAAATGACTTCTGCTTTTAAAGTGTCTCCAAGGCAAATGTCCTCAGCTGCAACGTTCCACTCCACTACGGGTACAGTGCGGGCCTTAACGGTGGTAACCTCTGATGTGGTACAAACATCGTTGTTGGCCGTAATTTCATAGGTAGCAGTCAGGGCAATTTCTATTTCTTCATCGGCGTCTAGTCCTTCCGGAATGGAGTATGTGTTTCCGGTGCTTCCGTCAGGCCAGGTATAGTTGTAGTTTTCTTCAGCAATTACCTCAAAAAAGATGGGGTCACCCGGACATAAAATAGTATCGCCCTGGATCGTAAAGTCGGGTGTTACCGAAACAATTTCCACGGTGTCGGTAAGTTCACATTGCGGATCGATTGCAGAGGTTGCAGTGAGCCAGTATTTTCCGGGTTCATTAACCTGAACGGTCTGAACTCCTGAGGCAATTTCTTCTTGGTGAAACTCATCAATGGCATGATACCAGGTGTAACTGTTCATAGGTTCCTGGCTGGAAAGAGTGATTTCCCCGTCACTTTCACAAAAAATGCCGGGTCCCTTAATTCTTAAGGAGCTGTATGCCGAAAAATACCCGAAACTCATACTGGCGTTGTTTTCATCCAGGATACTCATGTGAAAGAGCCCTCCGCTGTTGGAGATGGTGTAGGGTGTATTGGTGGCAATGCCCGGGAGGGTGTCATCAATTCTGCTCATACGCACTACTGCGGTAAACCAGGGTTCATTTCCGTTGACATCGGAACCGGCAACCTTTACCCAGTCACCTGCCTGGGGCAGATAGTTGCTTGCCGGGTTGTTGTTTTCATCTGTGCCGGTGATGGAGAATTCACCAATGTTACTTTCTTTGGTCATCAATTGCACCCAAAATCGATCGGTCAAAACTCTGGTAAACGAGACGCTGGTTGAGCCGGTACAGGAAATGGCTGGCAAAATGGCACTTCCCAGTTCGGTTCCATTGGTGGCCTGGCTATTGCCGCTAGGGGCACTCCGGTGACCTGGTAAGCATATACGGGTTTGTCGGAAGTGATGTAAGCAGCATTGCTTCCTTCAATGGAGATGGAGTATAATTCTCCCCGGGAGAGTGTTCTTTCCTTGTTGGGGTCGTTGTTAACCTGAACGAAAGTATTGTCTTCAGTGGCGAGAATATAAACTTTTTGATCTGATTTAATACCTTCACCAAAGGTGGTATTCATCGCAATGTATTCGGTGCCGATAACATCCGTGGGAATTAACTGGTCACCGATGAGATCCCAGTGTCCGGGATTATCGATCCGTTCAATGGAGTCATCGGAAATGGTGACTGCAACAGGAGCACTGGAGGAAATGGAGGTACCGCCTAAATGCCGCGAATAACTCTCTCCGGCTTGAGTGGCTACGACAGAATAGGTCTGTCCTCGGTTGAGTGTAATGGTAATGGTTTCTCCTTTGGCGTGACCAATTACATCGTCACTGGGGATTATGGTGATTTCAGTGTTGTCTTGTGTTGCAACAATGTCAACGCGTTCCCTTGCCGGGTTGTTGCTGAAGTCGTGGTTGTCAAAACCATCCTGTGAGGGGACAAAAAACTCGGTTCCCAAAGCATTATCGCCTTTGAGGGTAAACTTGTCGGGGTTGTTGTTATTGGTTATAACATCATAATACACCGAGATATCCTGGTCGGAGGTGATTAATATACCTTTGTCTAAAACGGAATTTGCAGGACGGTTTTCAATAAGATCTATAAAAGTCTGGTCGGTAGGGCCTTCGTATTTCACTTGACTGTTTGCCGGAACGCTTATCGTTTTGGAGAATCCTGTTGCCGGCATTGAAAATGTAACGGTTGCGGGCTGGTCAAAGGAGGTGATACGAAATGTTACCGGGGTGTCGCCATGATCGCTGGTCACCTCCGGGGCAACAAACCAGAATTCGGTGCCCACCTGGGCGTTAAGATTGCTTGCAATGAAAAAAGCGAGCAAAGAAAAAATAAAGAATAAACGGGCGGTAGAGTTTTTCATTTCGGGGTATTTTTAAGGTCAACATTTTTATACAGCAAAAAACTGCACAAAGGGATTGTGCCGAAATAACTTGCCGCTTTAAACTTGTTCTTTTGCCCTTTGACTTACTTGAAAATCCATTAAATAGCTCGCTATTCGCAGTATTTTCAAGTCGGTAAAGAACAAAATAACTTCGTTAAATCTGTCAATTTATTTCATTACAAACCCAAAGCAAATTTCTTCCTGTCTGAACAAGAAGAGAATGCTATGCATTAAATGCACTTTGGAACCTGGGACAGGGTTAAAAAAAGTTACCGGGAAAATCCCTAAAAATGTTATACGTAACTTTTTCATAAATGTTATGGGCTCAGGCAAAATTATTGGAATGAACAAATGTAGAAAAAAAAGTGTGAATAGTTGAATTTGGAAATTGTTGTAACAGTATATTATTGGATGTTAATCAACGAATAAGTGTTGTTCGTCAAATGGCAAACGTTTTTCACATTCTCAACCAACAAGGGGCTGTCTTAAAGGTTACTACAACTATTGTCGGCTCTATTTTAAAGTAGCGATTATTTCATTAGAGATTGCTTCGGGCATGGCCCTCGCAATGACAGATCTTACCGATAACGGAGAATAGGTTGGCAGAAGGCAGGGCGGCCTCTCCGCCCTGCTTTCTGCCAACCTGTTCCATAAGAAAGTGAAAGAGCGTCATTGCGCTCCCGATGAGGCACGAGATCGGGAGAAGCAATCTCTAAAAATAGATACGCGACTGTTAACTATAGCCCTATTGTCTTGTGGGGGATGTGGTTTTATAGATTATTGACAATGAGATTCTTCACTGCGTTCAGAATGACAAGAAACACGAAACTCATGTCTTTTGGAACAACCTCTTCGACCAGGTTGCAGACTACTTCTTAATCGATTGAGTGAGAATCGCTCCGTTCGGCTCTGCCGCGTGCTTGCAAGAATTTGGGTTTAATTTAGAATCTTCATCAGTTTTGCATTTTTTTATCAGCTTGTTGCTCCACAGAAAGTTTAAGGGGGTTGATTTCTTTACCCCAATAAACAGTGGTGTGTGGGAATGGAATTTCGATGTTTTGTTTGTTGAAAGCAATTTTAAGCCTTCGACGATATTCACGTCCGGTGGTCCACTGCATAATGGGTTTGGTTTTGAGGCGGGCTTTGATTATCAGTGCACTGTCTGCAAATTTATCCAGTCCGAAAATTTCGATGGGTTCAATAATATTGCTGCCAAACTCCGGGTCGTTTTGGAGGTCGTCGCCCACTTCTTTCATGATTTGCATTACCTTGTTCACATCTTCCTTATAGGCCACTCCAATGTCGAAAACCATGGCCGACCACTCTTTGGTCATGTTGGCGAGAGTGCTGATTTTACCGTTCTGGAAAATATGGACTGTACCATTAAAATCTCTCAGAGAGATGGTACGGAGTTCAATTTTTTCCACCAAGCCTCCGGTGCCGTTAATGATGGCCACATCTCCTGTACGTATCTGGTCTTCCAGAAGCATGAAAAACCCCGAAATGTAGTCCCGAACCAGTTCCTGCGCACCAAAACCAATTGCCAGTCCGAGAATCCCCGCACTTGCAATCAAAGGGCCTACGTCAATAGAAAATTTGCTAAGCAGCATGATAATGAAAATCGTTATCAGCACAATGCGAAGGGCTCCCATAATGATGCCGGTAAGGGTGAGAATTCGTTTTTCGGCTTCAGCAGTATCAACTGTTTTGTCTTTTTCAGCCCTTCTCAGAAGGATTTTTTTTAATCGGGAGATAGAAAATTTTACTAAGCGCAACATTATTGTAAGCAAAATAATGAGAATAATGATGCCCGGTATTTCATTGATAGCCCAGTCAATAGTACTTTCCAATAATTTGGACCAAAAATCTGATGTAAGTAGTTCGTTCATAATTTTAATGTTTTTCATAAAAATACAAAAGACTCTGAAACTTAAAAACAATCATAGCGCCTTTGTTTTATTGTCAGGAGTAATAGTCCGTTAAAAAAAGCCTAAACGCAAAGACGCAAAGGCGCAAAGTTTTTATTATGAGTGAGTTGCAAAATATTCTTGACGTATTGCAGATAGCTTGTAATCAAGCGCTTGCAATTCAAAAACTTCGAAATGACCGAGTATTGAGAAGATAAATGTACTAAAGATCCCGATTCATTTTAAGAGATTGTGCCGAAATAACCTGACGCTTTAGACTTGTTCTTTTGTCCTTTAACTTCCTTGAAAATTCATTAAGGGTGTGTAATGAATTAAGGTTAGCTTAAAAAATAAATCTCAGGTGTTCAGCGAATTATAAAATATTTTCAGGTAGTTTATTCTATTACACACCCTAAATAGCTCGCTATTCGCAGTATTTTCAAGTCGGTAAAGAACAAAA
>Ga0163219_100047_pt1 | contig 29588 bp, 28 predicted proteins | sample MSEWel2016_04_06_FD_113150 | JGI IMG/M metagenome (GOLD analysis project Ga0163219, IMG submission 113150) | Subsurface microbial communities from deep shales in West Virginia, USA - MSEEL Well Study Marcellus 3H_2016_04_06 ...
CTAATATCATGATTATACATGATGGATGGGAACTATTAACCTCTGGTTTCATTATCTCTTCCTTTTCAGTATCCACCAATAACAATATGTTGAGCTGAAATGCATTCCTATGCAGGCTTATTGAGTGGTTTCTGAGTTAAGTTCGATCGACCTGAAACAAGGTCGGGTCTTGTGAGATATATAATCATTAATAGTTAGGAAAGGAGTGTAAATGTCTGAGAACTTTGATGTCAAACTGGATACAAAGAGTTACCTTCCGGACCCTTCGGTAAAGGAAGATTCATGGATGGGGGATTATGAAAAGGTCTATGATGAATCCGTAAAAGACCCTGAGGCTCACTGGGAGAAGGTTGCAGAGGAACTCGAGTGGTTTGAAAAATGGGACCGTGTCAGAGATTGGGAGCATCCTTATGCAAAATGGTTCGTCAATGCCAAAATGAACATTACCTGTAACTGTCTTGACAGGCACGTTTTCAATGGCCGGAAGAACAAAGTAGCTCTAATATGGGTTGGGGATGACGGAGAGGAGCAGGTGATCACATATCGTCAGCTCTACCGTGAGGTTATGAGGTTTGCAAACGGACTCAAGTCCCTGGGAGTTGGCAGAGGTGACAGGGTGTGTATCTACATGCCCCTTGTTCCCGAGCAGATAATCGCAATGCTTGCCTGTGCACGTATAGGTGCGGTACACAGTGTGGTCTTCGGAGGCTTCGGTTCCAATGCCCTGCGTTCCCGGATAAAGGATGCACAGGCAAAGATAGTAGTCACGGCAGATGCAAGCCTCAGGCGTGGCAAGCGTCTTGACCTGAAATCCATTGTTGATGAAGCCGTGGTGGGCTCTTCCAGCGTTGAGAAGATCGTCGTTCTCAGGAGGATGAAACCACAGATGGAACTCTTCTCGGAGATCGAGGTTGATTTCTACGAGATCATGGAAGGCGTGGAGAAGGAATGCGAGCCAGAGGTCGTGGATGCCGAAGACCCTCTCTTCATTCTCTATACCAGTGGTACCACCGGTCCTGCAAAGGGAATTGTCCATGTCTGCGGAGGATATATGGTAGGCACATATTACACCACCAAAAATATGTTCGACCTCAAAGAGGGAGATGTAATGTGGTGTACCGCGGATCCCGGCTGGATCACAGGTCACAGTTACATAGTATACGGTCCGCTCGCAATGGGTGCTACGATCCTGATCTCCGAGACCACGCCTGATTACCCGGATCCGGGTGTCTGGTGGGATATGATCGAGGAGTTCGATGTCACGGTATTCTATACCGCACCCACGGCTATCCGTATGTTCATGAAGATGGGTGAGGAGTGGCCGAATAAATATAACCTGAGCTCCCTCCGGGTGCTTGGTTCTGTGGGTGAACCCTTGAACCCTGAGGCCTTCGAATGGTACTACCGTGTGATTGGAAAGGAGAAGTGCCCGATACTGGATACCTGGTGGCAGACAGAAACGGGTATGCATATGCTCACGACTGCGGTGGGCGAGCCAATGAAGCCCGGATTTGCGGGCAGGCCCGTGCCCGGAATAGTTGCCGATGTGGTGGATGAGAACGGTGAGCCGGTAGCTCCGGGAACCGGCGGCTTCCTTGTGATAAAGGAGCCCTGGCCGTCCATGATGAGGACAGTTTACAACAACGATGAGAGGTATCGCCAGTACTGGAACACCATCAACAACTACTACGCAGCCGGTGACCTTGCGGTAAAGGATGAGGACGGCTATATCATGATCCTCGGACGCTCGGATGATGTACTGATTGTAGCCGGTCACAATATCGGAAGTGCTGAAGTGGAAAGTGCCCTTGTGTCCCATGAGGCGGTTGCCGAAGCTGCCGTTATCGGAAAACCTGATCCTCTCAAGGGCGATTCCATCAAGGCTTTCATCATACTACGCATGGGTTATGAGCCCGGTGAGAAGCTGAAACTTGATCTGCTGTATCATGTGAGAATGAATCTGGGACCCATCGCCATGCCATCTGAAATAGAATTCGTGGATTCTCTTCCCAAGACCCGCAGCGGAAAGATCATGCGCAGGGTTCTCAAAGCACAGGAGCTTGGCATGGATCCCGGGGATGTTTCAACTCTGGAGGACTGATCTTTCTTTCCTCCTTTTTTCCTCCCTTTAAAACTATAGCAATAGTTATGAAGTATGCACCATAACTAATATCATCAGGGTGACAACATGATGGATTTTTTCGAGCTTTACCTTTCGGAGGACTGCCCCTACGGTGATGAGACCACAGAACTTCTGGATATTCAGGGCAATGGCAGGCTGCGGGTAATTTCCCGGGAACACGGGGTTGCTACATGTATGGATGACCTGGCTGACTTCTATAAAAAGAAGGGTCTGGAAGTTGTCACGTGTCCCGATAACGGTACGGAGTTCTATCCCAATGATGTGATATTCGAAGCTCAGGGTGATCTGCCCACGCTTTTTAAACTCTGGCGTGTGTCCCAGACATTTCTCTCACTGGTATGTGCCATAGCTTCCAATACCCGCATTGCCGTGGAACTTGCTCATAAGGTGAATGCAGGTGTGGAAATTGCGACAAGCCGAAAGACTCATCCGGGATTCCGGAAATACGAGCTCAAAGCCGTAAAGACCGGAGGCGGTCAGCATCATCGAAATTCCCTAAGCGATTCCATCCTTGTCACACAGAACCATTTCAACGTGGCCGGGGATTTCGGAAAACTTAGGGCCATGAAAAAGGTAGAGATTGAACCAAGGACCCGGGAGGAAGCCTTCAAATACGCTCCACTTGCTGATGTGCTGCTTCTGGACCATTACAGTCCCGAAGAGCTGGAAACCCTCGTACCGGAACTTCGATCCGTAAACCCGCACCTTGAGGTCGGTGTTGGCGGAATTGATCTTAAAATGGTTTCCGAGTATGCAAAGCATGTGGATTTTATCGTGACGAGTTCCCTGTATTATTCCAAACCACTGGATTTGACCACTAAAATAAGGAAAATGTGAGGGTATTTTATAACTACATAATAAACTATTTATACTATAAACACAAAGGTTGTGTACGAAGCGTGCATTACCGATGCAAACAGCCCGCGCCCTCGGGGGAGGGTACCGGAAGCATGTTTCCTGCTAAAGGATGCCGAAAAGATAATTATATCAATAGATCATTTTTCATTCAAAAGAAAAGGTGTTAATATGAGCAAACCGGAATTATTGGATTTCAGTGCAACATGGTGTGGACCCTGCAAGATGCAGAAACCTTTCCTTGATAAGGTAAAGGAAGAGTTCGGAGACCAGGTTGATGTAAAGGTCATTGATGTCGATCAGAATCAGGAAATGGCTGCAAAATATGGTATACAGGCTGTTCCGACACTCATCATAGTGAAGGAAGGAGAGGCTGTCAAACGCTTTACAGGTGTGACAACTGCCGGTATCCTGATCGAGGAGCTCAAGAAAGTACTCTAAGTGCTTTCCTCTTTCTTTTCTTTTCTTTTCTTCCGTTTTTCCTATTCATTCTATTCAGACTTTTTTCTGAAAAACATGTATATACTTTGAGATTAATCCCTGTCCGAGGGATAAGGATATTGCAGGAAATGGTCGACCTTGGGATCATGGTTTTCAGGCAGAAGAACTCGAGAGGTTCCTTCAAGCCACACCTGTCTGTAAAGTTTAGGTCCGGGGAAGACGAACTGGTCACATTCTCCATAGATACAACAAGGACCCCTGCGAAGTATCCGCAACCCGATGCCTATCTTATCACCCATGCACATTCCGATCATAACGGCAAGTCTGCAATGCTTTCAGACCGTGCTGTATGTACCGGGAAAACTGCCCACGCCCTTGAGATCCGACATGACAGGGAATATAAAGGCAGGACCGTGGAACTCGGTGCCTCCATTGATGTCAATGGTGTTAAGGTCAGCACATTCCCTAATTTTCATACTGTGGGTTCAAGTGCCTTTTACTGGGAGAACGATGTGGGAACCCGCATACTTGTTACAGGTGATGTCAAGGATGCCTCGCAGCTTCCGGAGTGTGATGTACTCATAACCGAGGCCAACTACGGGGATCCTGGAGATACCACATGCTATTTTGATGATGATATTCAGGGCTTCTCCTCTGCGCTGGAGGAAAACAGCTGTGTTGCATTTGGAGCCTATGCTTTTGGCAAGGCTCAGCGGGCTGTGGAACTGATGCGCAGTTGTGGCTATGACGGGGCCGTGGAAATGGAAAAGAAATCCCTGCAACTGACACGCTGCCTGCTTGATGATGCAGGTGAGCTTGCATGCATCGGTGAATCATGCGGTGATTCCGTCTGCATCGTACCACCCTGGGATCTTGATAAATTGCCCCATGATATGGCCAAATTCGTCATGACAGGCCGGGCTGACTATCGCTATCCTGCCATTCAGATAAGTGACCACCTGGACGCACGGGGACTGACATCAATGGTCCACCAACTTGATCCGGAATTCACAGTGGTCTACCATCCCGGGGGACACAGGCCCGGAAAGTTTGCCGGTCATCTGAATTCTCAGGGATTCAATGCAATTGCAATTGACAAAATAAACAATGTACTGAGCAATGAGTTTATCTAGTAGTGTCCTGTATGCAGGATAAAACTTTATATAACTAACAGTTTTTTATAGTACCCGGATATCCAATTATTCAGGAGATTATCAATTGCCAAAACCGTCCAAGAAAAAACAACCTAAGGCTGCTTCTAAGAAAAAGGCCGCCGAAGCCTCTGAAACCGAACAGGTTGAGAATGTCGGAAAGGTTGCTTATAAGCCAAAAACTCCCGAGGAGAGAAAAAAGGCACATGTAGAAGGTATCCTCAAGACCGCAGTTGCAGCCCTGCTAGGTATCGTAGCCGGTATTGTTGCCAATTTGGTCTATGGAGCGGGGACCGATACTGTATGGTATGCCGTACTAATCATAGTTGCGGGATTTGCGTACTATCTCCAAAGAGTGATCTTCCCGCTGATCAAGATAAACACCAAAGAATTTGGTTTTAAGGACTGGTTCTATGTGGAGTTCATAGTCATAGACTTCTGTCTTGTGACATGGACACTGCTTCTGAATTGATATCTTTTTTTACCACTTTCATTTTTATTGACAGGGATCTTACATGCGAATAGCCATACTGAACAAAGACAGATGCCAGCCAAGACGTTGCAGTCACGAATGTGAAAAGTACTGTCCCAGAGTGAGGACCGGTGATGAGACCATTGTTTTCCAGGAAGATGGAAAACCGTCCATCTCCGAAGAACTCTGTGTAGGCTGTGGTATCTGTATCAACAAATGTCCGTTCGATGCCATCATGATCATCGGCCTTCCAGAAGAGCTCACGGAACCCACGCACAGGTACGGTCCGAATGCCTTTGCACTTTACGGACTTCCGGTACCCCAGGTAGGCAGGGTAACAGGTATCCTTGGTCCTAACGGTATCGGTAAAAGTACAGCCGTACAGATACTCTCCGGAACCCTCGTACCAAACTTCGGAGAAGATGAAGGTAACTGGGAGAAGGTGCTTGATTACTATTCCGGCACAGCTCTTCATGATTATTTCAGTGATGTGGTGGATGGTAATATCAAGGTCTCACAGAAACCACAGTACGTGGACCTGATTCCAAAGGCATTCAAAGGCAAGACAAGTGAACTTCTAGAGAAGACCGATGAGCGTGGTGTTCTTGACGAGCTGGTCGAGAGACTTGACCTGTCCCACATAATCGACAGGAAGATCACAGAGCTCAGTGGAGGAGAACTCCAGAGGGTTGCCATTGCTGCCTGTGCGGCAAAGGACGCAGATTTCTATTTCTTCGACGAGATAAGCCCTTACCTTGATATCTACCAGCGTATCAATTCCGCCCAGCTCATCCAGGAAATAGCAGAGGAAAAAGCGGTGCTGGTGGTAGAGCACGACCTTGCGATACTTGATATGCTTGCCGATGTTGTCCATGTTGCATATGGTCAGCCCGGTGCCTATGGTGTGATCACATATCCGAAGGGTGTACGTATCGGTATCAACCAGTATCTGAAGGGTTATCTGCCGGAGGAGAACGTACGTATACGTCCGGAAGCTATCAAATTCGAGGTTCATCCTCCAAGAGAGGATACCGATGTGGCAACACTTGTAGAGTACGATAGCTTTTCCAAAAGTTATGATGGGGCTTTCTCCCTTGAAACAGAAGAAGGCTCCCTGAGAGAGGGTGAGGTTCTGGGTATAGTGGGTCCCAACGGTATCGGTAAATCCACATTCGTCAAGATGCTGGCAGGTGAGATCGAACCAGATGAAGGAGAACTTGACCTGGATATCTCTATATCATATAAACCCCAGTACATCAAGGGCGACAGCCCCCTGCAGGTGCAGTATTTCCTGCGTGGCATATCCTCAAAATTCGATACGAGCTACTTCCAGTCCGAGGTTGCCAAACCCCTGCAGCTCGAGCAACTCTATGAACGCTCCCTGACAGATCTCAGTGGTGGTGAGTTGCAGAGAGTCGCGATTGCAGCCTGTCTCTGCCGTGATGCGGACATGTATATTCTTGACGAGCCAAGCGCACACCTGGATGTTGAACAACGTTCAATGACCACCAGGGTGATCAAGAGATTCGCAGAGAACAGCAGTAAGACCGCGATGGTAGTTGACCACGATATCTATATGATCGATATGCTCAGCGAGCGTCTGATCGTTTTCGAAGGTGAGCCTGCGGTCTACGGTAAGGCACACCAGCCTGCCAGTATGCAGGCCGGAATGAACCAGTTCCTTGAGAATCTGGATATCACCTTCAGGCGTGATGAGGATACGTCCCGGCCTCGTGTCAACAAGCCTCATTCAAGACTTGACAGGGAACAGAAGGCTAAAAAGGAGTACTACTATCATAATATAGAGTAGTATTCTTTGCTTTTTTTCCGAACTACATTTACAAATGGCCCAGTTCTTTTCTGAGAACTTCATAAAAGCCTTCCCTGGCATATTTTTCTCTCCAGGGATAATGTCCGCAGTCCTTCAGCAATACGTAATGGAACTCTTTTAGTGTTCTCTCCAGTGGTTTCCTGACACCTTCAAAGGGATGGGGGTCGTGATCGCCATGTATTGCCATTACAGGACATCTGATGTCCTTTCCCATCCGTAGCAGCTTACCGCTTCTTCTAAGATAACTGGCTTCATTCCACACACTTCTGTTGATCTCGTGGCTGAATTCTGCAGTGTTCTCCTTGAAAGGTAACAGATGGAATGAATCGATGCCTGATATGAGTTTTCCGAATTTTGCAAAAAAATAGTTCTTATTCTTTACAGAGGGATCGCTCATCTTTGCGCTGAGATGAAGATATTCTTCCATTTTACTTTCACTCATACGCTCCAGCCGTTTTTGCATGATCGTGGGGGCATAGCTTTCTTCAAAGGGACCGCTGGCAACCAGGATGAGTTCTTTGACATAACTTGGGTACCGTGCAGCGAACATAAAAGCAAGCCAGGCACCCCATGAATGTCCTACCAGTGATATTGGTGTCTTTCCATGTTTTTTCAGAACACTTCTCAGTTCACTTATCTGTCCGTCAATGCTCATTGAAGTCTGCAGTGGTTCCAGCACTCCGGTGGCTGACCTGTTTGAAAGTTCCATGGCCAGCTCAGCCACGCTTCCCTGTGCCCCGGGTCCGCCGTGGATCACGGCAATATCATATGGCTCTTTTCCGTATCTTTTAAAGTTGGGATACATGTTATGCTCTTTTTTCTGCCCGGATTTTCAGTTCCCTGTACTTTTAGAGATTCAATGCAGATATGCTTATTTCAAAATATGGATTCATTTTCTTTACTAAAAACTTAGGATGACTCTCTTCGATATTTATAAATACATTCGTGTTCCTTGAAAATATAGGAGTGAATCAAGCAGCCGTATCTATTAGATATATTGTCCTTTAGCGGCTGCTCTATATCAATTTACAATGGGAGGAAAGTAAACCATGTTGTCAAAGATACCAACGGATATAGACAAGGTCAAGCCAGCAGACCTGAACAAAGAGATATTAAGGGCCGCAATAGTTGCCGAACTCGATGCCATCAACCTTTATGAACAGATGGCTGACATGACCGAAAATGACGAGGTCAAGAGAGTGCTTTTAGATGTTGCACTGGAAGAGAAGACCCATGTGGGGGAGTTCCAGACACTCTTACTGAGGGAAGATAAGCAACAGGAAGAAGAGCTCAAAGCGGGTGAGGAAGAGGTCAACGAAGAACTCTCAAAGTGAACACGGAGGTCAGTATATGTTTTCGGAAATACCTGTCAATCTCAAAATAGTGGATGAAGAGGACCTTGACAAGGAGATCATGAGAGCTGCCATGATCGCGGAGCTCGATGCCATCAATCTTTATGAATCCATGGCCTCGCTAACTGAAAGTGAGGACCTGAAGGAGATCTTACTTGATGTGGCCAGGGAGGAGAAGGTTCACGTGGCAATGTTCCAGACAGTACTCATGGAAGTGGATAAAGAATACCTTAAGGTCATGTCGGAATATTCTCTCGGGAGAGGATGAGCTTAAGATCTTTGACCATGCTCCGGAAGAGTCATGGTCCCTCTGCTTTCTTGCTTGCGACCGTGTAAGCGTCATATATGTTATAGAGCCAGAACAGGGCAAGTATGATAACGGTTACTCCCAGATGCAGTGTAAGTATCAGGGTGAATGCAATGGCAAAGTACAGAAGTCCCTTTTTGGGATCGTTGTTTCTGATCTGCCCCAGTCCGGGGAATACCAGTGAGAACAACGCGGACTTCCATGGTTCAGGTTTTTCTTCTTTTTCTTCAACAATCGTTTTATCTTCTGCTGCCATATCTTCTTCATCTTTCAGGCTACATACCCCCAAATAAATTTACTCTCCGCTACTATATTAGAATTTTCCCGTCAGTTGCGCTTTGCCAGGACAGCTCTCAATCTGAGAACGCTTGAGTTGAGTAATTTTTTGATATCAGGGGATTGTGTTGCTTTCTGTTCACCCGATCTTTTCCTTTTCCCGGTTTTAAGATACCAGGTAAGGAATTCAGTGGAGATTATTATTCCCATCAGGGTAGACCAGATGATCAGGAGAATGTGGAAGTTATTCACCGGCACGAGTCCGTCCGCAAACAAAAAATGGCGGTATGAGAGAAATGCTACGCTTGTTCCGGGCAGGATGATCACTGCAATTATAGGTATGGCCAGCAGTGTCAGCATTGCTAATCTGGACGACACTGCCACCAGAATGAAAAGCACTGTCAGGGCAAATACTGTAAAAAGCATTGCAGAACCGATAAATGCGAGTAATTCCATTGCTACCCTCTTATTATGCTAATTATTTATAAACTCTATTTATATATAGATATGCAATTGCCGGTATGATCGCAAGTATACAGAACAGGGTGATAAATGACGATACCATGAATCCGGCAGCTTCCACACGCCCGACTTCAGGAATTATATCTGCTGTATCTGCATCATTATGGATTTCTGCATCTTCCCCGTATTCCTGCACAGTCTCTGCCGTTTCTTCCGATTCAATGCTTTCTGTCATGTCATCAACATACAGCACTGTTTTTTCCGAACTTGAACTTCCACTCTGGTCCTGCTCGTCTGTATAATCAACCCTTGCAGCACCCAGATCAAGCTTTCCGGTTGCCTCTGTTACCAGCACGTATTTTATCTCTTCTGATTCGCCTGCATCAAGGCTGCCTTCCCATGTGTTGCTGCCGGAAACCATTGTGAAATGCCCGGGTACACTATCTGAAAGTCTGGCTTCTACTTTCCTGCTGCCGGCATTTATGATGTTAACAGTAACTTCTACTTCCTCTCCCGGAAGTGCGTAATTTGGTGATACGTATTTTTCCACTACGACCCTTGAGCCGTGTATCAGGTACTCTCCCTCAACAGGTCCGGATTCCACGGTATATGTCTTTCCGCTGTCCTTCCATTGCACAACTGCCTGCTCGAATGTATATTTTCCCGGAAATGTGGGTTTTGCAAGGTACTCGATCTCTTTTGCAGAATTCGCTTCCACCATTAATGTCCATTCGGTATTTTCCAGGTCGTAGGGAATCAACGATGTGTCAAGTACGTCACTGACCGTTACTGCTGTGGGAAAATCAGCCGTGTTCTCTACGGATATGCTGATCCTGAAATATTCCTCAGTTCCGGATTGAACGCTGCTGCCGGGCTTTTCAACTATTTCAACACTCTTTTCAACGGAAATATAAGGTTCGACCAGAACTTCAGTTTGTCCCGATCCTGAGTATGGATTTCCCTTATAATCATAACCAATTACCTCGGATTCGATCTTAACAGTTTTTGCAACAGGTGTCACGGGCGCCGATACGGGGATTATGAAGTTCTTTATCTTTGTGGGTTCAAGTCCCGAGTGCTGCATCTCTGGATCACTCACATCAGCTTCATCGGAATCGGTGCTTACTATCAGGCCGTGCAACGGAAGGGTTCCGTTATTGGTTACCATGAACTGATAATCTATTGTCTCTCCTGATTCATAGCTGTCCTTATCCGTCACAGTGTCTATCTTGATCTTCGGTTTTCCGGGTCTCAGTGTTTCCAGGGAGACTTCCTGTGTCCGCTTATTTACATAAATTGCATGGACCATGAATTCATCTGAGAACTTCCTGTGATCGCCTGAGGAATAGATTTCTTCATCAGTGCCTCCATCGCCTCTTACTTCTATCTTTGCACCTTCTTCATTAATATCCTGCAGTTTAACAGTGTAGTCCCCATCTTGGATACTATCTCCGATTCCAAGAGAAGTCTTTGCCAGATTTATTATCCAGACTCTCTCATACTTCTGCCTGTGCACTTCAAGTGACACAATTCCATTACTGATATCCAGGACATCGATCTTCAGCTCTCCGTTATAGATCTGTTCACTGTTCGCACCCGTATCCACATAATAGGATTCCGCGAAATCCCGGTTAATGTATAACAGCAAAGTGGCTGAGTTGCTGTCCGTATCTACGGTATGTACCTTTACGGTAAACTCATTCAGCTCTGCTCTCTCTCCGGACCCTAGTTCATACATCCCTTTGAATATCCATATGTTCTCGTCACGAAAATCGTAAGCATGAGCTGATGATGTAAAAATAAGTAAAATAAATGTCAGGATTGCCAGCTTCCGTGCAGCCATTATCAACATCTATGTATTTTTATCTTTTAAATGTTATTGTATTCTTGCTTACGGTAGCCCTCATAAGAACATACAATCCAGCTGCAACCAGGGAATAGATCAGGATCCATATACCCGATTCCATTGAACCTATGCTCTCTATGGAGAGGCGTGTTACAAGGTTTAGGGGTGAATTAGTGAAGAGATATGATACCATAAAGAGAAAGATCAATATCATAGAGTAAAGTAGCTGGGAGACGCCCCTGTCCTTGAATGTCAGGGCTATGCTGCTGCTCAGAAGGACGAGTATCAATCCTATGAGCGTGACAACCAGCAATATCTCGAAGAAATTACTTATCCTGATCCAGTTTAGTCTCAGTAGCAGCATCCATGCAAAGGACTGCAGGGGCACTATGGCAGTTGCAAGCAGGACCTTACCACTAACGATATCCAGCAGGGATGCCGGGGATGCAAGCAGCAGTTCCATGGTCTTTCTTTCATATTCTTCCGTAATGAAGTCGATAATAAGTCCGCCTGATATGAATGCAGGTGTGAATACAAGCAGTGGGAGAAGTGCCACATAGACAAATTCGAAATAGGTGGAAGAGGTATTGATGCCTCTTTTTATGATATTCACATCGATTGGTGAATAACCCGACAGACGCTGTGTGCGTATATCACGTACCTGTTGCTCGAACTGCTCAAGTGGTTCTTTTAATTGCATGGAGATAAGTGTGGATTTTATCTCCGACTTGGGGAGATATATCTCCACGTTCAGTATATCCTCTCCTTGCGGGGGTCCGGACGGTGTTATTATTATGGCATCCATCCTGCGTTCATAAAAGTCAGTATATGCCGGAGTAAGGTCACTGTAGAGCTTTGTATTGAGTTTGCTTTCCTGTAGAAGATTGTAAAGTTCGTTATCATCTGTTCCCACAACGGCTATCTTTGTTCCCTGCAGTTCCATGTCTCCCATTGCAGTGGGATCATAGAATGAGGTGAGTCCGATAACAAGAAATGTTGAAAAGGATGCTATGAAGAGCTGGATCAGTACTGAAAGTATGAACGTCTTCTCGTGCATGAGTTCCGAGAACTCTTTTCTTGCAATGCCTCTGATCTTCTTATAGGATTTTCCTGACCTAGCCAAAGAGAATCACCCTCAGGATGAACATGTTATATGCACTGTGAACGATGGTCGCCAGAAGCACTGCCATGAAGTATCTTCGTGTTCCCAGACGATACATGCTCAGTGAACTGACCATTGCGGTTGAAATGTGGAGCAGGAGCGGGATCAGCAGAAGTGTGCCCATTGTCATGACAGAACCAAAGGCCGAACTGGCTATCGGGGAAAGTGTCAGGACAGCAACCGCTTTCTCGCCCACAAAGAAACCTGTTCCCGAAAGGACCGCCAGTCTGACGGCGTTCTTCAGAGAGATATCGGCAAGTTTTCTTTTGAATAAGGTGTAGATGCCTGCTGATTTTACCAGTTCCTCCGCCATAGCTGAAAGAACTATCATGGCGATGACCGAATACGGTACAGGCAAGTTGAAGAGCATGACTATCAGCATCAACTGGGTCATGTACACAAATGGTATGAAAACGATGCTGAGAAGGAAAACCGAACCGTAGCGGTGTGACAGGAAGATCTCGAAGGAATCCACGATCTTTTCCTTAATCGTCTTCTGGGTAAAGAGGTCCTCTTCCCTGAAAATGAATGTCCCGAAGGCAAATGCAGACAGTCCCACAAAGTAGAACGGAATGGTTGAGAACATGTATGTATCAAGCATTATGCTCTCTCCCTCTATCAGGCGTACGATCAGTGTGATAGGGGATATGGAACTTATTGCATGGATATTTGTGAACATGGCCGGGAAGAACAGATATCCTGAAATGACCACCGAGAGGAAAACACTGGCAAATGTCAGCTCCTTAAAGCTTCTTGAAAGGATGGCTCCGAAGAACGAAAGTGCGAAGAACAGCAGTACAACCGGGAATATGGTGGCAAGTATTAGCAATACGTTCTTCAGTCCTTCAAAGGCTGTAGGTATTCCCATTATGTAGAGGGTGATAACAGCCTGTATAAGGATCGTTACCAGGATATAGGGCATTGTCTTGCCGATAACGATGTCCTTTGCCCTGAGAGGTGCCACAAGTATGAGCTCACCTTTTCTGTTGGTGCGCTCATCCATGACACTGGTGGAGTAGAATTGTGACACGAAGTATATTGGGAAGATGAAGAGGAATGCATACAGGATTGCGGTAAATGGAATCGGTGGGGAGAAATGGGTTGGTGTCGAGATAGTCTGTCGCTGGAAGAAGGTTTTTCCCTGGTATTCATCCAGTTCTTCTATGTCCTCAGGAGGTACGAATGATGAACCTGAACCGTATGTGCCAGGTGTGATTCCCTCGCCACCTTCATCATTTAAATCTGCGCTACCCTGTCTTTGCTCATCTTCCTCTGTCCCGGCTTCAAGCCTTCCTGCTGTTTCCTCTGCACTCAGGAGCTGGAAGTTCTGGGGCCTTTCCACATCGTGGACTGTGACCCACACGGGATGGCTGTTATTCACATCATTGTAGGAGCTAAGTACTATCTCACGGTATTCCTTGATGGTGTTCTCAAGTGCATTTCCCGCGGCTGCTGATTTTCTTGTTTGTGCCAGGTATGCGTTGTTCCCGATAATTGTGAGGTCATCTCCGTATCTGTAGAACTGGCTTGCTTCGTATGCATTCACGATGCGGGTGTTAAATCTCTGGTCGCTTTCCAGAATATGTTCCAGTCCGGGCTCGGTAGTGGATATACTGTATATCTTCTGGTTCATGCTCATCTCTGTCTGGGCGGCGGCAGCAGAGGCAAGCACCACAAGTATCAGAGAAATGATGAGCATTGCAGATGATCTTGCATCGAATTTGAGTCTTGATCTGAAAAATTCCCATTTTGCTATTGTGAACCAGCCTGGCATCAGATTTTATTATGATTTTATTATATTAATATCTATGTAACTAATACACTTATTGACAAATTTCCGAAGCATTATATGTAATAAGAACAGAATTTCCTACAGAACATCATTTTCGGATGTTTGTGGAGTTGTAAAAAATGGCGGATATTCTAGCTCAAACTATACCTTATACCGACATAGCGGTGTCGCAGGTACTGTTCGCACTGGTGGTTCTTATCGCCGGAATAGTGGTTGCGGGAATTCTTTCCGGAATGTTCCGAAACGGTCTTAAGAAAACCAAACTTCCGGAACTCATAATCGAGTTCCTTGTCAGGTTTCTGCGGGCCTTGCTATACGTTGCGGTACTGCTGGCTGTTGTAAGTGCTCTCGGAGTTGACGTAAGCTCGGTGGTCGTCGGACTTTCGGCGGTCATAGGCCTGGTTCTTGGCTTCGGTATGCAGGACTCCCTGAATAACGTGGCTGCCGGTGTATGGATCGCATCTCTGAGGCCTCTGGATAAGGGGGAGTATGTGACTGTTGACGGTCTTTCAGGTACCGTGGATGCCGTGGGTATCATGGCAACTGAACTCCTGACACCTGATAACCAGTTCATAACCATACCGAACAAACTTGTGTGGGGCAGTCCCATTATCAATGCAACCCGCATGCCAACACGCAGGATCAGTGTTGATGTGGGTGTCAGTTACGGTACCGAGGTCGGTAAAGCGGTCAATGTTGCACTGGATCTGATGAAGGGGCATTCACTTGTACTTGATGATCCGGCACCCTCAGTTGTGACGACCGAACTTGCGGATTCTTCGGTCAACCTGCAATTGCGTGCCTGGACAAAGACATCCGATTTCTGGCCTGTAAGGAACGAACTGATCAATGGTATATACGATGCTTTCAACAGGGAAGGCGTTGAAATTCCGTTCCCGCAGATGGATGTACATCTGGATAAAGAATAAATCATAAGAGGTTGCCACTGGCAACCACGCGTTCTATTTATTATAAAACATTTTATATATTGTAATCTATATTGTGTATTTGTGGAACAGAATATCATCGAAGTCAGTGGACTCAGAAAAGAATACGGGGATTTCGTTGCAGTTGAAAACCTGAGCTTTTCCATAGCAAAAGGCCAGATCTTCGGAATAGTAGGCCCCAACGGTGCGGGAAAGACGACCACGCTGAAGATGCTTGGTGGTCTTATCAATCCAAGCAGGGGTGAAATTTCCATGAAAGGCCTTGATATGTTCCGTGACTCCGTTGAAATTAAATCCTTTTTAGGCTTCCTCCCGGAAGAATCTCCCCTCTATGAAGGCATGTCCGTGAACGATTACCTGATGTTCTTTGCAGAACTCTATGGTATCGATAAAGGTGTGGCAAAAAAGAGGATATCCGATCTGCTTTTTGATCTCTCGCTCAATGCGGACGGCAAGAAGATAGGTGATCTTTCAAAAGGAATGAAACGTAAGGTTGCGATTGCACGCTCTCTTATCAATGATCCCGATATCCTGATCTATGACGAGCCTGCATCAGGCCTTGACCCAATGACGTCAAGATACATCACTGACTATGTACGTTCCCTTAAAACAGAAGGCAAGACCATTATCTTTACCGCTCACAATCTTTACCAGGTGGAGAGCCTCTGTGATAATATCCTGATACTGAAGAACGGAAAGAAGATCATACAGGGAACAGCAGATCATATTCGTGAAGAATACGGTAAGATACAGTACCGTCTTGAGTTCAAGGTCGGTGACATCGGGGATTATGATCTTGCAGATGTAAAACAGGTAGATGATGCTTACGTTATAATTACCGATGATATGGATGTGGTCAATAATACGACCAAGTGGGTTGCATCCGGAGGTGGGGATATCGTGGAGATGCGGACCATAGTTCCGTCACTTGAGGATATCTTCCTCAGTATCATGGGTGTGCAACTTTTTGATGAATGATCTTTGACCGAACTAAACGATTATTTTATATAGAGATTGTTGCATACGCAACTATTGATATAGCAACAATGGGGATATTTTGATTTCATCATCCGAAAATAAGGACCTTTTAATGAAAAAGGCACATGAATCCATAGGTAGAGACTCCTTTCTGCTTGCAAAGCAGGTCCAGATGTTCATTGCAAGGGAACTGGAACCCTATGGAATAGGAAGCGGTCAGTTCTCTTTTCTGATGCGGCTGCTGCACCATGACGGTATGAACCAGGAGAGTCTTACCAGAGCACTGAGCTGTGACCGGGCAACAGGAACCAGGGCCCTCAACAAGCTTGAGGAATGCGGTTACGTGCGCAGGGAAACCGACCCGCAGGATAAGCGTGCATATTGCGTCTTCCTCACAGACAGGGCAAGAGAACTCGGGCCCGTGATAAGGGAGATATCTTCCCGGATCAACGAAACTGTCTTTAAGGGTTTCACCGGGGAAGAACGGGATAGTTTCCTCCTCATGATGAACAGGGCAATAAACAATATCTCCACCGAGAACGAGGCAAGGAAGTCCCAAAAATGAAGGATTCCGAAGTCAACCCCACTCCTTATCCTGATGCAGGGCCGGGGAAAAATACCAACGGAATGGACACCCTTACAGGTGATCCTAAAAAAGCCATAATAAAGCTGGCATTGCCCATGATGTTTGCAATGTCCATCCAGACCATATATAATCTGGTGGATACTTTCTGGGTATCCGGACTTGGAGCAGATGCCCTTGCAGCGGTAGGTTTTGTGTTCCCGTTCTTCTTTGCTTCCATAGCTCTTTCAAACGGACTCGGTATTGGCGGAGGTTCCGCGATATCCCGTAAACTGGGTGCAAGGAACAAACATGAAGCGGACAACGTTGCAGTCCATACCATGATCCTGATGCTCATACTGGTGGTGATGTTCGCAGTTCCACTCTACTTCTATGCGGAGAGTATATTCACATTGATAGGAGCCGGGGATACAGTCGGTCTTGCAACATCCTATGGTAAGGTAATATTTGCCGGAAGTATCCTGATGTTCTTCCCCAACGTGGCAAGCGCCATTTTGCGCAGTGAGGGTGATACCAAACGCGCCATGAATGCAATGGTACTTGGTTCAGTTCTTAATATCATTCTGGACCCGATAATGATATACCAGCTTGATATGGGAATTGCAGGCGCGGCCTGGGCTACTGTGATCTCCCTGGGGGTCAGTTCAGCTCTCATGGCCAACTGGCTCTTTTTCCGTAAAGATACCTATGTGTCCTTTGATTTCGAGGATTTCAGGTTCGACAGGGGTATACTCAGGGACATATTCAGGGTTGGTATACCGGCATCTTTCCAGCAGTCATCCATGGCCCTGATGATGCTGATCATGAATATCATCATAATCTATGTAAGCAATACCGATGCCGTAGCAGTCTACACTGTAGGCTGGAGGGTTGCAACGGTGGCCATAGCCCCTCTTATCGGTATCGCGACTGCTGTTATTACAATGACTGGTTTTGCTTTTGGTGAGCAGTCCTATGACAAGGTATCTTTTACCCACGTATACGCAACGAAGATGGGTTTTCTTGTTGAGACGGGTATCGCTGTCCTGACATTCGTTCTTGCACCGCAGATAGCCTACGCGTTTACCATGTCAGAAGGTGCATCTCATATAACCGATGATCTTATTGTTTTCATCAGGATAATCTGCATCTTCTACCCCACGGTATCCTTAGGCCTGCTTTCCTCGTCTCTTTTCCAGGGTGTGGGCAAGGGTATCAATGCACTTGCGGCAACGATCCTGCGCGCTCTCATATTCGTTCCGTTGTTTGCCCTTGTCTTTGCGGTAGTCCTGGATATGGGAATCATAGGTGTCTGGTGGGGAATGGTTGTCGGCAATATGCTCGGTGCTTTAGTGATATTCCTGTGGGCACGGCTGTATCTTGGGAACCTGTCCGAGAGAGAGGCAGCACATGCTGCAGCCGAAACTGCATGATGCCCTTTCACAAACACTTATAAGCCCCCTGTCGGATAACTTATCATGATCTTCCGTAAAGGGAATTACAATTTTTAAATAAGAATATGGTGAAGGATTCATGGTAGAAGATTTGGAAAAAGCCCTGCCAGCAGGAACAGGTTCTGGAGAATGCTCACCTCTTGAAGATGAGGAAGGTGTCATGCTGCTGGAGACCTCAGGTGGTGAAAAGGTGTATCGCAGGTCCGGTTCCATTGTGGTCATCCTTCCGGAGGGCAGAAGCACACTCACGACTTCCTGGGTCAATGGAGGATACAGGGAAGACCTTCAGGCTGTGTTCAATCACCACGTGCCTAGGGGTAAACATTCTGCAGAGGACCTTGAGGGAGGCAGCGTTCCGGCTTATCTTGAGTTCATATCGAACAAACTCGGGGTGGATCCCGAAAAATCATCCGGCCTGCTGACTGCGGCCTGTATGGAGAATGCCGCTATCGTGACACGTTCATTCAGGGGTGTGGAAGTGACTGCCATAGTCACCGGCGGTATCGAAGTCAACGGAGGGCGAGTGGGTGATCCTGCTTCATATTATCAGGAAAACGGTGCTTATCAGTATATACAGGGCACTATCAACACTATACTTCTCATAGGTGCAAACCTTCCACCGTATTCCATGACCAGGGCGATCGTCACTGCAAGCGAGGCAAAGACTGCGGCACTGCAGCAGCTTGTGGCACCGAGCAGGCACTCGAATGGTATTGCAACGGGTTCAGGGACGGATATGATAGCCATCGTTGCGGACAGGACAAGTACTATCACTTTAACCGATGCCGGGAAACATTCCAAGCTCGGGGAGATGATAGGAAGGTGTGTGCTGGAAGCAACCCTGCGTGCCCTGGAACTCCAGTCCGATCTTACACCGCTTTCCCAGAGGGATATGATGGTCCGCCTTGACAGGTTCGGTGTGGATGAGGCAATGTACTGGAAGGCAGCATCAAGACTTGAGGGACAGAACCGTAAGGCTGCTTTTTTAAAGGAGCTGCGTGAGTTCTCCAAGAATCCTTCCCTTGTAAGTACTACAGCTGCGGTTCTGCATATACTTGATGAGATATCATGGGGTCTCATTCCGGAAACTGCCGGAAAGAAGGCCGCAGCTTCCATTATGAAAGGTCTGCCTGACCTGCTGGGCTGTGCTGTAGATTTACCCTTTGATGAAATTCTTGATGAAAAGAATTCCATTGTGGATAACTGGATCAATATTACCGCGTGGCTGATCAAGAACGGGAAATTAAGTGCAGTGCCGGACAGGTAAAAAGAGATTCGGGATAATTATGAAAGAACTGATGAATCTCTCAACTTATAAGGTTGAGATGGATATTTTTGATTCAGACTGGGGTAAGATCGCAAACTTCCTGACCAGGCACCAGCTTGACGGTATAGAACTCTATGTGGACCATTCCCCATTGCCGGAGATAGCCGAACATCTCATAGAGGGAGTACATCTTCCCTACTGGATGGGACGACACAGGGCGTGGCTTGATGATTCTGTATTCTCCTCGGATGTGGAGGATGCCGAAAAAACCTATCTCTTTGGTGGGCAGAGTCGTGAGGAGATTGTCGGTAATTTCAGAAAAGCAATGGAGAATGCAAGCCTTCTTGATGCCTCATATGGTGTGTTCCACGTGGCTTATGTGGAACTGGAGCACGTGTTCACACGTAGTTTCAACTGTACTGATTATGATGTAATGGATACGACAGCCGAGTTCCTGAACGAATCCGTGGAAGTCTTTCCCTCAGGTGAACCTCCGGTACGCCTGTTCTTTGAGAATCTCTGGTGGCCGGGACTGACATTTCTCGATGCAGGACCGATCAGGCATTTCACCGAGCAGCTTGATTTTGATAACTGGGCATTCGTTCTCGATGTGGGACATCTCATGAATGCGACAAAGGAATGCAGGGAGGAGGAATGTGCGGTGGACACAGTTCTAAATGTACTCTCAGAGCTTCCGGAGGACATAGTTGATCATATCGAGGGCATGCATTTCCATCACAGTCTCTCCGGGGAGATCATGCAGTCGGGTCCCGATATTCCGATTCCCGAGGGTTTTGAGGAAATGGCATTCTTCGACCGCTTGGGTAAAGTCATGGGAGTAGTTGAGAAAATGGACCAGCATATGCCCTTCACCCACGAGCGTTGCTCGGAGATCGTGGAATATGTATCTCCGGATTACCTGACCCATGAATTCATTATTCATGATCTGCAATCCATTGACGAAAAGATAAGGACCCAGCGTGCTGCCCTTAATAGTAAATTCATTTATGAGTATTGATTCTGTCATCCTTCGGTGGATGCGAAACGGTATGCATCAAGGTTATTTACACTTATAGAGAATGTATGAGGTGCGGAATTTATATATACATGGGTGTATAATCCATTAATATCTATGAGCCGAGACGATAATAACGAATCTGAAGATCCCGAGCATCTTGACCGTTTGAAACTTTTCAGTGCTCTGGGTAGTGAAACCCGCCTGAGAATGCTCGAAAAACTGACAGAAGGGGAAATGCACATCTCCGAACTTGCACGTGAACTGGACATCTCGGTTCCGGTTGCAGCAAAACATGCAAATATTCTCGAAGCAGCAGATCTCATACAGAGAAAAGTATACGGCAAGACCCATGTTCTGCAGCTAAATGACAGGAATCTGTTCAAGGCTCTCGATATATTCGCACCTGCCAAGACAGTTGAGGTGGAAAAGGGCACAACTCTTCTTGAAGCACTGAAAAAGGTGGCTGTTGTCGAGGTCAGGAATATACGCGGTCAGGAGAATATTGTTTCAACAAATGGCGAAGAAGGCTTTTTTGTTTATGAAGTGGACGGTGAATTTTCAGATAAGACCGTCAGCAATTTCACGTTTGATAAAAATGCCACTGTTATGTGGAAAAAACTTGAACCTGTAAGCGTCCTCAAGATCAAGGTTAAAGTCAAGGAAGAATAATTCCAGCATCTAATTTTGCTTTCTACATTTTTTCTGTTTATTTTCTGTTCTGTTAATACTTTCACCCCGCTTGGTAGCTGCTTATATAGGCTGATACAGGATTAATAAGCAATGACCAGTAGGCACACTGTTAATGAACACCATATGACACTCACGGAGAGGATGAAGGTACTTTCCGAGGGAACAAAGTATGATAGCTGTAACCAGAGTGCCGTATGTCATGCCTTCGGGCCTGACGGTCGTTGTATCCAGCTGTACAAGACCCTGCTTACAAATTCATGTTCAGGTGAGTGTAGCTATTGTCCCAACAGGTGCGGGAGGGATTCTGTAAAGGCGTCCCTGACACCTGAGGAGATCACAAAGATCACCTGGTCCTTCTACAGAAAGAACGCCATTGAGGGTCTTTTTCTATCTTCCGGTGTTATCGGTGATGCTGAGAATACCGCCGAGAAACAGCTTGAGGTGGCAAGACTCCTGCGAAACCAGGGCTTTACCGGCTACATTCATATGCGCGTTATGCCTGGCACTCCTCTGTATCTGCTGGAAGAGATTGCAGATTATGCGAACAAGTTCGGTGTTAATGCTGAGACCACAAGTTCTGTGAACTATTCGGAGATATGCCCGAATTTTGATTACAAGAGTGATGTGCTCCAGAGACTAAAGTGGACCAGGGACCTGATAAACAAAAAGAGAAAGGAAGTCGGCTATGGTGGTCGCATAGTGGGTGCCAATGACACTCAGTTCGTGGTGGGTGCTCTGTCGGAGCCCGACCGTGAGATCGTGCAGACCGTTGACAAGTTCATGGATAAATATGAATTAAGGCGGCCGTATTTCATGAGTTTTGATCCGGTCCCGTCCACACCTCTTGAGAACAATCCATCTTCTCCCCAGTGGAGAGAGATCAGGCTCTACCAGACATCCTATCTTCTCAAGGATTACGGTCTGAAAGCTTTTGATTTTGATATGGTCTACGATGACAATGGCTTTCTCATGGATTCGGATCCCAAGATTCTTCTGGCACAATCCCATCCTGAAAGATTCCCCGTGAATATCAACTCTGCCAGCCTGAATGAGTTGCTGCTTGTGCCGGGTATAGGTCCCGTGGGTGCAAACAGGATAGTAAGATCCAGGCCAATTTCTTCTGAAAAGGAGCTCATGCGTATGGGTGTTGTAATATCCAGAGCCCGTCCGTTCATCGAGATAAACGGAAAAAGACAAACCAATCTGGCCTCATTCATGGAGGCAAGCTGATGATAATAGCCTTCAAGAAAAACGTAGAAGGCGTGCTCCTTGCATGCCATGAATTACGGGAGAGTCCGGGCTCTGACCTCATATATGCAGATACTCTGGATGAGCTTAAAAGTAAGATCTCATTTTCGGGTTTTGAGGACGATGTGTGGACACTTGGCTTCAAACCGGTGACCAATTGCTCCGATCTTGCCACCCGGATACTTGGAAAAAGAAAGAGCAGAATGTTCCAGCGGGATCCGGGTGTTGAAAAATACATTGACCTTGTTCTGAGGCACTCTTCCTGCAGCCCTGTGGAACTTGTACATTTCATATGCTCCTGTGCAGGTAATGCCGATCAGCTGTATTCGGGTAAAAGCCCGACAGGTAAGAGATTCTATAACTACATGCGGGATGTGACACGTGCTTATCACAGGCTCTGCATGTTCGCCAGACCTGATTTTGTGAACGGCATACTGACTGTTGAAGTGAACTCCCCTCATCGCATCGGTGATATGTTCTGCCGCTGGCTTGCGGGAAAGAATCCGGACCTACCTGTCTCTGTTATTGAAAATGATATTGCCTGGATCGGCAACGGCCGCTACATAGGACTTGAGAATTTCACAAACGTACGCTCATCTTTTATACAAAGCCTGAGTTTTTCAAGGGAAGACGATGAGCTTGATCAACTCTGGGACGTCTACTATGATTCCCAGATGATTGAAAATCGGCGCAATAAAAGACACGCTAAACAGCTGCAACCAAAGAGTTCGGCCTCTGTCAGTGAGATGTCACGAAGGGACAGATATAAAGTTGAGCGTGGGATAGCAAACTGTACCCTTGACGAATTCAATGCTTAAATACGGAAAATCTGTGAATAACCATGTCTGCAGATATCGAGAGTTTACGTGCCGTCCCCGGTATCGGGGATAAGATGGCAAAGAGATTTATCGAACATTTCGGAAGTGAAAGCCTGGCCCTTGAAGCGATTCTCAGGGCCGACATTGCGGGTATCTCCCAGGTGGAAGGTATCGGGCATCGCTTTGCAATATCCCTTGTACATGATATCAGGTCGAAAATCGAAGGAGTTGGGATATCTGACTTCCTGAGAACCGAAGAGGCCATGTCTGTATATGAAAAACTTCTGGAGCTCATAAAGGACTATGCACATACCAACTATGCAAGGGACAAGTTGCATATCCATATCCCCTATCCGTCAAAAAGGTCAGAAACTATCATGCGGATGCGCAACTCTGTATCCGGATACATGGAAACTGCGAAACTGCTGGGTGAGGATACGGAAATCGTTTCCATGCTCACCAGGGTAAAACTTCTCAATATTAAGCTCAGTATCCCGAAAATCCGTGACAGGGTGATAGTCTGCGCCGAGCAGGAAACATTTGAATATGTAAGAGAGAGATTTGGCTCAATGATGGATGTGCAGCTGGCAGGCTCCCTTTCGGAATTTGTTGACATGGCACGTGGTTATTCCCACGTTGTTGCTGCAGACGACGTCTACATGTCCTTTGATCTTCCGGAAGATATAAATCCGGAATTCATCTCCGATATAAGGAAAAGTCAGGACTGGCAGATTATTCCGGAGAAAGAGATGATCGTTTTTTCCAGAAATCTCAGCAGCCTGCAGTGTGCCATTGATGTTGTGCGGATATTACGCTCCAGGAATGTATCATTTCTGGATGATGTATCAGATGATGAACTGGAAGTGCTTGCTTCCACTCTTTCACTGATCGATGATGAGGGCAATGTTATAGAGGGTACCGACGAGGAAATTGACCGGCTGCGCCATGTCATTGCAAACCTTGATGCATGTGTTGCGGCGGCACTGAAAGATGCGAATCTGAAATTTGACGAGTCCCTGGCAAAGAGTGAGTTCACTCTTGGTGGTCAGGATATGCTCAGGGTTATGAAGGGTTCCATGGAAGTAAAGGACGTAATGGGTAAGCAATTGCATGAGTCCTATTATTCCGTGATGAAAGAATGTGCAGCTTCCATCTGTGATGAACTGAACCTTCAGAAAAAAGAAATGTTGTTTATTGACACTCTTTTTCCCGATGAGATCTGCCATCCTGTGGAGCTTGACAGGGAACAGCTGTCAGCTTTCAGGCAGCATATGGAACGCAGGGTACTTACAAGACAGCTTGAGCACAAACGCGAGCTTGGACGGGTACTTTCTTCCTATCTTGATATTGCCAGGAACATGGTCCGGGAAGTTCTGGATTTCGATGTCGGTTTTGCTATAGCCTGTTTTGCTCTTGATAACGGTCTTGAAATGCCGGAAATTATTGAAGGTCCGGGTCTTGCACTGGAACAGGGGCGCAATCTATTCATAGCTTCCAGACACGGGGATGTTGTCCCTATTGACTATTCTGTGGGTAGGAACAGCTACAGCCCGGACGGTGATGACAGCCGGGTAATACTTCTCAGTGGTGTCAACTCGGGTGGTAAGACTTCCATGCTGGAGTTGATCGCACAGTCCGTTATCCTGGCTCACATGGGATTCCCGGTGCCAGCGACATCTTCGGAAATTTCACTTACGGACGGGTTCTACTACTTCGCCAAGTCCAAGGGAACACTGGATGCGGGAGCCTTCGAGACAACACTTACGGAGTTTGCAGTGGTTGCGGACGATTCTGCCAAGATGGTGCTGGCGGATGAACTCGAATCCATCACCGAGCCTGGTGCTTCGGCCAAGATCATTGCCGGAATTCTTGAGGTACTGACCGAGAATAAGCAAAGCATGTCTGTATTCGTGTCTCATCTGTCTGAGTTAATACTTGAGAACACCACGTGTAAGATAAGGGTTGATGGTATAGAGGCAAGTGGGCTTGATGCCGACCTGAACCTTGTGGTAGAGAGAAGTCCGCGTTATAATTATGTCGCAAAAAGTACGCCTGAGCTCATAGTCGAGAGGCTTTCAAAGAAGACATCAGGCGGAGAACAGGCATTTTATGAAAAATTGAAGAAAAAGTTCAACTGAGAACCCTCATTGATATTTGCCGATCAAAGAGTTCCCTTGGTACTCTTTATCCCTTCTCCTTCGATTACAGTCGCCCTTCTCAGGGCATATGCGAATGCCTTGAAAAGTGCCTCTATCTTGTGGTGATCGTTATCTCCGTAGACACTTGCATGCATGTTTATCTTTGAGTTCTGTATCACCGATTCGAAAAAGTGTCTTACCATCTGGGTGCTGAACTCTCCTACCATTGATGCCATGAACTTTGCATCAAGTACTAGATAACTGCGACCGCCAAGATCCAGTGCCACGCTTGCAAGGGCTTCGTCCATTGGTATGCGGGCTTCTCCGAACCTGGCAATTCCTGCCTTATCTCCGAGTGCTTCTGCAAAAGCCTGGCCCAGCACTATGCCAGTATCTTCTATAAGGTGATGATCATCCACGACCAGGTCTCCGCTGGCTTTGACAGTCAGGTCAAAGTTGCCATGTTTTGAGAATGCTGTGAGCATGTGGTCAAAGAAACCTATGCCGGTATCGATATCTGAATCTCCTGTCCCATCGATGTTCAGTTCTATCCGGATATCGGTTTCACCGGTCTTGCGTGATACTTCTGCAGATCTCATAGATGCACCCTTTATGTGTTTTTTATAAATTTTCACTGATAGTATTTATCGCTTCTGTAAGTGTGAACTTTCCGGTGTACAGTGCACTGCCCACTACAACTGCTGATGCTCCTGTCTTCTTGATCGCCACAAGGTCGTCAAGGCCTGTGACTCCTCCGGATGCGATAACAGGAATACTGACCGATTTAACAAGCTCCTCTGTGGGATCGGTGTTCACTCCCTGCATCAGACCTTCGGTATCAATATTCGTGAAAAGAAGGCTACCTGCGCCAAGGTTTTCAAATCTGATTCCCATTTCCACAGCAGTATACTCGGATTGTTTTTTCCAGCCTTCGATGGATATCTTACCGTTCTTTGAATCCAGGGCAACGTTCACATGCTCGCTGCCAAAGGAATCTGCCAGCTCTTTCACAAGGCCAGGATTATTGATGGCTGCGGTACTCAGGATCACCTTGTCCACTCCAAGTTCAAGCAGGCCTGCGGCGTCATCAAAGGACCGGATGCCTCCTCCTACCTGTATCGCAACTCCCATGGGGCTGCATTCCTCTACTATCTTCTCGATAATTGGTGCGTTCTGGCGTGTTCCCTCTATTGCACCATCGAGGTCTATGAGATGAAGGGTTTTTGCACCCTGACTTATCCAGTCCTTTGCAACGGCCACAGGGTCATCAAGGGAGACCATCTCACTGCCAGGAACTCCCTGCACGAGCTGTACGCATTTTCCATTTCGCATATCCACCGCAGGGATCACTTCAAAAGCCATGGAACTACCTCAGGGCATCATCCTTTCAATAGGCACGACCAGGACATCTCTTGCACCGGCCTTTTTTAGTTCGCCTACGGTTGCGAATATTTTGTCTGACTCGACCACTGCATGAACCGCAAGCATGGACGAGTCGGATTCCACTTTCATGACCGTTGGTCCGGCCATTCCCGGAAGCACTCTCTTGACCTCTGCTAGATGCTCTTCAGGTACGTTCATCATGAGGTAGCGTTTGCCTTTGGCACGCAGTACGCTTTCCATGGCGGTTCTGATCTGTTCGATCTTACCGTCTTCCTGCATGCTTTTGCTGTTTGCTATAAGCTGGACAGATGATGAGAACACCTTATCTATCATCTTCAGATGGTTGGTTACAAGGGTTGTACCGGAACTTGATATGTCCACGATGGCATCCGCAATTCCTACATGTGGTGTCATCTCACAGGCACCGCTCACTTTGATTATCTCGATATCGACTCCCTTCTCCCTGAAGTATTCTTCTGTGATATTCGGGAACTCAGTAGCAACACGCATACCATTGAGTTCACTTGCAGAGGATATCCTTGATTCCTCCGGAACTGCAAGTACCAGGTTTGCCCCTCCAAAATTAAGATTCAGGAGCACTTCTACATCCGACTTTGTTTCGTGTATAAGATCGAGTCCGGTTACCCCGACGTCGGCAGCACCGTCCTGCACGTACTCGGGAATATCGGCGGCTCTTGCGAAAAGAAATGTGATCTCAGGGTCGGTGGTCTTTGCGAACAGTTTCCTGGTACCACCTTCAAGTACCGGTAATCCTGCTTCCCTGAACAGGCTGACCGTAGGGTCATGCAAACGTCCTTTATTAGGTATGGCAATGCGTATCATGGATTATCCTTCTGAATAGAGTCAGCTATATAAATAGAGTGTTCTTTCAAAGACATTTATAACATATAGATTTCACGCTGGCGAATATTTCTGTACTTGATTTTGAATGTTGTAAATATGATTGCGGGTAATACCTCTGAAGAGATAATATTAAATAATACATTGTTAGTTGATACAGAAAAGAATACTTAATTTAGTATCTGATTATCTATTATTCTTGTTCGTAGTGTGCCAATAATATTGCATGAGGATAGCAAAATGTTAAGGAATATCAAAGTCGAACACCTGGTAGAAACGCCAATAGAAAAACAGCAGATCGAGCTTGTAGAGAGGAAGGGTGTCGGTCACCCGGACAGTATCTCGGACGGTCTTGCGGAAGCGGTCAGCCGGGCACTATGCGCTGAATACATCAAGAAATGCGGTGTGGTCCTACACCACAATACCGATGAGACACAGATCGTGGCAGGCAGGTCAAACCCGCAGTTCGGGGGCGGAGAGGTAATCCAGCCCATATACACCCTTCTTGTGGGCAGGGCCACCAAGGAATTCGAAGGTGTGGAGATTCCCGCAGAAGCTGTTGCCCTTAAGGCTGCAAGGGATTATCTCAGGAACACGATAGTCGACCTTGATCTTGAAAGGGACATGATCGTGGATTGTAAACTGGGTACCGGCTCCTCAGATCTGAGGGATGTGTTCAACAGGGACCGCGTTCCGGTAGCAAACGATACTTCCTTTGGTGTGGGGCATGCACCGTTCTCAGAACTGGAACAGATCGTCTATGAATCCGAGAGACAGCTCATAACCGATCTTAAAAAGAAGATTCCGGGAATAGGTACTGATATCAAGGTAATGGGTCTGCGTGACGGTGATGATATTTCACTTACCATCTGCTGCGGAATGGTAGGCAGGCATGTGGATGACATGGACCACTACATGAATATCAAGGAAGAGATGGCAGACTATGTTACTGACCTTGCACTAAAACGCACTGACAGGAACGTATCCACATTCATCAATGCAGCAGACAATGCGCAGTGTGGCTCTGTTTTCCTGACTGTTACGGGCACATCCGCCGAGATGGGTGATGACGGTTCAGTTGGCCGTGGTAACCGCTGCAACGGTCTCATAACACCCGGAAGGCCAATGAGTATGGAAGCCACAAGCGGAAAGAACCCGATCAACCACATCGGTAAGATATACAACCTTCTTTCTACCCAGATGGCAAGGGACATTGCAAAGGAAGTTCCCCAGATACAGGATGTACACATAAGGCTTCTGTCACAGATCGGCATGCCCATTGACCAGCCACTTGTGGCAAGTGCGCATGTGATCCCTGAGGATGGCGCAAATTTCGCATCCATAAGAGCGGAAACAGAATCAGTTATCGATGACTGGCTTTCCGACATTACCAGGATTACCGATATGGTGGTCAAGGGAGAGCTGGATACTTTCTGATATCTTTTTTTAAGATACGGGCGATAGCTCTGCCCGTATTTTTCCAACTTTATCCGTGATTGTTCTGTTTACTGTTTTTTAAGATAACTGGTATTTACCGGCATTATCTTTCTCTGCGGCGAAAGAGCTAAGTATTATTGTGCGTATTGGTGTGTTGCATCGCATAGCATTGGCGTGCTGATGCATGATTTGTAGGACCCGCCTTAACTCAGTTGGTAGAGTGCGCGGCTGTAGTATGGTTCATGTGACACGTTCACAAATTCCGCGCAGGCACCGCGATGCCCCCGGTTCGAGTCTGGGAGGCGGGACTTCCAAAATCATGAAAAGCTTTATATCCCAGAACATCCATTAAGGGGTGCTCACAAGCGAAAACCGCAGAATGTCCGAATAGTGTAGAGGCCTATCATGGAGCCCTGTCGAGGCTCCGACCCGGGTTCGAATCCCGGTTCGGGCGTTAATATCTTTTTCCCGGCTTTTCCGGGACTTTTTTATTTTTGTTTTCTTTGAATGATTTATTTTATTCTGTAATATCTTTATTATTATCATTATTGGTAGTTTCCACTTTGTTTTTCGGGAACACATGTACAAAATATTTATTTTATCTCTGGATATGTTTACTTAATTAGCTATTGCTACTGAAAATTCATATGTGGGTCTCAAGCAGCATTTTTATTCGGCCTGCTATATGGAATTAATA
>Ga0163219_100048_pt1 | contig 29423 bp, 29 predicted proteins | sample MSEWel2016_04_06_FD_113150 | JGI IMG/M metagenome (GOLD analysis project Ga0163219, IMG submission 113150) | Subsurface microbial communities from deep shales in West Virginia, USA - MSEEL Well Study Marcellus 3H_2016_04_06 ...
ATAATTCTATAAAATATTATAATTATCCTTTAATACCTGCTTTAGTTCTAGGTTGATTAAGCTAGAGGTCAAGATACTTTTTAATAAGTTCTTCTTAGCAAAGATTTAACAACAAAAAAAAATTTAAATTAAGTAGAGTAGTTAAAGAGGATACTTCAAATGATGAGATAGCGAGAAAATCCTGTTGTAGTTGTTTTAATAGTTTTAAATAGTTTTAAAAGTTTTCCGAGGTGGACAAACCCTTGTGGTTATAGGCTTTGTTGACATTAAATATGACAGATTTAGTGTTTAATATGATATTTTTAATGTTAACTATTACACTTTTAATGTTTAATATGCCATTTTTAATGTATATTATGGCTAATTTAATGTTTAATATGACGTTTTTTTTGATAAGTCATGTTGGATTAGATATAATAAAAAAGGAGGTGTTTCAATGGCTAATGACTTGATTGTAAAGCACAATAAAGTGATTGAAAGTAAATATAATATGACAAGTACAGAGGCAAAGATAATTGCAAAATTAACCTGTTTGATAGAGAAGAATGATGAAGATTTTAAAGAACATACTTTTAGAAGTAGAGATTTATTGGAGGAACTGGGTTTAGGTGAAAATAATTATGTAGCATTAAAAGAATCCATTAGAAAGTTGATTACAAGAGAAATTGAAATTCATCAACCTGATAAAAGGGAATTGATAACTACATTTTTGAGTAGTTGTGTATATGACAACATTAATAGTACAATAACTTTAAGTTATGATCCAAAACTAAAACCTTATTTTTTACAGTTGAAAAATAACTTTACTAAGTATTATTTAGAGAATATTCTAGAATTAAAGAGTTTTTATTCGATTCGGATTTATGAGTTATTAAAGCAGTATGAGCGAATAAAAGAAAGAAAAATTACAATAACAGATTTAAGAGAGATATTAGATGTTAAAGATAAATATAAACTTTATGCTGATTTTAAAAGAAGAATATTACTTCAAGCTCAAGATGAGATCAATCAAAAGACAGATTTAGAAGTTGATTTTGAAGAGATAAAAACTGGCAGAAAAGTAACAGGAATTAAATTTATTATTCACAAGAAAGAACTTCCAGAAAGAGAACTAGAGTTTAAAGAGTTCCCTAAAGAGAGTTACTCCCCAGAGGTTTTGGAGTTATTTCAGCTCTTACCTCCAAAGGAGCAGGTAGAGGCTCATAAGCGAGAGTTATCAAAGTTACTTAAAGAACATAGCTATGACTACTTAAAGGCTGATATCGAGTATGCTAAGCAGTTTGAAGTAAAGAATTTTTTGGGCTTTTTAAAAAGTTCTTGTCAACGGGGGCATTACTCTACTGCTGAGGTGGAGAAGAAAGAACGTAAAGAGGATTTAGCTAGACAGAGGGAGGCAGAAGAGCAGAGAAAGCAGGAGCTAGAGAAAAAGATTAAGCAAAAAGCAGAAGAGAAGGCTAGAGAGAGGTATAGTAAGCTCTCTGAACAAGAGTTAGAGGAGTATGGGAGTAAGTATGAGAGCTTACCAAAGATGTTAAAGGAGAGAATTACAAGAGAGGATTTTGTGATTGGAGCCTTGGAGGAGGAGCTTGAAGAGGAATTAAGGGAATTGACTGAGATGATGTTTTAAAAAAGAGAAATGATCTTAATTTTTTTAGGATATATGTAAATCTATAAAGATTTTATATTAGCAATTTTAAAAGTAAAAGAGTAAACAAGAATAATTTTTAGCCACAAATTAAAACCAATCAAAGAGTAAAAAATTAATTTAATGAATAAATTTTTTGAACTTATTCGTGTAAATTAGTGCGATTCGTGGCTAAAGAAATTTAAATTCTTTTTCGTGTTATATATAGTACAGAACTACAATTTTATCTTACTTTACATCTAAATGTATATATGGTAATATAGATTAAATATTATTTAAGGAGTGATATTAGGTGAAGCATAATCGTAAAGAAACTCTTGCTTCATTGATATGGAGGATACCAGTAGTTAATAGAATAAATCTTGATATTTAACTAAAACTTAAAGGAGAGTTCATATGAATGATAATAAGATTATTCTTACTGGTGACCGCCCCACGGGACAACTACATTTAGGACATTATGTCGGTTCTTTAGAAAATCGTGTTAAATTACAGAATGATTATAAACAATTTGTTATGATTGCAGATACTCAAGCTCTAACGGATAATGCGGACAATCCACTAAAAGTCCGTAAAAATATCTTAGAGGTGGTCTTAGATTATCTAGCTGTAGGTATTGATCCCAAGATTAGTACCATTTTCATCCAATCATTAGTACCAGAGCTAGCTGAACTTAATATGTATTATCTGAATCTAGTAACAGTAAATCGCTTAAAGAGAAATCCTACAGTTAAGAATGAAATAGAGCAAAAAGCCTTTAAAGAGAGTATTCCAGCTGGCTTTCTAACCTATCCTGTCAGTCAGGCAGCAGATATAACTGCCTTTAAAGCTAATTTAGTTCCTGTTGGTGAAGATCAATTACCACTTTTAGAGCAGACTGTAGAGATTGTCAGAAGGTTTAATAGAATCTATGAACCGGTTTTAGTAGAACCGCAAGCATTAGTCTCTAAAGCTGCTAGATTAGTAGGAACTGATGGTCAAAACAAGATGAGTAAATCTTTAGGCAATGCTATCTCCTTAGCTGATTCATCTGAAGTGATCCAAGAAAAGGTAATGGGAATGTTTACTGACCCTAACCATCTTAGAGTTGAAGATCCAGGTCAAGTTGAAGGAAATCCAGTCTTTATCTATCTTGATCTCTTTGATCCAGAGCAAGAAGAGGTTGAGCAGTTAAAAGCCCATTATCGTAGAGGTGGACTTGGAGATGTTAAGGTAAAAAGGCGGCTCAATCTAGTTTTACAAGACTTCTTAAAACCAATTAGAGAGCGTAGAGAAGAGTATAGCAAAGATCCTAAAGAAGTAATGAATATCTTAAGAAAAGGATCAGAAAAAGCAAGAGCAATAGCAGCCAATACTCTTGCTGAAGTAAAAGAAGCTATGAAGATTAATTATTTTTAAGAATAGATAATAAGTTTTTTAGTTGAATAAACAAGGAGGTAGCTAGAATTTTCTAGCTACCTCTTTACTATTTCACTGACTTTAAATTAGAAGTTAAGGTTTTATTTTCATCATTTCAAATGAAGATATTTGCTATAATCTCTAAGAAATATATTTTTTAAAAGGTTTTTCTTGACAGAAGAGGAGTTAACCTGTATAATATTGATAACGATAATTAATATCAATATCAAGAGAGGTGATAGATTATGTTAAAGAATATGATTGATTCTTTTATTGATTTTACCAAAGTTGTTGAGGAAGATTTAGAATTTTATGATCTATCTCAAAATAATAAAAATTAGTTGAGAAGAGAATATAATAAATCAAATATATATATAGAAAAAGACTCCTAGCTAGGAGTCTTTTTCTATATATATAAGGGTCAATTTCAATTATTTTTGGTGAATAAGCACCGAAAATAATTGAAAAACTTAACAACGAGGAATATAATGAAATTGCTGGTGAATAAGCACCTATTCTATACATTATCGGGGGTGTAATAAAATTGTTAACTACAATCTTCTTTCAAACTTTAAATTTAGTTTTGATTATAGGAATTTTTTATTTGATTTTTAGTTTGCCAAAAAAGTTAAAAAAATTGATAGAACTTGTTAAAAGAAAAAACCAAGAGATAGAGCAGATAAAAGAACTATTAAAAGATAATAAATAAACTATTTCTTAGAATAATAGCTTTGGAGGAGAGTTTAATGAGAAACAGAAAAAAGTTACCCTATGTTCTAACTAAAGATGAGCAGAATCAGCTGCTAAATATCTTCAATACCCGCTATCCGACAGCTCAGAGAAATAAAGCTATGATTGCTCTCATGTTAGATACTGGCTTAAGGTTAGCAGAAACTATTAATCTCAAATGGAGAGATATCAATGGAAATATTTTAACTGTAATTGAGGGTAAAGGTGGGAAAGATCGGATTTTAGGAGTACCCCAAAGAAGCTTAAAGCTTTTAAAGGATTGGAAGAACAGACAAGAATTAGAGTTAGAGAAAAGAGAGGTGGTCAATCAAGAGCAATTAGTATTTACTACCTTAAAGGGAAATAAGTTAAACCCTAGGGATATTAGAGAGATGGTATATACCTATGCTAAAAAGGCTCAAATCCAAGAAACTACACTCAGAGTTAATAAAAATGGAAAAGAATATCTACAGAGAAAAGTAACTCCTCATAGTTTAAGGCATAGCTTTGCAACCACTCTTTATAAAGAGATCAAGAATTTGAGGATAGTTCAAGAGGCTTTAGGCCATGATGATATCTCTACAACTCAGATTTATACTTATATCAGCAATGAAGAGGTAATAGCAGCAATGGTCGATAGAGATTGATAAATTTGAAATTTAAAGATTATTAAAAAGCCAAAGTTAAAGAATTAATTCTTTAACTTTGGCTTTTTAGCTGATAGTAGACGTTCTAGGAAAAAACCTCTTTTAACCTCTTTAATAGAGGCTTATCCTTCTTTTCTTGTAGCTCTCTAATCTTTAACATCAACTCTCGATCTCTCTTTTCAACTTGGTTAAAGTGGCTTATTTGAGTTGAATTGATCTTATTTAATTCGATCTTAAGCTCCTCTTCCATGTTGATTAGCTTATGAGCCAATACTTGATTTTGTTGCAAAACGACCTCTTTAAGCTCCTGATTATTGACTTCTAGTGCCTGTTGGAAGGCTCTTTTTAGCTGAGAAAGATTGATAGGCTCTTTTACATTGGCTACCTCAATTACTTCTTCAATAGCTTGAGCTATCTGGGAGAACTCACCTTGATTGATAAACCATTGCTCAATCCCATTTACATTCTTTTTGATAGCATCTAAATCTCCATTGTTACAACGCCTACGGACAGTCCTTTCAGAGACCTCAAGAATTTCAGCTGCTTGACTGGTGGTAAAGGTATATTCGTCGGACAAATTTAACACCCCCTTTATTGATTGTAATATATTTCCAATTAACTACTTCTACTTGCTTTAGACAAATCCCTTCTTTTTAGAGGACATAAACGAGGACAACTTTCCTAAAAGTCGGACAGAGGTTGGTTAAGGAGGTCACTTGGCAGTATATGTATATATCATTGCAATAGTACTATAAACGTATTATAATGTTAGAAAAGCTTTAAAAGAGGATGGTCGCTAAAATTAACAATTGGGGGATTTAGATGAATAGAGTAGAAGCAATTAAAGATCAGGATAAGATAGAAGAGATGAAAAGTAAGCTATTTAAAAGTAGCTATCGTGATTATCTCTTATTTGTAATTGGGATTAATACAGGATTGAGAATATCTGATATCTTGAATTTAAAGGTCAGTGATGTTAAGGATAAAGACCATATTATTATTAATGAAGACAAAAGTGGTAAAGAGAAGAAATATTTGATTAATCCTCAATTAAGAAAAGAGATAGATAAGTACATCATCAATATGAAGGACTGGCAGCACCTCTTTCAAAGCCAAAAGGGGCATAATCAACCAATTAGTAGGGTACAAGCTTATCGGGTACTGAAAAAGGCTGCTAAGGAGTTGAGAATCAATGATGTTGGAACCCATACTTTAAGAAAGACCTTTGCTTATCATCATTATCTAAAGAATAGGGATTTAGCCTTATTACAGGACCTTTTTAATCACTCCTCTCCAAGTCTAACCTTAAATTATATTGGAATTGATGAAGCTGTGATGGATAAGAATATTATTGTTAAATAGAATGATTTTTGAACAAAAGCATATAAAACAATAAAAACACCGTATTAAGACACGGTGTTTTTATTGTATGAGCTAAAATCTAACTATGGTAAGGGTTTTTAGCCACCTTTTTAATCGACTTAATTACTACTAAATCTAAATCAATCTGAGCTTGTTCTTCAAAATCAGCTAAACGAGCTAGTACATTTCCTCTATCACTGGTAACATATTTAGCTGGAATCTGATTTAAAGTATAAGAAGCTATATCTAATAAGCAATGCTCACAGATACAGATATTACTAAACTCATCACTCTCTAATAAATCAGCAATCTTTTCTAAGATGATATCTTCTAAACAGTTATTTAACTTATCCTCTTTAATCTTCTTTAATTTTGCTAACATAATTGCCCTCCTATTATCTTATATCCTTTTAAACTTAAATAATTGATTAAACCTTATTGCTCTAACTTCTTTAATTAAATCCACTTAATAACTCTCTAAGTTCTTTCTCAAGCTCTTCCTCAATAGCTCCTAGCACAAACTCCTTTTTAGAAACCTTCTCCTTAAGCATCTTTGGTAGACTCTCATAGCCCTCTGCATAGCTGTCTATCTCCTTTTCCGATAGCTTTTCATAATTCTTCTTAGCTTTTTGCTGGGCTTTCTTTTTAATCTTCTGCTCTAACTCTTCTTTTTTCTTCTGCTCTTGCTCCCGGTATCTTGCCAGCTCTTTTTTACGTTGCTGCTTCTCTAGCTCAACACTAGCATAATGTCCACCTGCACAGGAAGCCTTTAAAAAGCCCATAAAATTATCAGGCTGAGCCTGTTTAGCATACTCAATGTCAGCCTTCAAGTATTCAAAACTATGTTCTCTTAATAATCTATCTAAGTTTCTCTTATGAGCCTCGATCTGTTCCTTGGGAGGCAAAAGTCTAAATAATTCTAAAACTTCTGGAGAGTGGTTCTTTTCTGTAGCATATTCTTGAAATTCTAACTCTTCTGGTGGAAGTTGTTTCTTCTTAATAATAAATTTAATCGCCGTTACCTTTCTACCTGTCTTAATCTCTTCAAAATCAAAGTAAATATCTGTATCTTTATTTTCAGCTAACTCTTCTTTAGCTTTTAATAGTACTCTTTGCTTAAAGTTATTATAACGTTTATATTGGTCATCAGCTATACCTAACATTTTTCTTAAATCATCTAACTCTATTACTCGATTTTTAATTCGTTCATATTGCTTTAATAGCTCATAGATTCTGATACTATAAATACTATTTAATCCAATTATATTACTTAAAAGATATTTAGTAAATCTAGTATCCAAATTTAATAGATAAGGTACTAAATCACTATTGAAGGCTATTTCTAAAGTTCCAGCATCATTAAAATATCTAATATAACTCAACCAATTTATTTTGACCCTATCTCCTTCATTATTCTCTATTCTAATATGCTTTTTAATCAGTGAATCTTCAAACTCTTGCATATATTGATATAAGCCTTCTCCTTTATAGCCTAAGACTTCTGCAAACTCTTTAACTGTCACTTTTTGTTTTCTAAAATCTTCCTCATCTTTTTTTATTTTAGAGATTAAATAAAGTATAAACTTATATTCATTTTTGGTCATTTCTACAAAACCTTCAATTAGATGATTCTCTTTAACAATTAGTTTGTTTTTGTGTTCCAATTAAATCATCTCCTTTTTTCAATAATATAATACTACAAACAAACAATCAAGAAGTATTTAACACTAAAAAAGTAGTTTTTGACACTCGAAATGTAGTTTTTAGCACCTAAAAAGAAGTGTTTAACACTCAAAATGTAGCATTTAACACTCAAAATGTAGTTTTTAATAGCAACAAATCCCATAACTACAAGGGGTTGTCCACCCCGGAAAACCTTTAAAACTATTTAAAACTATTAAAACAACTACAACAGGGTTTTCTCACTTTACTCATTATTTACAGTGTAAAGCTGATAAATTCTGCTGATTAGAAATTTAGTTGTTGTTAATCTTTAAACTCAAAAAAAAGCAGCTAAAAGCTTAATAAGCTCTTAGCTACTTTAATTAGTAGATAGATTCAGTTTAGTTTATTGCTGGCGTCTTCTTCTGATCCAGAAACTAAAGATATCATTACGCCAGTAGTCTAAGGAGTAGAGAATTGGGCGATTAGTCTCATCATAATGTAGCTGCTTCATTAATAACACTGTGGTCTCTGGTTCAACAATAATCTTTTGGGCATACTCATCATCTGCTAAAGGTACTACTAGTTCGGTGTCAGCCAGTAAAATATCGATATTACACTCCTTGTTTAAAAACTCAAATAATGAACCAGAAAACTCTTTAACTTTAAAAGCCTCACCCACTAGATATTGGGGTAATATATTTAATGAGAAGAAGACAGGCTCATTATTAGCTGTTCTAATCCGTTTAATTACAGTAACTAAATCGCCTTCTGCTAGATCCAATAACTTAGCCCAGCTCTTATTACACCTCTTAGTACTTACCTTAACCTGCTGCTCCCCCTCCTCTAAGCCTGCCAATTTAATCATTGAGCCTACACTCTGTAACCTCTCTAAGCTAGAGGAGATACTTGGTAAAGGATTGGTCACAAAGGTTCCAACCCCATGTTTGACTAGAAGCTTGCCCTCCTCTACCAGTAATTTAACAGCAGAACGGAAGGTCTCCCTGCTAACCCCAAAATGCTCTGCCATCTTAGCCTCGGCAGGCAGTTTCTCTCCAATCCTTAGCTCACCAGCTCTAACCATCTCTTCAAGCTCTTCTTTAATACTTAAGTAACTTGGTTTCATCATCCCACTCCCAACTGTCAACTTCAAGATTTTAAAAGATCAGCTTCAAACTCTGTTAATAATAAATCACAGATCATCTGATTAGCAGCAACTAATAAGCTATCCTCACCAACTTTTAGACTGATAACCTTGCCTTTAGCCTCTTCTACCAATAGCTTACCAGCAGCTATATCCCAAGAGTTTAAACTCAACTCCCAATAGCCATCAAAACGCCCTGTAGCTACATTACATAAATCATAAGCAGCACTTCCTGTTCTTCTAATCCCTCTAATCTTTGGTACTAGCTGATTAAAGAAATTGAGGTTATTATTAGAAGTAATCCCACGATTATAGGGGAAGCCTGTACTTAATAAGGAAGATTCTAAAGAAGTGCTAGTCGATACCTCAATTCTTTGATAATTTAAATAAGCCCCCCTGCCTTTTAAGGCAACATATAGCTCATCTAAGCGAGGAACATAGATAACTCCCATAATCAATTCATCACAGTACTTCAAGGCAACAGAGATAGAGAAGATAGGAAAGCCATGAATATAATTGGTCGTTCCATCTAATGGATCAATAATCCATTGAAACTTTGAATGATGTTTTAATGCCCCATTCTCCTCTGATAAGATTGAGTGATTTGGGAATTCATTAAGTATATGCCCGATCAGTATCTCTTCAGAGAGCTGATCAACCTCTGTTACTAAGTCAAACTCTCCAGATTTTGTACTGATATTTAAGTTAGTCTCTAATCTCTGTAATTGTAGCTTGCCAACCTCTTTAACCCAACTTATTACCTTCTCTAACACACTATCAATGTCCAATCCAATCCCACCTTATATTAATTTATTAGCTATCTCCCCTTCAGCTGTGATTAAGAAGCGAAGTAAGTGACTATCATTAGCCCGTTTTAAATCTGGATTTTCTGTATAGCAGATCTTAATGTTCTGATTATAATCCTTGATTAGCTCTTCAATCCCTTCATTAGGTAAGCCATAGGTTCCTTCATTATCAGCACAGATAATAAAGTACGCTGGTTTAATTGACTCTAGCAGATCTAAAGAGATGGCAGCTAAGTCACCATGATGAGGGGCTGTTAATAGATCAGCTGTTAAATTTTGATCCTTAAAATCGTCCCAATTAGCTAGAGGGAGATCTGCTGTTAACAGTAGACTCCTTTCTCCAAAGCTAAGCTTTAGAGGAATACTTGCTGAGTTTAAATAACGATCAATTTCTAATAGTTTAGCTTGAAGCTCATTAGAATTAGCTGATTTAAAGAGATAGCTCATATCTGAATCCAGTTTATCTAAAATCTCCTTACTAGGGGCTAAGGCTTTAATCTCTAAGTCTTTAATCTTTAAGCTAATATCTTGATTAACTACAGTTACCTTAGTCTCTTGCTGTGTTAGCCCTTGCAATATCTTCTGATAAAGTAGTAAAGATTGCCCCATGGTAGAGTCTTGCTTGAGCTTTAAAACTTGATTTAGCTGCTTGGCTTTAAAGTTATAATTAAGCCAAGCCTCCTTAATCTCTACTTGACCAATAATTTCAACAATTCCTCCTATATGGTCACGATGAAAGTGGGTTAAAACCAATAAATCTATCTGCTCAATTCCTTCCTCTTTTAAATACTCACTAACTCTAATTCTTTTAGGATTTTGCTGATAGATTTTATCATCATTATCACCACCATCAACTAAGATAGTAAAGGTGCTATCTTCACCAACTAAGCGAAGACAGCTACACTCTCCAAAGCCCACCCTTAAAAAATCTATTACTAACTGATAATTACTCAATTTATCGCCTCCTAATCTAGCTATCTAAACTAACCAAATTTCTATTATTCATTTTTATATACCTTAACTGAGGAGATTCTATCATTCCAATCATCTGCTAAATAAGGAGTACTAGTTGAGATCCACTGTGATGTTCCACCATAATTATCATCTTCAAAGATTTGGACTTGATAATCACCAACAATCAAGATAGAGCTGATCTGATCGTTCATAGAGATATGATCATCATAACCATCTTCATCGACAATATATTGATCACTTACTGCTGGAGTATTTTCAGTCAATCTAATGTAGTAGCCACCATAACTGCTATTTTGGTATAAATAAACCCCTTCATAGCTTCCAGAGTAATTGCCAACATCTAAATTCTTAGTTTTACAGACTTCAACCAAATCAGTAGTGTCGATAGCAAAGTCCATAATAATAATATTTAAAGGTGCTGTAGTCCAATCACTGGTCTCTAAACCTATATCTTGACCTAATAATAAAGGAAGTAGAGCAGGATTTGAGTCATTTGCCCCATCCCATAATGAATCTAGTTGACTACTTGCTGTAGTTTGAGCCTGCAAGACATGGAATTTATCATAGTACTCTGCAGTCTGACTCTGATAGCCACTCTTCATTGTCTGTACTTCACTATCTAGCTCTTCAATTAAAGCCTCTTCATCACCTTCATTAGCCCAATAGGACCTAATAGCATTGGCTCTATTCCAGATATACTCTTGCTCTGTAGCTGAGAACTCACTATACATTGTTTCATGATCCATAAGTATAATAACTCGCTGATTAGAATTCCAGAGTTGATATACTTTCGTATGTACTCCCCAATTCTCTGGTACCATATAAGCTCCTAAGGTATTCATCATCTTATCCTTAAGTTCTGTAATATGGGCTTGGTCATCCTCATCATCCCATTCTGGAAAGTGTTGAAAATCAATAATAACTAGCTCTTTTGGATGATTATCTAAGAAGGTTTTGATATTATCTAAGGCAGGAAAGATTCTATCCATCATATCAAAGCCTCCATGAGAAAAGATCCACCCTTTACCATCACTAGTATAGGTAGCACGAAAATCAAAGTATCTAATACCATGTTCTAGCTGACTTTTAATAGTATGGTTTTGTGTCTGAGTAAAATCTGCTAACAACCAGCCATCAAGTTCTCGTGAGCCTGAATCATGGGTCCCAGGAATCACTAAATCCCGTAGCTCTCTATTAGCAATCTCATCGGCTATATCTTCCATCCAGCTTTCCACATTATAGGTCTGCTCTACATACTCAGCATAACAGCTGCCTTGCAAGATCATAACTGCTGTTGAGATTAAAGCTAGTAAGACTGTAACCATCGCCACCTTTTTTAATAAAGATTTCTTCATTATAAAAATCCTCCTTTTGAGTTTTGAAATGTCCCAATTTAACCCACTAGTTTAAGCTATTTATAAGACCTGACGAATATAAGAGTTAGAGATTACTAAGATTAAGACCACCATTACTATCGATGTTGCAGCTGAAAAGCCTATATCAAAGTATTTAAAGCCGTGCTGATAGATATAAAAGGTCAAAGTTTCTGTAGAGTTACCTGGTCCTCCACCTGTTAAAACATAGATCTTATCAAAGATTCTAAAGGTATCGATAGTTCTTAATAAGATAACTAAGATAATCCCTGGCTTCAATAAAGGTAAGGTAATATAGACTAGCCTCTTTAAAGCAGAAGCTCCATCTACCTTGGCACTCTCATAGATCTCTATAGGTAATGCCTGTAAATTGGCCAATAAGACTAGAAAGACAAAGGGAGTCCACTGCCAAACATCGGTTATAATAATTGAAAAGAGAGCCAATTTAGCCGAGCTTAACCACTCTACTGGGGCTATGCCAAAGTGACTTAAGATATTATTAATAATTCCATAATCGTAGGCATACATCATCTTCCAGGTTAAAGCTACTGTAATTGGTGGTAATAACATGGGAATTAAAATAATAGATCTTAAGATCTTTCTACCTATTATCTTAGTATTAAAAAGCAGTGCCAAAGCAAAACCTACTAAGGTCTCTAAAACTACGGCTATAAGCACAAAAACTACTGTATTCTTTAAGGCTACCCAGAAATTAATATCCTTAACTAAGTTAATATAATGCTTAAACCCCACAAAATCATGGATACCGTTAAAAGAATCAACCTTCTGAAAGCTGATGCTAATTGCGTAAAATAAAGGGTAAACTGTTAACAATAATAGGACAATAACTGTTGGTAGTAAAAATAGATAAGGCATCTTATTATCTCTTAGCATTAAGCTACATCCTCTCCTTGATTATTAAAAGGGAGACTAAAGCCCCCCTCAATTCTTTAATTATTCTCTTTAATGATCTTAGCTATTGCTTGATTTGCTTTCTCCAATCCTGTATCAATATCTAGTTCTTTGGAGATTATTTTAGATAGATATAAGCCCCATTGATCCTCGATTTTATTCCATAATGGAGTCCGAGGTCTGGCCACTGAATGTTGTAAAGACTTTAATTGAGTAGGAAATTGACGATATTTCTCAACCAATTCTTGATCTTGATAGAGGCTTACTCTAGTTGGTACACCTCCACCTACTAAAGCCATCTTCTTCTGACTTTTTTTGCTAGTAACCCACTTTAAAAACTTGGCAGCCTCTTTTTTATGCTCAGATGAAGCTGGGATACCCAATAGCCAGTTACCAATCATAGCGGCAGAATCGGCCTTGTCCGTAGTTGGCATTACAGCAAAGTCAACCTTTCCTACCACCTTGGACTTACTAGGGTCATCAACCATAGAGACCCAAGAAGGCCAAGCAACGGTCATCGCTGTTCTACCTTGAGTTAAAGCAGTAGCGATTTGATCACTATTATAAGCCTCTACCCCTTTAGGACCTAGATCTTTTAGTTTTAAATAAGCTTTAAGGGCTGCTTTGGCCTCAGCTGAATTTACTTGAGGATTCATCTTATCATCAAAGACTTTAGCCCCATAACCCCAAAAGAGTGGTAAATAGTTAGAAACAACAGGGTTTCCTCGCTGCCCTCTAATGGTATATCCATATGTACCTTGCTCTTTTTTAGTTATCACCTCAGCAGCTGTTAAGACATCATCCCAGCTCTTAGGCTTGGCTAACTGATATTTTTCAATTAAATCCTTACGATAGAAGAATAATTGTACATTACCTACTAGTGGTAAAGCTACCAACTTACCCTTAGCATAAGGGTACTTACATAAAGCTATTGACTTATCAATAAAATCTTGATCAGGACCTTCAGGAAAGTACTGATCTAAGGGAGTTAGAAAGCCTTTTTGACCAAACTCAGGCATCCAAGGATCATCCATCATAATCACATCAAAGGCTCCAGATCTACTTCTAATATCCATACTTACCTTCTCATATAAGGAGCTATAAGGTAAAGCTGTGATTACGACCTTAGTTCCACTCTCCTGCTGATACTCCTTACTAAGTTCTTCTAAAGACTTGGCCATTGACCCAGTCCGAGCTGCTACAATAATCTCCTTAACTTCCTCTTGTTGATCCCCACCAAAGATCCACCAAGCATCTGTCTGAGCTGTTAGCGTAAATACAACTCCTATTATTAACATCACTACTAAAGATAAACTAATCTCTTTTTTTAACATTAAAATCCTCCTTAAAAGCTTATAATATTTTTATCCTTTTACCGATCCCAATGTCAATCCCTTAATCAAATGCTTCTCCATAAACAATACAAAGATAATGATTGGTATTACAGATATCACCCCTCCCGCACTCATTGGTCCCCACAAGATTTTATATTCAGTTACTAGCCCTGCTAAGCCTACAGGCAGAGTCAGTAAGTCTGGGGTCTGTACAAAAATTAAGGAATATAAGAACTCATTCCAGGACATTACCACATTAAAGATTGCTGTTGCAGCTATCCCAGGTGCTGTTAAGGGTAACGCAATCTTATAAAAGATTTCAAATTGGTTAGCACCATCAACTAAAGCACTTTCTTCAATCTCGACAGGAATTTCATTAAAGAAATTGATTAGCATCCAGATAGAGAAAGGTAGGTTAAAGACTATGTAAGATAGTATGAGAGCTGTTCTCGTATTTAATAAACCAATTTGATTCATGATTGTATAAAAAGGTATTACAAAGGTAACAGGTGGAAAGATTCTAGTAATTAAAATCCATCCTAAAACAAAAGGTTTAGCATTAAAGTCAAATCTAGAGAGACTATAAGCAGCTAAAGCACCTATAGTGATAGCAACAGCAGTTGAAACTAGGGAGATGACTAGACTATTTGCTAGCATACTTTGAAAATTAAGTTCAGTAAATAATGCTGTATAGTTCTCAAAGGTAAAATTCTTTGGAAAGAAGGTTGGAGGAATAGAGAACTGTTCTACCCTCGTCTTAAAAGAGCTGTTAAGCATCCAATATATAGGAAACACTGTCCAAAGAATAGCTATAAAGATAAGTAGATATTTGATAAATTGATTGAGTTTCTTCTGATAAATATGGTTCATTACTGCACCTCTTTCTAGTTTAATAAATAAGATCTTTAAATTAAGCTGTTATCCCAATGATAAAAATCAACAAGACAGAAGAGATATAGACGTCTAGAGCTCTTCTGTCTAATATACTAATATACTTTTGTTGCAAAATTATTAAATTAAGGTTTAATTTATGTTAAAAATAACTAATCTAGCAAGAGTATATAATAATTTTCAGAGTTAGAAGGAGTTTTATATGGTCATATAAAACTTAGTTATTTATGACTATATAAAACTTTACAATAATAAAATTTTACTCCATAATAAAAAAGAGTCTGGCTAAATTTAGCCAGACTCTTTTTTATTACAAATATCCTCTTAAAAGTTTAAAGCGGTTTATTTAGTGGTAAATTCATAAATAGTTGTAGTACTATATGTTTCTTCTGGTTTTAATACTGTGGAAGGAAAATACGGGACATTAGGTGAGTTAGGGAAATGTTGGCTTTCTAAACAGATAGCATAATGCTTTTTGTACACTCTTCCATACTTACCTGTTATAGAACCATCAAGAAAATTACCTGCATACAATTGTACCCCTGGCTCTTCAGTATACATTCTCATCAAAATACCTGTAGCTGGCTCATACAAGGTAGCTGCCACTTGATTTAAGTCTCCTGCAGTATTAAGTACATAATTATGATCATATCCTGCACCATTATTTAACTGCCAGAAATTTTGATTAGACCTTTTACCAACTCTAGTTGCTTCCCTAAAATCCATTGGAGTATTAGCTACTGGCTCGATAGCTCCTGTTGGTATCCATTCTTCATCTATAGGAGTATAGTAATCTGCATTTATCATTAATTTATGATTCATAGCAGAGCTATTTGCTCCATTAAGATTGAAGTATGAATGATTGGTTAAGTTAACAATAGTAGTCTTATCTGTATTAGCTTGATAATCTATCTGTAGAGCATTATCCTCTGTCAAGGTATAAGTCATTTTAATATCTAAATTTCCTGGATATCCTTCCTCTCCATCCTTACTTAAATAAGTTAGGACAAAAGATACCTCGTTAGATTTTTCAACAACTTTAATATTCCATACCCGTTGATCAAAGCCTATAAATCCTCCATGTAAATGATTATCACCATTGTTTTGGGCAATATGATAAGTTTTATCACCTAAAGTAAAGCTTCCATCAGCAATTCTATTTCCGTATCTACCAATAGCTGCTCCAAAATTACTAGGCTTATTTAAGTAATCTTCTAAGCTATCAAATCCTAAAACTACATCAACTAACTTTCCTCTTCTATCGGGTACTTCAAGTGCAGTTATTCTACCTCCATAATTAGTAACCTTAAGCTTCATTCCACTACTATTAGTTACTGTATAAAGATAAACCTGCTCACCTTGAGTCTCACCCCAATGCTCCATTTTCACCTTCATATCTGCCGCCATTGTTATACTACTCAACAGACATAGAACCAAGGTCAAGCTAAAGATCACCACAAATATGTTAATTTTATTGTCATAAGTATTCAAATTATCTTCCTCCCCTGTTTTATTATTTGTTAATTAATCTCAATCTTATCTGTTATCCTCTCCTCTCTGTTGAAGATAAATTTAGAAACAAAAAAGACAAAATCCACACTCAAGCTAAGAAACAAGGATTCCTCAGTTTGTTGTGGACTCTTATTATAATCTTATAATCTTATATCCAATCACCTAAAACTTAAGCGGATATCCGTTTAATCGGTTATCCGTACAAGTTGTATCAAAAAATAAAGTTAACTAGACTTATTTTAATTATAAACTTATATTAAAAATAGAATAATATAAATTAATATCCAAAAATATCAATTTACACCCTTATTATAATTAATATTTTGTCTGATGTCAATAAATTAATTTATTATTAAATTATATAATAAGTGGTAAATATTAAGATATAAATTTAATCTGCTAAACTAATTCTTTAATTTTAAATCCAAATTTAATTAATAGCTTACTACTGTTAAATAGCTACTGACCAATTTTAATTGAATTGATAGGAAGCTAACCTTAGTCAACACAGCTTTAGTCACTGCTTGCTCTTACATAAAAAGATTTTAAAGAGAAAATAAATATTAAGTATAAGTTTACAGCTCTAATTAAAAATATTAACTTCATCTAGCAGTTACATAGGTGATTTTGTAGTTATAAATTTATATTTGTACTAAAAAAAGGATAACCATAGTTAAAAATAGCTATGGTTATCCCTAAATCTATAATTATCAACCAAAAGGACAGACTACCCCCTTGGTTGTTCTCTATATCCTATGTTTAGAGTGCTTAAATTATCTTAAAGCCTGAGCTTTACTCTCCAAAAGCTTCAATAAACAGTTAACTGTATTATATTTTGAAAAGATATGAGGTAATCTAGATAAGTTTTCAACTTCATTAAACACAAATTCAGAGACCTCTTCCACCTTCTTAATTACCTGCTTGATATTTTTCTTAGTACTATCAATACTCATATTGACTAGAATAGACTTGATTCTCTCATATAGATGATGACTCTCCACCTCTTCAACAGTATCTTCGCTAATTCCAATCCCTAATTGGATAAAGTTAAAGGTCAGTCTAAGGGTTTTCATTAATACCCGCTTAATCTTAGTCCAGAAATTATCTACAGCCTCAAAGATCACCCCTGCCAAATCGGCAATCAGTTGACGAAGCTCCTTAAAGCTGACGGAATTGGTGATATTCTTTAAGGTAGCTTGCTTAATCCCACTCTTTGCTGTATTGTTAGGCATATGGTGCTTATGGGCTACTAGATACCAGACTAATCTATAATGCTTAAGGTTATAGCTCTGTAGCTTTCTAAACATCTCCAAAGGCATATTATAAGCCCCTTTAGCACTTTTAACAAAGGACTGCTTATAGCCTGTAATTAGATAAGAGTTGATTACTTCATCACGATTAACAGTGATTAACTGTTGCTGTTCTAGCTTAGCAATGGCTTTGACTACCTTAGAGTCCGAGCTATGACCGATAAACTCTGCTATCTCCATGGTAGCTAAGCCCTCTACCTCTCCAATACTGTTAGCATGGTAGCAGATTGCATAATAGACATTGAACATCGTCTGAGTCATCTGATAATTCCACTGTATCGCAAATTGATACTGCAAAAAGGGCATAAAGGCTCCATCCTCTATCAGCTCTACATCACTATATTGGCTATAATCTATAATTTTAGAGTCCTGAAGCTCACTTTCTAATTGCTGATCTTCATTCTCAGTTCTATGATAATCCTCGATAAATTCAAAATAATCCCTTGCCGCTACCGATAATTCTTTAGCAGCCTGAGAGTTGAGCTGATCCTTCTCTCTTAAAGCAGTTAGTCTACTTTGAAAATTAATCAATTGCTGTTGAGTCTTTATAGTTTTAATCTCTTCTTGTAGTTTTGCAATAATTGGCATAAAAAACAACCTCCCCAAGTAGTTTGAGCAGGTTTCCTAAACTTAAATATCCTTTGTCACTTTTTAACAAGAACTAACTCCTTGACAAAATCCGTATCTATATGGTATCATATAGATACAAATTTGATACTTAAGTTTCCAAAACGGGCTCTAATCGTTTTTTTTTAGGAAACCTTACTTTAAAAACTCCGTGTTGGTAGCACGGTGTTTTTAGTTTTTTGTATGTATTTGTTCAAAAATGAAGTAAACTTGTCCTAATTATATAGTAAAAATTTCAATTAGTCAACTTCTTTGATTTGAGCTTAATGCTTTGAGCATAAAATGGTATAATAAGATATAAGTAAAGCAAAGGAGGATTACTATGGAAGTTAAAGCTGATAGCTTAATTACATCAGATGAGATATCTCTTATTGTTAATCGTCTGCTTATAGCTTATCATCCTAATATTAAATCAATATATCTTTTTGGTTCGTATGCTTGGGGAACTCCTAATGAAGATAGTGATTTAGATATAATGGTTGTACTTAAAGAATCTGAACAAAATCCTCATAAGAGAGTAGTTAAGGGGTATAAATCCTTAAGAGGAATCATGACCCCAACTGATCTTATAGTTTATACCCAAGAAGAGTATCAGAAGTTACTCGAAGATGAGTTTAGCTTCTGTAACCATATTGTCAAAGAAGGGAAGAAACTTTATGAGTGCTAGTATAGAAGCATGGTTGAAAAAGGCTGAACATGATTTAAAATCTGCTAAAACTCTCAATGAAGCTGACTTATTAGATACTGCTATCTATCACACTCAACAAACAGCAGAAAAAGCTTTAAAAGCATTTATAATTTATAAAACTAAATCTTTTAGTAAAACTCATGATTTAAGAAGACTAATAATGATAGCTGCTAATATAGATAGAGATTTTAATCAGTTTATCGATTATGCAGAAGAATTAACACCTTATGCAGTAGAATTTAGGTATCCTACAGAATGGCCTCAACCAGATAAATCTACAGTTCTAGAGGCTATTAAAATGGCTGAAGAGATATTTATCTTTATAAAGTGTAAACTTAATATTTAATTTCTAAAAAACTTCAAAAAAAGACTCTACCTAGATGGTAGAGTCTTAACTATATATTCAATAAAAAGCTTGAGTAAAGTTTATTTTTTGAAAAGAACTAACTTTAATCTCGACTCACTTTAATAAAGCCACGCCCTTCTAAGATATCTCCTCCCTTATCTGAATAAAGATAATCTAAGAACTTAGCAGCAGCCGCTTGATGGGCTGAGCTAATATCTTTTAATGGTGAAATTGGATAGGTAGCAATAACATTATATTGATCCTTGATATCAACCACCTTGACCTTATCCTGATTACTAGCATTGGCATCGGTTTGATAGACCACTCCAGCATCAGCCTCACCTAACTCTACCTTAGCTAATACACTCTTAACATCCAACTCCTTAGAGACTATAGCAGCCAAGAACTTCTCCTGATAATCAGAAGGTAGCTGAGGATTCCTACTCTGTTTTTCTAGCATCTGGACTGTATACCTACCCACTGGCACTGACTTATCAGCAATTACTAGACTGATGCCATTCTGTAATAAATCTTTAATCCCATTAATCTCGACTGCAGACTCCTTAGAAGCAACGATAACTAGCTTGTTACGGGCAAAGATAGTAGGATCAGCCACCATATCAGCCTGATCTAATTGATTCATATATTTGATATTGGCCGAAGCAAAGATGTCTGCACTCACTCCCGATTTAATCTGACTGTATAAGGCCTGACTTCCAGCATAATTAATCTCTAATTTAACATCATCATATTTTTCTTCAAAAGCAGCTTTTAAATCATTAAAGACCTCGGTCAAACTGGCAGCAGCCATGACTCTAATCGTTACTGGCTCACTACTGCTAGTAGTTTCACTCCCTTGACAGCCTGCCATTATCATCATTACTAATAGCAAAACTGAAATTATCAATCTTTTCATTAGTACTTATCCTCCCTTGTAATCTGATAGACTTATAATTAAATATTGAGAGCTAAAAATTCTTTTCATCTGTTATTAGGTCAATCATAAAACTAACTCAGTTGTGTTAAGTTGGTGTTAATAATATCATTAATTATAGTTGGATAGAGGCCATCTGTCAAATTTTTGTTTTAAATAACTAAAAAATGCAAAACAGTTCACACTACATAGTTATTATTTATACCTCCACTATGTTAGGTTGTTGAAATAAATTACATTATAATGTTAATTTATTCAGATGTACTAGTATATCCTAGGTGTATAAAATGGCTTATTCAATTACTGATGCGTGTACTTCTTGTGGTGTATGTGAAAGCACTTATCCTGTGGAAGCTATTTCTGAAGGTGATACTCAATTTAAAATCGATGCTGATGCATGTATCGATTGTGGTGCTTGTGCTAGCGAATGTCCAGTAGAGGCAATTGTAGAGTAGTAATATAAAAAACTCAGTGGCTAGCCACTGAGTTTTTTCTTGTTTTAAGGTCTAAAATTTCAGATAGTCAAGCTCTTTACTGCTACTAAACACTAGTTGTGCATTACTATCAGCCAAGTTTACTTTAAGCTAAAGAGGTTATTGTGTTATAGATTGTGTTTTAAGTTGTGTTATGCTTTGTGTTGTGTTTTATGTTATGCTCTACTCTTGATTTTTTAGATATTAAGGGTACTTAGGTCTAGGGTGAAGATCCTAGATTTTTTATTTTGTCCTATAATTATTGATCAAAAACTCAATTGCGATATCTACCAGTTCCGATTTTGAGTTACCAGTCTTTTTAGCTAATTTATTTAACTCCTTGTCCAAGCCTTTATTGACATAAAAATTCCTTCTTACCTTCTCATCAGATTTCTTCTCAAAAATTACAATTGAGCTCTTTTGATCAGCCTTTACTTTATCACTATTTATAGCTGTTCTTGTGTTGTGTTTTGTGTTAGCAGTTGTGTTCTGATTATCTTTCTTTTCAATCTCCTCTTCCTTCACTAAAAAACTACTTTTAGTAGACTCTTCTTTAGTCTCCTTTGATTTCTTAACCTGTTTCTTTAAATCTGCAAATGGATTTTTTGTACTAGCCAAGCTTAACCACCCTCTCTACTAAATTATAAAATTGCTCCAATTGAGTATCGGTATCATACTCAAAGATAGTCTCTCCTGCCTTACTTGCTTCAGTTATCTTAGTCCTTCGATTAATCGGTTCAGTTAAGATATCCTCTTCAAAGATAGATTCCAGCTCCTTTAAATTATCTTGAGATTCCTTGGTTCTAGCATCGAACATATTAGGTACAACCAATTTAATCTTAGCTGTATCAATCTCCAAATCATTAAGATAATTATAGATATCACTAAAACCTCTAATACTAGCAACCTCTAATTGAGTAGGGACAATGATACTATCTACATAAAATAAGATAGCACTATTTATGATACTGCGACTAGGACTACAATCAATAATTAGATAATCATAAGTTTTTGCAGCGTCTTTGAGAGCTTTGTCCAAGAAGTTATCAATTCTAGTAGCCCTATGTAAGTCCTTCTCAATTAACTCATAATTTCTATTGGTCAATAGGTCTAGATTTTCTCTAACCTCTGTTACACACTCCGATAAGTTAGCAGGATAACGGTAATCAATTAAATTAAAGAAAGTATTCTCTGGCTCCTCTTTCAAGCCTAAAAATAAGCTACAATCATTTTGAGAGTCCAAATCCACTAACAATACCTTTAAATCAATTCTTCTTAAAGCATCAGCCAAATGAACAGCAATAGTACTCTTACCTACACCACCTTTATTATTATAAATAGCTATTTTATGCAAGTTTTAAACCCCCTTTTAAATTATGCTGTGTGTTATTTGTTGTGTTGTGTTTTGTGTTATACCTTGTGTTATACTTTGTGTTGTGTATTATATTAATTATAGATAGCAGCTAAAACTCCTCTTTCAAGTTTAGTTATTCTTGTTTTGCTAATAAATATTAAATAAAAAAGCAAGCTTAGTGGTTTTATCCCGCTAAGCTTGCTTAAACACTTACATTTAAGATAATTAGTTATCTTCTTGTTTATCCTGTAGTAAATTAAGGGCCTCTTCTAGACTTTTGGTAAATCTCTTTTCACCTAATAATTCTTTTAAATTTAAAATATAAAAGATCTCTTCAACATCAGAACTTAAATTAGTAATTAGATAATTATCACTGTTATTATCTTTAAATATCTTAATAATATTACCGATTCCAGTTGAATCAACAAACTCTATGCCTGCAAAGTTAAAGATAATATTACTATAGCTAGTAGTCAACTCTTTAGTTTTAGCTACTAAATCATCGACTGTAGACATATCTAACTCCCCGTGCATATTGATAATGGCTATATCCTCTCTCTTCTCTATCTCAATGTTCATCTTAGTTACCTCCTCTTTGAAATATACTAAAATATGTTTAAAGGTATATCTTATACACTTTTTTAAAACCAATATATCTTATTAAACCTCCATAATAATTTCAAAGGTTTAACTCCATACCTTTTTAAAACTTTTCCTTCTATTGTAGTCATATTACATTGCTTTTTATTAGGATATAATGCTGTTATATAGGCAATATAACTTTCTCCATTACGTTTAGTATATTTAACTAAATCCCTATGTCTAAAACCCTTTAATTCTTCTACTTTAGTTTTAGACTTTCTTCTCATAGGCTTAATTATCCAATCTTTTATATCGCATTCATCATTATTAACCTTTAAATCAGCAACCACAATAGCATCGTTACTATGACTTTTTTCAATATTCCAATCTATTCGCTTATTTGCAGTATCTCCACCAGTACTTAGAATAAGTTTTCCTAATTTACTTAGTTCCTTTCTAAGCCAAGTTTTGCCCTGCATAACGTGTTGTGCATAATCAAACCTCACATTATTCCCATCAATCATTTTCTGATAATGTTCAATATATTTTTCTTCAATACCTTTTGTTTTATCGTGGCACTTACTACATAATGTAATTAAGTTACTTAGACTATTAGCACCTTGTAACCTTTTTGGCACGATATGATGAACTTCTAACATACAGTTGGATTTAGCACATTCCATACATTTACACTTATCTCTGAGGATAACAGCTTTTCTTATATTCTCATCTAATCTATTAGACTTTTGATATTGCCATTTATAAAGTTTCTTTCCTTCTGTCAAAGCTCTTATATCTATCGCTACATCTTCTAAATGAAATTCAGTTATATTAATCCATTTTTTTAATTTGTTTATAACTCTAATAATAGCTTCTTTCTTTTGTAATATACTAGGGGCAACTCTGCCTTTTCTTGTAGATGAACTTCTATTATCGAATCTAGGTTGACGATATCTTTTATGACTTCTTTTATACCTTCTATATCCACGTCTTGTATCTATTAATCCCTTTACATCTTTTCTTTGCTCAATAGTACCTTTGAATACAGCTTTATTTCTTGTTTTACATTTCTGTACTATGGCAATACCTACATGATTGCTTCCATCATCTATTCCACAAATAAATTGACATTCTTGCTTATCTTCTTCAACTTCATAATTTAACTGAATTAGCATAGGATATTTGTTGGCTAAAGTAGCTTTTTTCTTACGTATCAATATCCATGCTTTATTAATATTGGTTGGTGCTAAGCTTTTACCATTTTTATCAATAACAAAAGCATAATTTTTAGTCATCTCTGACAATTCTCCTTTTGGGAATTTTCCTTCTTGCGAATGACAATATAGAGTTCATGTATTTGAGTGTTTGACTTCACCTAACTAGAAGTCGGTCATCCAGCCATACTCTTAGAGCCTCAGACTGAAGGATACATCCAAGGGTAAGTTTTTAACTTTCTATATAATCGTAGTGAACGCCTTTTATTACAAAGTGTCCAAAAGACACGAAGGCATTGTGCAATGTACTTTCGTAACAAAACACTCACTTACGCTTGAAAGCAAGTCAATAGCAACATACTTATAATATGTTAGGACTATAAGTATATTTTTCTATTTCTATAAACTTTTGAGCATATATTTAGATGCTATTTACTTGCTCCTATCAAATTAAAATAAGATTAGCTTACCTGAATCATTTAGATGGGCAGATACTCTATCCAAATCTTTTTGGGATTTATACTTTTTATCGCCTATCCTTATTGAGACATTTATAAATAGCTTGTCTGCTATTACCTTCTTGTCCTCTGGTATAATTACTTCAACTTGGCTACCTGATGAACTACCTAGCTCCTTTACCCTTATATCTTCTCCGGCTTTAATCTTACCACCTCTAAAGAAACCAGGGTTGCCACTTATCTCTACCTTAGCATCAGAGCTTAATTGAGAATTATAAACCCCTTCACCTAAAATAGAGATATCTCCACTAGCTGTTAACGTAGAATTTTGTACATACTTAGCTGTGATCTCAGGCTTAGTAACCTTAATAGAAGCTAAGATATTAGTAGCTAGACTGATTAACTCTTTTAATTCATTTAGCTCACTTAAGGTGTTGATATAGCAGATACCTGTCAGATTAAAGAGCTTCTTTAGCTTAGCACTTAATAATTTAAGCTCTTCAAATAGTTCATCTTGGTCTATATCTTGATTTAACTTATCAAAATTTTTCAATATGTCATAAAGGTCAGTGAATTTACTACTGATTAGAATCTGAATAACTGCCTTATAGCCTTTGAGTTTAATATCTTCAGTCTTAAAGGCTTGATTAGAGACTAGCTCCTTTAAGGCTAAATCTAGCAGCTGAATTCTCTCTAATAACTTGCTTAAGTGCTCATGGGCTTTCTTATAATAAACAGATAACTTACCTACAATAATTTCACTACCAATGATGTTCCCTTTAACCTCTACCCCTTGCTCTGACTCCAAATAGGCATTACTAACATTATTACCTACTATAATCTTACCTGTAGCTCTAATCTTGAAGTTATCACAGACATCTCTACCTACTATCACATCACCATGAAAATCGATATTACCAACGGACATATCGACATCACCACTGACCTCAAATATCTCCAATACACTAAGTTTGCCTTTATCTATAGTAGGACGTCCTTCCTTAAGAGCTATTGCTTTATCATTTATTATCTCTACACTCTCTTCATCTATTAACCATTCTATATCTTTAGGAGGCTTAACCTCTATTTTTTCATTAAAGATAGTATAGCCAGCTTCCCCTAGCATTTTGGGCTCTTTAGTAGCTATTAATTCTCCTCTTTGCACCGAGTAGACCTGATTAATGGTAAAGTAATCGACCTTATCCTTAGAATCATCTACTGCTTCTTGCCTATCATTAAAAAGATAGTTAATTTCACTATCCTTACTTGCAACAACCTCTTTACCTTCAGCAATTAAAACTTCTTGATTAGGTTCTTTTAAAGCTTTTTGTATGTTATTGTGTTTTAAGCCATAGCTAATCTTTAGTTCTGCTAGCTTATTATAGATATCATCTAACTCCACTTTAGAAGGCTTAATATCTGTAATCTTCTCGGCTACAACCATATATTCTTTGGGATTAGATTCAATTAATTTCGGCTCAAATTGATGGCCTGCCTTTTGAATAACCTTTAGATAACCAGCTAATTTATCGTCACTTACTCTAATTTCAATATCTGAAACCGCCTCTTGATTTATAACCTCGACCCTAATCTCTTTATCCTCAGATAAGATAACCCAATCATCGACCTTTTTATCATCAACATATAATTTAATCCCAGCCTCTGCTTTGACAACTGGATATCTATCTTCAATCTGTTGACTTAGAATAAGCTGATTATCTTTAAGCTCAATTAACTTCTTTTCTATACTCTCTTGCTCACTATCTAGAGATGACTCTTTTGGCTTATCTTTGCTTTCAAGACTTTCAAGAAGGCTTAATCTTACTTTAAATAGTCTTCTACCAAAGCCTAAAAAGCCCTTTCTACCCTCTTCTAAGACTTCAACCTCTACATCTTCTTTACTACAACCTAACAAGAAGAGTCCTTTTTTTATGGTCTTGTTAATACTTTCCCCCTTAACGGTCACAGAACGCTCTTTATTCATCTACTGCACCTCCTTTGGTTAATCCCTTCTCTAAAATCACTATTGTTCCCTTACAGTCAGTCTTTAATAATAAACGATCACTTGCCATAAACATGACTGAAAAACCTTGTCCTAAAGAGAAGCTATTTGATTTAGAATAATTCTTCATTAACGCAGCCTTTGGTAACTCTTTAAAATCGATCCCTTTACCTTGGTCACTAGTTATAATTCTTAAATTATTATCATAATTTTTGACTACAAGCTCACCTGTTCCACCATGCTTTAAAGCATTTGTAGTGACCTCTGATAAAGCTAGGGTTAAATGGAGCTTCTCTTTAGCAGTAAGGTTAAATCTCTTAAGTTCTTCTTTAAATCTAGCTCTACTAGCTTTAATATCCTTAGCCTCTTGGAGACTTATAGTAAATAATTTATTACCTTTCTCTAGCTCATTATTAATCTCTTCTTCTTTAAAGATTAATTTAAACTTGCCATTGGTTGCTGCTTCAATCACATCACGATAAATCTCTAGCTCTCTAGTCTTGTTCTTCTTTTCTGTATTGATTATATCTGTGACATCAATTGCAATCATACCACCGGATTTACAGTTCATAGGTAGAGCATGTAAATCATAGATCCTTTCTCCTGATTCATCTATAATTGTCTCTCTAGTATATCGCTTATCCTTGATAGATCTTTTGATGAAGCTGCTTAGATAATCATCTGATAAGGTTATAGAGCCAAAGCCTGTTAGATTCTTTATCTTCCCTTGACTATACTTAAAGACATCGGCTACTTCTAACTCATCTAATAATTCTGACTTCTCTACTTCTAGCTGTAGCTGTTCTCTGATCAATTCCTTATTTCCTTTAGGTAGATCCTCTGTTAATTTAGCTATCAACTCTTTAGAAGAATAAGTTAGTAATTCAAAATCCTCCTTACTTAACTTCTTCCTCTCTTCTTTCTCTCTGATAACCTTGATAATATCAAAGGATTGATAAGGAGCACTTTCTTTTAAATTAACTGTCTTGACTATTATCTCCAAGTTATTAAATACCTTTAGCTTATATTTACCTAAGGGTACACTACTTCTTAGAACTATTCCAATTGGGCTTACTAATTCTATAACTCCAGAGAATAGCGATTTATTATCTACCTTCTCTAATTGAACCTTAAGGGGTTTTGAAGGTCTTTTAGCTAAGAATTCTCCACTGATTATCTTTTTACAATCTATAGAGTGATTATTATCTAGATCTGACACTACTTATCACCCCCTAAAAATTTACAGATAATCAAACTAATATCATCAGGAAAGGGAGTTCCCTTTGAAAAATTATAGATCTCTTCTACTAGCTTCTCTTTGATATCTTCAGCCGATAATTGGTTATTCTCAATTAACAGCTGCTCTAATCGACTTACTGTAAATCTATTATTTGCTCTATTTTGAATATCTATTAAGCCATCAGTATAAAACAACAGAATATCACCATGGCTTAACTTGACTTGATAACTATCATAGATGTAGTCCTTTTGAATACCACATAAAATCCCTCGCTTATCTAGGGTGATAATTTTCTGGAGTTGATTAGACCAGAGTAGTGGTTGATTATGGGCGGCATTACTGTAAATAAAGTTACTTTCCTTAAAATCAAAGGAGCCATAAAATGCTGAAACAAAGGTGGGTCTATTCTTTAAATCATGGTAGAGATTATTATTGATATGCTCTAAAATCTTGGAAGGATTATCTTCTAATCTATTTAAAATATTAAAAGCACTATGAATTGTAGCAACTATTATCGCTGCAGGAATCCCTTTACCCATTACATCAGAGATAAAGATATTTAATTTATCTTGCTTCTGTTTGAAAGCAAAGTAATCTCCACCAACCTCTTTGGCAGGGTTATAATAGATCGATAGCTCTAATTGATCATGCTGAGGTGTCTGTTTAGGGATAAATGAGTTCTGGATTTTAGAAGCAATCTCAATCTCTTTATTTAATGTGTTCTTTTCTACTTCTTTTTGTAAAATTTTAATTTTAGTTATCCCATCTGTTAAAAAGATAGAGAAAGATTTAAGCACTTCCTGAATAAATTCTTTATAGTTTTCTTTAGCATCCATAACTACAATAATACCTAAAATCTTACCTTCATCTTCCAAAACCTCTATAAAATAATTAAAGGAACTTTCTGAAAATTCCTCATCTAAAATTCTATTTAGACTTTCTTTAATAGAGGGACTATTATTATCTATTAATTTTTTAATTAGCAGATAACTTTTATTACTTAACTTATAATTAGTTTCATTTTTTATATATCCTTTATTATTAAATATATCTTTTAATAATATAAATCCATACTTCAAATCTGTTCTAAGTAATAATATTTTTAATAACTGTTGGCAAAAATCGTTAAGACTTTTCGAGTCTTTCATATGTGCTAAGATATTAGAGAGGTTACTTTCTTCATGAATATATTGATATTGTTTCTGTAAATAATTCTGCTTTATCTTCTGATAACAATAATTACATTCTTCACTAATCTTATGAATTCTGTAGATAATATAATTATTATCTACCCTTTGGACATTGACTTCTAAATATAAAATATCACCATTTTTCTGCAGGTATTCACCTATAAATTTATATTTCTGCTTAGTACCTTGAGATTCAATCTGCTGACTATCTTTATCCAACCCTTTGATACCGAGACTACTAATATCAGTACCTATTAGCTGTTGATCTTTATATTCTAGTAAGTCTAGTGCCTTTTTATTTATCTTTATAATCTCCTTAGAGTCAATAGCTATTATGATTACGCCATCTCCACCAAGCTCATAAGACTGATTAATGGCTAAGGTATTCTCTTTTAGCTGATTCTTTGATTGATCTACCATTGTCCACCTCCTGATATAGTATAAAGTATCTAATCGGTCATATAATCTTTATTATAATTCTATTTATTAGATATAATTCTATAAAATATTATAATTATCCTTTAATACCTGCTTTAGTTCTAGGTTGATTAAGCTAGAGGTCAAGATACTTTTTAATAAGTTCTTCTTAGCAAAGATTTAACAACAAAAAAAAAT
>Ga0163219_100049_pt1 | contig 29422 bp, 27 predicted proteins | sample MSEWel2016_04_06_FD_113150 | JGI IMG/M metagenome (GOLD analysis project Ga0163219, IMG submission 113150) | Subsurface microbial communities from deep shales in West Virginia, USA - MSEEL Well Study Marcellus 3H_2016_04_06 ...
CTGCCGTCCCCGCCGCTCAAGGTATCGCGACCCTGATCGCCATAAAGGACGTCATCTTGGTCGCCCCCAGTGAGGAGATCGGCGCCGGACAATCCCCACAAGTGGTCGCGCGCCTCATCACCGGTCACGACGTCCGGCTCGCGGCCACCCACGGCCAACTTGTAGTCGTAAGGCGCCTGTCCGGCGTCGAAGTCGAACACGAGCCCGCCGCGCGAAATGTAGTCGTCGGCCAGCTCCTGAAGGGGCCTTTCTTTCCAGTGATGGGTAGGCTTGTGCGACATGGAACCCCTCTAAGGTTACAGTGTTGGGAAAGTTTCCGCGCGCCAGGCAGGCCGCAGAACCTTGCCCTAACTGGTTGTTCGGAGCGCCAGTTCCAGCCCCTGCGGCGGCGGCGCAAGAATTGCCGCCGGAGCGCCTCGTTCAGCGGCCCCGATCGACCGACCGGGCGATTTCGTCGCCCTCCTCCTCACCAGTAAGGTCAACGAGGATCGGGCAGTCGGGGCGGTCGTCGCCGGCGCAGGCGCGGGAAAGGCGCTGGAGCGTGTCCACCATCGCCTGCATCTCCGTGAGCCGAGCTTCAAGTTCGGCCACATGGCGATCGGCGATCGCCTTCACGTCTCGGCTTGGCCGTGCGCGGTCGCGCCAGAGCGACAGAAGCTGCACGATCTCCGGCACTGAAAACCCCAGGGAACGCGCGCGTTTAATGAACCGCAGTTCGTTGATTTCGCGGGGTCCGTATTCCCGGTAATTCGAACCGCTCCGGTTCGCAGGGCGGACCAGGCCGATCGAGTCGTAATACCGGATCATCTTCGCGGACACGCCGGAAGCTTTCGCGGCCTGGCCGATGTTCATGCTGCGCCTCCGCGGATCACGACCGGTTCGGGTTCGCCCCGCGGCTCAGGGGCGGCCGTTGAGCGGAAGCGGCGCAGACGCAGCGCATTTCCGACGACGCTGACGCTGGAGAGCGCCATGGCGCCGGCTGCGACCATCGGCGAGAGCAGGACGCCGAACAGGGGATAGAGCAGCCCGGCGGCGACCGGAATCAGCAAGATATTGTACCCGAACGCCCACAGCAGATTTTCCCGAATGTTGTTGAGCACGGCCCGGCTGAGCGCGATGGCGGTGGCCACCGCGCGTAGGTCGCTTCGCATCAGCACCACGTCCGCGCTCTCGATGGCGATGTCGGTGCCGGCGCCCATCGCCAGTCCGACGTCGGCGGTGGCCAGCGCCGGGGCGTCGTTGACGCCGTCGCCCACGAAGGCGACCCGGCCATACCGCTGCTGCAGCGCCTTCACCGCCTCCGCCTTGCCGTCCGGCAGCACCTCGGCCAGGACATCGTCCAGTCCCAGAGCCGCCGCCACGGCGCCGGCCGTGCGCCGGTTGTCGCCGGTCACCATCACCACCTTCAGGCCGGTGCGGTGCAGGGCCGTCAGGGCCTCGGGCGTCGTTGGTTTGATCGGATCGGCGACGGCCAACAGGCCGGCGAGCTCCCCATCGATGGCGGCATAGAGCGGCGTCTTGGCCTGGGCGGCCATCTGCTCGGCCGCATGCGCAACAGGTGCGATCGGGATGCCCAGGTGCGCCATGAAGCGATCCGCCCCCACCTCGATGCGGCGGCCCGCGACCTGGGCGCGCGCGCCAAATCCCGGAACCGCCTCGAACGACTCGGCTTCCGGAACCTTCAGGCCTTTTGCTTTGGCCGCCTCGACGATGGCCTGGGCGATCGGGTGTTCCGCGCGGCTTTCGACGGCCGCCACGAGGCGCAGGAGCTCAGCCTCCTCGAAGCCCCGGCAGGGCTCCAGGTCGGTCAGCGCCGGCCGCCCAAGCGTCAGGGTGCCCGTCTTGTCGAAGATCACCGCGCGGACGCTGTTCAGGGTCTGCAGGGCCTCGCCATGGCGGAAGAGGATGCCGAGTTCGGCGGCCTTGCCGGTGCCGACCATGATCGACGTGGGCGTCGCCAAGCCCATGGCGCAGGGGCAGGCGATGATCAGCACCGCCACGGCGTTCACCAGCGCGAAACTGAGGGCCGGGGCGGGGCCCACCGCCAGCCAGACAGCGAAGGTGAGCGCCGCAGCGCCGATCACCGCCGGAACGAACCAGCCGGTCACCTTGTCCACGAGCGCCTGGATCGGCAACTTGGCGCCCTGGGCCGCCTGGACCATGCGGACGATCTGCGACAGCAGAGTCGCGGCCCCCACCTTTGTAGCCCTGAAGCGGAAGGCGCCGGTCTTGTTGACCGTCCCGCCGACCACGTCGTCGCCGACGCCCTTGGCGACGGGGACCGGTTCGCCCGTGATCATGGATTCGTCCACGAACGACGCGCCTTCGACCACCTGTCCGTCCACGGGAACCCGTTCGCCCGGCCGCACGGCGACCACGTCGCCGGCGAGAACCTGGGCGATAGGGATCTCGCTTTCCTCGCCGTTGCGCAGCACACGGGCTGACTTCGCCTGCAGAGTCATGAGCCGCTTGATGGCCTCGCTCGTCCGGCCCTTGGCCTGCGCTTCGAGGAGGCGGCCGACCAGGATCAAGGTCACAATCACCGCGGCCGCTTCGTAATAGACGTGGTCGACGCTCTCCGGCAGCAGCTTTGGAGCAAAGGTGGCGACAGCGGAGTAGGCGAACGCGGCGCTGGTCCCGAGCGCCACTAGGGAATTCATGTCAGGCGTGCGCCGGACGAGGTTCGGCAGGCCCTTTGCGAAGAACCTCATCCCGGGCCCGAGCAGAACGAACGCGGCCAGACCGAAGCTGATGATGCGCCACGGTTGTTCCCCGATGACGCCCACAAGCCCGTGGTGCACGCCGGGAATGACGTGGCGCGCCATCTCGATGACGAAGAGTGGGGCTGTGGCGAGCGCGGCGAGCACGACCGAGCGCCGGAGCCCCGTGACCTCCGCCTCGCGGGCAAGCCGCTCACCGTCCGCCTGCTCAGACGCCTCGCCCAGGGGAGAGGCGCCGTAGCCGGCCCTCTCGACCGCGGCGATGAGAGCCGGGATCTCGGCGGCGCCTTCAAGCGCCACCATCGTGGCGGTTTCGGTGGCGGGGTTGACGCTCACCGTCAGCACGCCAGGAACGTCTTGCAACGCGCGCTCGACCCGGCCGACGCAGCTGGCGCAGGTCATCCCCTGGATCTTGAGGTCGAAGGTGCGCTTCAGCGGCTCATAGCCGGCGCTGCTTATGGCGTCCACGACGGCCTGGGCGCGGTCCGGGGAAGTCACCTCGACGTGCGCGCGCTCGGCGCCCAGGTTCACGGACGCGGCGGAGACGCCGGGCACCGCCTTTATGGCTTTTTCCACGCGGCCGACACAGCTGGCGCAGCTCATCCCCAGCACCGGGATGTCGATCGAGGTGAGGGTGGTCTGGGGCATGCGGGGAACTCCTATCCGACGACGCCCGCCTCAGATGGACCTTCCCATGATGGGAGGGTCAAGGGTCTCGCTAACAAAAGCATTCGTCGTTCTCCCACACGCGGAGTTGTAGAAGGTGATCGAGTGCGGGCTGCTGACGCAGCCGCGGCCTGAGCCGCGCCGCCGGTCAACTCCCATCCATCAATATCGGTACGCACCGCCCGCCCGGGCCCCTCACATTTTCAACGCCTCCGACGATCTTTTCACGATGACCGCAAAGGCAGGAACCTGCCTGCTGAGGAGAGATTGGACGCGCATCGCCATTGTAGAAAGACCAGGCACGCCCAACAGACGATCAGTGCGCATCCGCAGGTGCGAGGAAGCACCCATACCAGCCTCGTCCAGTGTATTGAGGCGTGTAACGACTGCGCCCAAGCCAGCACGGCCTGCGCCGATGTTTGTCCGGGCGAGGACGCGGTGGGTGAGCTTATTCAGTGCATCCGCCTGAACCAGGACTGCGCAGACATCTGCGCTGCGGCCGGCGATCCCCTCCGCCGGACGGGCTCCAATCCGAGACGAGCCGCGGGGTCTGGCCGCCTGCCGACGCAATTTCGGCGTTCAGTCTGATCGCGGCGCGCCCGAGCTTGACGCCTGGCGGCCTGGTCAGGTTGTTGGCACCTTGCGGCGCATGACCGCTGGACGGTCTCCAGCCGAGTGGCCCCCGCACGAAGACTGGCGGAACTGGTTCCGGAGAAGATCCAGATCATGAAGCGGTGGGCGGGGCTCAGCTCCGGCTCGTTCCCTTTCGGTAACGGTGCGGCCGAAGCGGCGGCTTGCGGCGGACAGCTTCCGCGAGAGTTCGGCGAGCCTCGAGCGAGCGGCTCCCGCGTGCGCTGCCCCACGAACGGCGCCCGATGTTGTGCGAGGGATGGTCCAGGGTGAGGCGCTCACGGACAGCAGGCTGTTTCGTTGCCAGCGAATATACGAGAGTGAGACTTGGCTAGGACGCAAGCGCTTGCTGCGAGCACCCCGCAGGGTCTGCAGGCTGACGGCCCTCCATCGCTCCCCGCTTGCGATCCGTTAGATTCTTTCAGGAGTGGGATCGCTCCTGCTGCGGGCCGTGTACGCTGCCACGACCGTCACGTCCGCCGCGCAAAAAACGCGAATGCGACGCATTCGCATTGACGAAGCCGGAGTTCGGCCGCTAGATCGTTGCTGAGCTATAAGGGAGCCTCCACTTGTCCTTCATGCGTCCGCAGGCGGTTCGCCGCGCCACGAAGCTTGCCTCGACCGTCTCACTACTGCCACTGCTGGCCCCCTGTTTAGCTTGGGCGGACGACGCGGCGACAGAAATCTCAAGCGTAACGGTCCAGGGTATGCGGGGCGGCTACGGCGTTCAGCAGACCCGAACGGCGACGAAAACGGACACCGCCTTGATCGACACGCCGCAGGCGGTGAGCGTAGTGACGCGCGATCTGATTGATGATCAGGCGATGCAGGGCATGGCTGACGTGGTCCGCTACATGCCCGGGGTGGCGATGGCTCAGGGGGAGGGCAACCGTAACGCCCCGATCATGCGTGGCGTCAACTCGACGGCGAACTTCTTTGTCGATGGCGTGCGCGATGACGTCGAATACTTCCGCGACCTCTACAATGTGGACCGGGTCGAGGCCCTGAAGGGACCCAACGCGATGATCTTCGGCCGCGGCGGCGGCGGCGGGGTCCTCAACCGGGTCACGCGGCAGGCGGACGGGACCCAGGGTGGCGAACTCGTGCTTCAGGGCGGCTCGTGGAATAATCGCCGCGTCACCGGCGACCTGCGCCAACCGCTGAATGAGGTGTTCTCGCTACGGGCGACGGGCGTCTACGAGAATTCGAACAGCTATCGGGACGGGGTCCGGCTGGAGCGCTACGGCGTCAACCCGTCGGGCAGACTGGTCTTGAGCGAGCGGACGACCGTTCGGCTCAGCTATGAGTATTTCACCTACGATACGGTGGCTGACCGGGGAGTCCCGTCGTTCCAGGGGCGGCCAGTCCGCACCGCACGCTCGACCTTCTTCGGCGATCCCGACGGCAGCCCCACAGGGGCCACGATCAAGGTCGCCAGCGGTGTGATCGAACACGACTTCGGCGGCGTCAGCGTGCGCAATGTCACCAGCTTCGGCGACTACGACAAGGCCTACCAGAACGTCTATCCCGGGGCGGTCAACGCCGCCGGGACCACGGTTTCTCTCTCGGCTTACAACAATGCCACCCAGCGCGAGAACCTGTTCAACCAGACCGACCTGAGCTGGTCTGCGGCCACGGGCGCCATCGGCCACAGGCTCTTGCTCGGCGCGGAGTTCGGCCGGCAGACGACCGACAATTTCCGCCAGACCGGCTACTTTACGGGCGTCGGTCCCGCGGTGACCTCGATCACGGCGCCGCTGGCCAGTCCGACGGTCTCGATTCCGGTCACCTATCGGCAGAGCGCCACCGACGCCGACAACCATGGCGTCGCCAAGATCGCCGCGGCCTACGCGCAGGATCAGATCCAGCTCACCGATCGCCTGCAGGCGATCGTCGGGCTGCGCTATGACCGGCTCGATGTGACTTTCCGCAACAACCGGACCGGCGCTGTGTTCGCGACTGAGGACAAGCTGTGGTCGCCGCGCGCCGGCCTGGTCTTCAAGCCGGCGGAGCCGCTCGCCCTCTACGCCAGCTACAGCCGCTCCTACCTGCCGCGTGCGGGCGACCAGTTGAGTTCGCTATCCCTGTCCAACCAGGCGCTCGATCCGGAACGGTTCATCAACCGCGAGCTCGGCATTAAATGGGACCTCCGCACCGATTTCTCCCTCACGGCCGCCGTCTACCAACTCGACCGGGAAAATGTCACCGCGACTGACCCGACCGATCCGACGCGCCTCATGCTGGTGAAGGGTCAACGCAGCGAAGGCCTAGAGCTTGGCGCCGAGGGCGTCGTGCGACCCGGATGGACCCTCGTCGGCGGTTACGCCTACCAGGACGGCGAGATCAGCCAGACGCAGTCGGCCACCGCGCGCGGCGGCGCGCGCCTAGCGCAACTGCCCAGGCATTCCGCGTCACTCTGGAACCGAGTGGACGTTGCGCCGCGTCTGGCGCTCGGCGTCGGCGTGATCTACCGAAGCGCCATGTTCGCGTCGACAGACAACACCGTCAGGCTGCCGGGCTTCACGCGCGTGGACGCGGCCCTCTACTACAAGGTCTCGGATCAGGTGGCGGCGCAACTCAACGTCGAGAACATCTTCGACAAGGGCTATTACGCCTCCGCCAACAGCAACACGAACATCACCCCCGGCTCTCCCCGCGCCGTGCGGCTGTCGTTGCGTCTCAGCTACTGATCATTTGCAACCTCAAGCGCGCGGCGCGCTTGAGGGCTCCAGCCCGGGTCGCGCGTATCCGGATTAGAGCCCCCCCGGCCGGCTCTGGTGGCTGCGCTGGCCCGGTCCCCCGCCAGCGACGCACGCAGGGGAGGGACGCGGCCCCTCTGTCGCGTCCCTCTTCCTCTCCGCCGCACAGGCCGCTCGTTCGACCGGGAGCCCTTGCTGCGGACAGGAGGCGCGCGATGTCCCCTGGTTTGAAGATGATGTTGCGCTGGGCCGTCCCGTTCCCCGCGGTCGCGGTCGCCCACGACGGGTGCGCTCGGGCGCAGGAGTGAGATGGGTGGAGTAGGGCCACAGCACCTACCCGCGAGCGGACTATTCGGCCCCGAACCACGCCACAACGGTTACTATGCGCCGCGTGGACGCCAGATCCTCGGGCTACGTCTATCCGCATGGCCAGCGCACGGGGTATGGGCCGAGCGCGGCGCCGGCTACGGCTATGGCGGCGGGATAATACGGCTACGCCTACGGCGGTCATCACCCCCACCACGTCCACCGCCACCATGGCCAGTGAGCGCGAGGCTTCCGAGTGTTGCGCGGGATGCCCTATAAGACCGGCAATCTCGACCCACGTTAAGCGGCCGGCTGGGCGAGGATAATCGCTTACTCTGAATCGGGATCGGCGCGGGCCTCACCGCGGATTTCAGTCCATAATCGACGCGGAGAACATCCATTCGCGACAGCGACGGCGCCGGCGGTGATTCCGGGGCCCAGGACGCGCTGTGCGCCCAACAGGGCTCGATCGCCGGCGGTCGCCCGCGACGGGTTCGCCGTCCAGCGCCCGGTGAAGTGTTAGACCGTGACCGTTGTCACTGCGTCTCTGTGGAGTCCGGCCTCGTGGTCACGCTCCCTCAGTCATGAAAGGCTCGCACAGGCGGCAGGCTATTGTGGATCGCGGTGGCGGCGATTGCCGCTTCGCCGATCGCGACGCTGATCTGGTCGAGCCCTCGCACCACGTCGCCCGCGGCGTAGACGCTCGGGAGAATGGTGCGCTGATGCTCGTCGACGAGGATGCACCCCGAACCGTCGGTGACTACCCCGATCATTTCGGCGAGGTCGGACTGTGGTTCGACACCCAGGGCGCCATAGACCACCTCGAAGGCCGCCAGCCCTGAGCCGTCCATTCGCAGGGCGTGCAACCGGTTGTCCTGGACGCTCAAGCTGTCTGGTCGCACAGCGATCAAGGGGATGCCCTCGGCGTCCAATCTCTCCCGGGTGAGGCGAGAGACCCTATGGTTTGGACCCAGGGTCAGGAGGGTGACGCTGGGGCTGTAAGCGCGCAGGAACAGGGCTTCCGCCGCGGCGTGATCGTCCATGCCGATGACGGCGATCCTGTCCAGCAAGGCTTCAAAGCCGTCGCAGATTGGGCAAAATCGCAACAGCCCGTCCCGGATCGCGCGTTCGGGTTCGGGGATGGGCGGCCGGCGATCCAGTACGCCGGTGGCGAAGAGGACTGTGCGGCCGAGCACCGTCCGATCGGCCACGGCCGCGCGCCACAGGGCGTCTTCTGCGCCCTCCAGCCTCCACACGGATCCGGCCCATTCGACCGGACCGAACGACTCCAGTTGTTTGCGCAATTGGGCGAGCAGATCGGGGCCGCGCACGCCCCCCGCGAACCCGGGCACGTTGTGACTGCGGGGGATCAACGCCGCTCGGCACTGTCCGGCATCGGCGATCAAGACGCTGCGACGAAATCGACGCAGGTAGAGCGCTGCGGTGAGGCCGGCCGGCCCCGCGCCAAGGATCAGACAGTCGAAGATGTCGTCCATTGGAAGCTCCGCGTGACGCCCCAGTGAAGTTCCGTCATGCGCCCGTCAGTGGTCGCCGCCGTTATGCCCGTCCGGATATTTGGACGGTGTCGCCATGCCGGGCGTCGCCATCCCCGGCATTCCACCTTCCTTCATCATCTCGTCATGATCAGCCGGTGCGCTTTTGATCACTGCCTGATATTGGGCCGGCGACATCTTCGGCAGCTGGCGGACGAACGCCACCATGTCCCAGATGAGCTCGTCGCTATGGGTGCGCCCCCAGGCAGGCATGGCGGTCATTTTGACGCCGTGCTTGATCGCCCAGAATTGTTCGCCAGCGGTGAGGTCTGCGTGGCGCCAGAGCTCGGGCGCTTGCGGATAAAGGCCCTGGCTCATCTCCGTCTTTTCCATGCCGGGGGCCAAATGGCAGCCGCTGCACATCTCGGTATAGAGGCCCGCGCCGCTTGCGATCCGCTTCGGGTCGTTCAAATTCGCGGGCGCCTTGATGCCCGCCGCTCGGACGCTGATCGAGCGGTCGCGCAGCGTCTCAAGAACCTTGTAGACCGGCCGCGTGTGGGGAGCGTCGGCGCCGATGTTGTAGAACCCCATGCCGATCGTCACGCCGACCGCCACAGCGGCGAGCAGCGCGGCCCCGCTCAACACGAGGGCGACCCCTAGATGCGTCCGCGGGTGCGTCAGATCCCAACCCATTACCTGCATAGTCCGTCCCTCCCTGGACAACCCGCTGGGACTGAGGCCGTCGCTCTGGGCGGCGCCTGTCTCAAGGATTAACTTGATTTAACGTAGCCAGATCGGCCGCCGTCTCGGGCTGCTACATCGCGGCGATCCGCTGCGCGATGTGCTCCATGAAGCCTTTCATCAGCGCGGCCATCATCGGCAGGAAGATCAACAGCGCGATGAAGATCGCCACGATCTTCGGGGCGTAGACGAGCGTCTGTTCCTGGATCTGCGTCAGGGCCTGCAGAAGGCCGATGGCGACCCCGACAACAAGGCCGACGATCAACACCGGCGCGGAAATCTGCACCGTGAGCCAGATGGCCTCCCGGGCCACGTCCAGGACCTCGGCGCCGTCCATCAGCGTCGCGGCGCAGGAATAGGCCCGTGAAAATCTCTATGCGGATCCGAGATCCAGATGCGGTTGTCCGCCTCGAGCGGCTTGGATCCGAAGACTTCACTGGCGATCAGTCCGAAGATGACGGCGGCGATAAGAAGCGCCGCCGTCCAGAACAGTGCGCCGCGCCGGGGTCCAGCCGCCCGATCGGTTCTAGTCTTCCGGCGGACCATAGGCGTTTCCCCGCCAGCGCTGCTAAGGAGGTTACGCGCGAGGCATCCCGAAACCCTCAGCGCGCACATGGCGCTGACAGGCTGCCTCACAACACCCTCTCGCATCCGAGTACGCTAGGCCGACTGCGTGCGCGGTCTCCGGTCTCGCGGGACTGATCGTGGCGGCGACCCTCACTGCGGCCCGTTGGCGGACGCGGCAATCCATGTGCGGAGATATACGTTCTGTGTGAGTTGACCCAGATCTCTCCGGCCAAGGAGGCGTCAATGCGGGCGAGGCTCATCTAGTCTGTGGTGGCTGGACTCCTCCTGGTTGTTGTCGTCATGCCGTTTGCGTTTGAGCACCACTTGTCGTTTGGCGCCCGGCTTCTCTTTTCTCCGTGCTCGGCGTAGGATTTTACACTGTTTCGGGGCTTGTGGGCTGGGCCACGCCGCGTCGGAAAAGATGAAGCCGCACGGCTCACAAGTGATGCGCCGACGTCGGCGCAACACTTGGCTTGGCGACGAGCCTCGGCTGCCGGCCGTCCGCGCCACCTTTGGGCGGACGTGGGGGACACCTCGGGACGATGCTCGGGCGGTGCCTGCGCACCCCGGCTGAAGACTTCCCGCGGCGGAGGCTGTGCCTCTCGGTTGCGCGACAAAGATGAATTCGATGTCACCGTCCTTTTCGGCCGGGGACATCTGCACAGGCCACAAGGCTCCCCTCGGCCGACCTTCCGTCGGCTCAGCAATGGAGCAGACCATGAGACACCTTCTCTCCGCCGCGGCCGCCGCGACGGTTCTGATGATGGCCACGGCAGCCTCTGCGCAACCCTACAGCGGCCATCCCGGCGCGCCTTACGCGCCATCTGCCAGCGTCTGGCGCCCAATCCCTTACAGCGCCGCGAGAACGTACCGGGACGAGCGCGCCTACTACGGCGGCGCTCGCTATGATTTCCGCGGCCGCCACGACAACGACTATGCACTCGCTCCCAATCCTCGATACGGGGGCGCCTATAAGTATGCCCCAAACCGCACCTTTGGCGGCTGGGGCGCGCGCTTCACCATTCCGTTCCGGTCCCACACGCAGTCGCACCGGTGATCTGCTTGCCCGCGCGGGCAGGTTGCTGGTCCCGGCCCCGGCTCAGCGGCAACCATAATTCTGCCCTGAGTCCGGGGTGGTTGTCCGCCAGGATCAGCTGGCCACGATGGACCCGCGCGACGGTCGCCACGAGCGATAGTCCAAGGCCGCTGCCTGGCGTGGAGCGGCTCTCGTCTAGCCGGCTGAAGCGCTGAAGGGCCCGCTCCCGCGCGTCCGGTGCGATCCCGGGCCCCCGGTCGGCAATGGTGAGGCTGCTGGCCGCCCCATGGATGGCTGTGGCCACGACGATCTGGCCGCCTAGGGTCCCATGCTTGATGGCGTTGTCGATCAGATTGGCGGTCGCGTGGAGTAGCAGGCTCGAAACCCCGCGCGCCGGCGCCGGCGACAGTCTAAGGAGGAGACGCTGTCCTGCTTCCTCGGCTAGCGGTGCGTAGAGATCATAGGCCTCCTGCGCCACCTCGGCGAGGTCGAGGGCCACGAAGTTATCGGCCGTGGTAGCGTCAGCCCTGGCGAGCACCAGCAGTCCATTCACCAAGGCCAACAGCGCGTCCAGATCGCGCGCCGTCTCAGCCAGGGTGTCTTGTTGCGGGCTTTCCCCCCCACGGAGCGCCGCCAGTTCCAGCCGCGCCTTGATGCGCGTCAGAGGTGTCTTCAGGTCGTGCGCCAAGCCATCGGTGGCGGCCCGCAGGGAGCGGACCATGCGCTCGATCTCGTCAAGACAGGCGTTGAACACCTCGGCCAGTCGATCGAATTCGTCGTCGCGGGGCGAGACCTTGAGCCGTTCATCGAGTCGACCGCTCAGGAACCGATCGCCGGTGTCCGCCGCGGCCCGCACGACGCGCACGCCCCGCCGGCTAACAAGCCATCCGAGGCTCAGCCCGAGCACGGCGGTCGCCAGCACCGACAGCGCGAGCGACATCCAATAGCGACGACCGAGCGCGATGCGGCTGTCGGCCAGGTGACCCACCAACAACCGGGTGTCCGGCCCGAGCGTGCGGACCTCGGCCTCGATCCGTCGCGACTGGACCTGGCCGCCGCGCCGCACGCGCACGATCGTGATGGCCAAGTGCTCGGAGGCCAGGCCGCTCGGCCAGATCAGAACATTGCCGGCAAGGCGCCGCCCCGCCCCGTCTGCGACCATGTAGACCAAGTCGCGCCGCTGCATCAGGGCTTGCTCGTCGATATAGCTGGCCAGGACGCCGAAACCTCCATCCCGATAACGTAGGACGAGGGCGTCGGCCTCGCCTTCGAGCAGGTGCTCAAGTTCGATCTTGAGCACGCGGACGGTCTGAAAGTGCTGGACGCTCAGCGCCACCATGGTCGTGACCACGGCGATCAGGGTTATCCAAAGGGCGCCCCGGAAGGCCGCGGCCTGTGGCCGACGCCTCCGGAGCAGCTTAGCGGGCATAGAGCTGGTAACCTGCGCCGCGGACGGTGTGCAGAAGCGGGGGCTCGTCCCCGTGTTCCAGCTTGCCGCGGAGCCGGCTCACATGGACGTCTATGACGTTGGTCCCCGGATCGAAGCTGTAGTCCCACGCCGCCTCCAGCAGCATGGTGCGGGTCACCACCTGGCCGGCGTGGCGCATGAAATATTCCAGAAGCTGGAACTCCTTGTTGAGCAGCTCGATGCGCCGAGCTCCGCGCTTCGCGGCGCGCGCCAAGAGATCCAGTTCCAGATCGCCGACCTGCAAGGTCGTGGTGGCCGTGGCCGCGCCCGAACCGCGGCGGACGATAGCGGCGATCCGGGCCATCAGTTCCCCGAACGAGAACGGCTTGGTGAGATAGTCGTCGCTACCCGCCTCGAGGCCCTTGATGCGGTCATCGACCTGGCCCAGCGCGCTGAGGATCAGCACCGGCGTCGTCTGACCCTGGGATCTTAGGGCCTGCAGGACCGAGAGACCATCGAGCTGCGGCAGGTTCCGATCAAGGATGATCGCGTCATAATTGTTGGTCAGCGCGGCGGTAAGTCCATCGAGGCCCGTCTGGGCATGGTCACACGCGTGGCCGAGTTCGGCCAAGCCCTGCTGGACGTAACTGGCCGTCGTGCGGTCGTCCTCGATCAGGAGAAGCTTCATGGGCAGAGTCTGAAGGGTCCGGGGTATCCGATCTAGGGGAGATGTCAGTCTCGGCCATCGCCGCCAGCTGCCGGCGGGATCGACCGGCAGCTGGCGGGCTTGGACGGCGCCCGAGCGGGTCCACGGGGGCGGGTGGACCGCTCGCGTCAAAGCACCGCGCCGCACCCACGAAGATGCGGCGAGAACCTATCAGGGGCGTGGGGCCAGCATGAACTCAATTTCACGTTTGCAGGCGGAAGACATTCAGAGAAGGTATAATAAAACGGAATTCATCCTGCTCCCATGCGTAGGACAGCTGGCTGACCTAGCCTGGCGGCTTGCTTGGTGCCGAAGAGGAAGCGCCCCATGACAAAAGTCGTCCAGGCCATGTTGATGGCGGCGGCCGGACTGGCCGCGCCGGCCCTCGCCGTCGCTCAACCCGACAGCGGGGCGACGCCACCCTTCGTCTACTACGTCGTACCGTGCGGTAGCCCGGGCGCGATCGCGGCGACACCCGCGCTGCCGTCGCCCGTGGACGCGGCGATCCCGGCGGAGGCCGTCTGCGTCGTCCCGGTGGCCACCGGCGCGACACCGCCGATCCGCCCGCGTTATTCGTCGTACGCCTATGCGTACGACCCTTGGGGCCCGAGCTACTATTCGAGGCCGTTCTACGGCTCCTTCGGCCTCAGCATCTTCAGCGGGGGCCATCACGCTGGTGGCCACTTCGGCGGTGGCCACTCTAGCTTTGGCCATGGCGGCGGCGGCCACTTCGGCGGTGGGCACGCCGGCGGCGGGCATGGTCATTGATCGGCGGCAAACTGAAGTCGCCGACACTCCGACGAACGCGATCTCTCGTCCGTCGAGAGGTCATCGCAAGCGCGTCTGCGAGGGTGTAGCCTCAGGCGCGCACGGTGCGCTCGGGAGGAACAGAAGGTAGGAAACCTACACCTATTCGGTCGTGCCGGTCCCCGGTGGATGGGCCCGTCGAACAGCCCTCCGGCTTGCCGCTCATGTTCCTCTCGGGAGGCCGCGCGGAAGCCAAGGGGAAGCAGCTCGCCGAGCACGCCGTCGCGCGGGGCTGGTCCGCAGAGGTGCTGGTCTTCGATCGCGACAACAGCCTTCTGGGCCGTGGGCGATATGCCCAGCGCATCGTCCCGCACCTTACCGAGGCGCGGCCGCGAGCGGAGTGAGGGCGAGGCGCTATCTCCCGCGTAACCCCCCGCAGGGCCCAAGCATCAGTGCGGGATGATCGAGTCTTATGCGTCGAGAGACCGTCCTGGTCGTGGAAGACGACCCCGCGTGCCGGGCCCTGATCTTGGAGATCCTCACCGACCCTGGATATGAGTGCCTGCAGGCCAACGGCGGCCGAGCGGCCATCGAGCGATGGCGACTCGGCCCGACGTGCTGCTGACCGACCTGCTGATGCCCGACAAGGATGGGGTGGAGGCCATCCTAGAGGTCCGGTGACGCTGGCCCTTGACGCCGATCGTGGCGATGAGCGGTGGCTTCGGGCTGGTCGAAGCCGCCCCGCTCCTCCGCACCGCCACCATGCTGGGCGCCGGTGCGGCGCTCCGCAAGCCGTTCACGAGTGCTCAGCTCCTGGCTTGCGTGGCCGCGCCCTTTCGGCGCGCGCGCCATAGCCTGTCCTGGTCGCGCTGGGATCGGATGCGTAGACTCAGCGCTTCAGCAGATCGAGCGTACGTTTTTCCATAGCGTCCTGGTTCTCCAAGACGTTGAGATTGGCCTCGTAGGCTCGCATGGCCTCCTTCATGTCGAGCGCTTCAACCAATCCGTTCACATTGGGCAAGAGAACGTAGCCGCTCGCATCGGCGGCGGGGTGGCCACGGTCGTACGACTTGGTGAAGGGTGAAGGGTCGGGTTTGACGGCGGCCATTTGGACGCCGTCGCCAGCGTCCGTCTTGAGGACCTTGAAGACGGGCACCTGCCGTCGGTACGGGGTCCCGCCCGGTGTCGCTGCCGTCGAGGACGAGTTCGCCATGTTTTCGGCGATGACGCGCATTCGCGCCTGCTCAGCTCGGAGCGCCGACGCCGCGATGGCGGCGACGCCATCGCCTTGCATCCCGATCTTGGCCATGCTCGCCTCTTCCTCGTTCCTCAGGGAGGTCAATTTTCTCGGTTAACGATCCGCTAACGTTACAGTAAAGGACCTGAACGCTAATCAACTCAGGCACGCGACAACATTCACATTCCCATAATGTCAATGTTGTCGCGTGCGCGTAGACTTTTGGATTCTGCGCTCGCCGTTGATCTGTGTCCTGAAGGCTTAGTGTGCGTTCAATGGAAGCGCCCGCGACGACCAATGCACATGAACGATCCGCCAGGCCCCGGAGACCCTCTCCAAGACGATCGTCTTGGCTGTCACTCGCAGCTGCGCCTTGCCTTGTGCTTGATACCTAACCGCGCTTTCCGAAGCGACCCAGGCGAAGTTTCCGTCGCAGCCTGGCGAAGGCTGCGACGGCGGGCAGATGATGGCCCGCGTAGTCCGACCTTGAGCGCTCGACGCCACCCGCCTCGAAGATCAGGACGACGCCATCGAGCAGGCCTTCCGCCTTGAAGGTGTCGCAGACGCCGCAGTGTTTGGGGTCGTGCCGAATGCCGCCACTGTCACTCCGGATTGCGCCCGCTTGAACGCCCGTTTGGAAAAAGGATTGAATCTTTTTCCACCGCACGCTCTTTTCGGTGCCGCCAACCTCGTCGGGAGGCGATGGGCAGAAAATGCCCGTAAAATTGGACCGCTTGGTTAGCCATTTGCCCCTAAAGTCCCAGCCTCACGGGCGGAAATTACTAAATTTTAGGACCCTTCCCCGGCCTATGGCGTTGACATGCCGCAATGCAGACGCACTTATGCGCCGTACTATGCCGATGAGGAGACCGCGGCGAGGTGCCATCGCACCGCTGCGGGACCGGCTAGAGGAGGTCCCATGAACCAGCCCGATCGTGCTACCCAAGTCGTCTTCGCGACGGCCGGGCGCCCGAACGTGCCTGAGCCGTTCGAGGCCGAATACGGCCCACTGCGGGACAGCATCTTCGCTTATGTCGACGCCAACGCCGATCAAGAAGAGCTAGCTGGCGGTGAGCCCGGTCAGCACTTTGAGTGGTAAGCCAGGACGGCTTCTACACCGCAGCAACATTGCCGGCCCCACTCTCTGTCGTTTGGGGTCGGTTCCCCTATGACGAGAAGCGCGGAGAGCCCGGCGAGGATTTTCATCCCTGCCTTGTGCTGGGGTGGAATGAGTACGTACCCGGCCGCTTCTCCGTGCTGGTCGTGTTCGGGACGTCGAATCCCAACCGGGTAGAGGCGTGGTGCAATTTTCAAGTTTCTAACGCGACTGCGATGCAGTTCGCGGGCCTGAACAAGGTCACCTACTTCGACCTCGGACGCTGGAAATGGCTCCAGTGGCATTCTGACTGGTTCTTCACCCCAGACCCCGACCGATGGTCCACACCGGTCGTCGGCCGCATCCGTGAAGATGGGGCGCATGTCCTGCGGTACCAGCTGCAGCAGCGCGAGCGACGGGCCCTTCCTGTGCCGCCTAAGCCTAAGCCTAAGCTCATTGCCAGTAGCCCTTCCACTGACGGGACACCGGGTGTGTAAGCGCTAACGACGTTGCCAGCAGGAACTGCTCGCCGCTGCTGATCCGGCGGTTGTCCTCGCGCCACATCCCGAGCGTGGGCGGCGAGGTAGCGGCCGGCGATGCTGGTGGGCAACCGAGCCAGCATGCTGTCGGACGCCTCGGCGTCCACCTTTACCCTGTGTCGGTCAGCGACCGACGGCGGTCTCGTCGAGTCTGGCCGCCTGATCGGGCGTCAGCACCGCGCGCATCGCCAGGGTTATGCACGATCGTCGGAGCTCGCCCATGGCGCGGTGGAAGCGGTCCATGGCCGCCTGCACCTCCGAGCGTGTCCGCATGGCTCTGCTGGAAGGCCTGCCGATTAGGCGTTCGCCGCCCGCATTCCGGCCTCGAGCGCCTGTCGCGAGCCTCGTGTTCCCGCTCCATGCCGGCGATGAGCCGCTCCTGATCGGTCAGACCCCGCTTCTCATGCACCATCTCGTGCAGTGGCCTCGGCTGTTGCACGCGTTGCATGACGCATTGCGCGCCGCTGACAAGGCGCCGTCGTGTTACGGCGCGAAGGCGGCGGCGGGCGCCGCCCGCGTTAGCTCCATCGCCAACGGCAGGCTCACGGAGGCGAAGCGAACCGGTCCGAGCGCCGCGATCCTGCGGCCGATCTGTGCCTTCAGCGCGTCCAGTGACGGTCAGCCGGGCTCGCCGCCAGCCGGTTGACCAGCCATCCAAGCATTCGCTCAGGTCCAAGTCGTTCAAGGTCGCCCTAGGAACATACGTTCCTGGCCGGTCCGAACTCTGGATCAGTGGACGAAGCCAATCGCGACCTGCCAGCGACAGCGGGCGTTCGGCGCCGGCGGCGGGAATCAGCCGCCATGCGCTCTCAGCCACGCCTCGAGTTCGGCCTTGCTCTTGGTGTTCTCGTCGATCGTCTTCTGCGCGATCTTCTTGGCGTCCGCGTCGCTACCATGACGAAGCTGGATCATGGCCATGTCGATGGCGCCTTGGTGATGGGCCATCATCTTGCGGGCGAAGGTGACGTCGGGCGTGGAGCCCTTCGCGCTCATCATCGCCTGGTCCATCTTCTTCATGGCCGCCATATAGTCGTTCATGGCCATCATGTTGTGATCGCCCTTGGCGCCTTTCATGGCCGGCATGGCGCCGTGCTCCATCCCTTTCATGACGCCCTGGCTCGACTGCGCCGAGGCTGCGGTCGCCCCCGAGAGCGCCGCGATCACCGCGAGGGTCGTAAATTTCATTCGCATCTTCGTTGTTCCATCCTGACATCAAGGCCGACCTCGGCCGCTAGCCTGGTCACGCACGCGAAGAGAACCGCCACAGCGGGACTTCGTTGCTTAAAATCGGCGAAGGAACGCGTGCGCCGAAGCTTCCAAATGATTGGGTGGATTTCAGTGCGGGTCTTCTGTTCCTCGACACGACCCTGACCTACAGCTGCGATGGGCCACAGCGATCGAACCGCCCGTGCTCGGCAGACCCGTGCGAGCGGGCGGCGGGGTTGAACGGGCGATCAGTGCCGGGCGTGCGCCGGGCGGGCGTCGATCTGGCGGCGGGGCGCGCCCATGCCGAATGCGGCGGCCCGGCCGCCGTGGCCGCCGCCATTCGTGGGGTCGGCTACGAGCCGCTCGAACATGCCGTCGAGCTGCGGATCCGCAGCATGACCTGCGCCAGCTGCGTCGGCCGGAGGGAGCGCGCGCTCGAGGCGGAGCCGGGGGCGCTCGACGCCCAGGTCAACCTGGCGGACCGAGAGGGCCACGGTGCGGGTGCTGAATGGGACTGTCACCCCCGGACGCCTGGCCGCGGTGATCGTGACCCTGATCCTGCTCGGCCGCTGGTTCGAGGCTCGCGCCAATGGGGCGCTCGAGCGAGGCGATCAAGCGTCTGCTGCATCTGCAGGCCAAAACCGCCCGGGTGCAGCGCAGTGGGAGATGTCGAGATGCCGATCGAGGCTGTCAGGCCCGGCGATCTGGTGATCATCCGACCCGGCGAGCGCGTCTAGGTCGATGGCGAGGTCTTCGACGGCGGCGCCTACGTCGCCGAGTCGATGATCAGCGGCGAAGCGTTGCGGGTCGAATGGCGCCGGGCGCGGTCGTGGTCGGCGGTACGGTCGACAAGACCGGCGCCGCCGAACCGGCGGCCATAGTCTCGCGTGTGATCACAGGGCCCCGACCTGCGAGACCGCCGGCGTCCGGGAGGGGACGCCGGCGGGAGGTTCTACTTCGGCTGAATCGCCACCACCTCCGGCGCCCCGCCAGTCTTCAGCGTGAAATACACCTCCTGGCCGACCTTGAGGCCTTTCAGAAGGGCCGGGTCGGCCTTGAAGGCCATGGTCATGGCTGGCCAGCTGAGGGCCTCGATCGGGCCGTGCTGCAGCGTCACCGATCCGCCCTTGGCGTCGAGCTTCTTGATGACGCCCGCGCCCTGGGCGCCGGCCGCCGCGCCTGGATGGGCCATGCCTGGCATCTTGGCCATGTCATGACCGGCCTGGGCGACGGCGGGGCCGCTGAGGGCGAGCGTCGCAACAGCGGCGAGGATGAGTTTCATCGACAGTCTCCTGGTCTTCCATTTCGGATGAGGCGCGCACGGCCTCACGATCGCCCCGCTTGGTTTACGCACGAGGCGGCTGCGCCCCTCACTTGGTCGCTCGAGGCCCGGGCGGCTGCGGCGCGCGCGAAGCCCCTGGGCCACCGCCGGGTGAACGCGGGGCTGTAAGGCCGTCAGGCCACGGACGCCGCGTAGCCAGCGGCCGCGATCGCGTGGATGACGATCTTAGGGTCTGCGGCGATGTCGGTCTCGACCCGCTTGGCGTCGAGATCCGCCCGGACCTCAGCCTTGGGATCGACGCGTTTCACGGCTCGGTCGCCGATCGGAGGCAGTGGCCGCAGCTCATGCCTTCAACGTTCAGGCGAAGCATAGCTCATCTCCTCAACTGGGTTCGCTTCGCGCGGGTACATAGGGATTGCCACGGTGGGAAGGTCAAGGGACCCGCCTTTACGTAGATGCGCCAGCAAGCCTCCTGCCACAGGGAGCTTTTGTGTTTCTATCCATTTCGTCTGTTCTCGCGGAACAACGTCAGGACGCGGCAGTTTGACGACCATTCCCCGGCAGCCAGAGGAGGCTAAGCTATGCACGTCCATGAAATGATCGCGACCCACCCGCATGTCCACGGCGATACCAACCATGCGCTGATCCGCTGCATCGAGGCTTGCTACGAGTGCGCGCAGATCTGCACAAGCTGCGCGGACGCTTGTCTCGGCGAGGACATGGTCAAGGAATTGGCCCAGTGTATCCGGCTTAATCTGGACTGCGCCGATGTCTGCTTGGCGACCGGCTCGGTCTCGTCACGGCGGACCGGGACAAACGAGCTCACCATCAAGCGGATGATCGAGACCTGCGCCGAGGCGTGTCGGCTCTGCGGCGACGAATGCCAGAAGCACGCGCAGATGCACGAGCATTGCCGCATCTGCGCAGACGCCTGCCGTCGATGCGAACAGGCCTGTCGCGAAGCCGCCGACACCATCACGCCGACGGTTCAATAGAGGGCCGCCCACGAATCAGTGCGCGGTCGTCACTCGGGCGACCGCGCGGCTAACGCACCTTGAAGTAATGGGCTGGGTGCTAGTCCCCCATAACTCCGGTCGGCCCGCCCACCAAATCGGCAGAGTTACAAGATGGTCGCCAGCCCCGATCGCGGTCACGAAGGGACCGCGCCGCGTGCAGGTGAACCTGTAGAACCTGCTGGAGCGGCGTTACTTTCTGTAGCCAAAAGCAATGACAACATCACCCCGGGCTCCCCTCTGGCGGCGAATGTAAGCTTGACGGCGCGGTTCTGATGCGCAGACCGCGCGCGGCGATTTACAGCAGCCGCGCTCAGCCCGCCGGCGCCGAAGCGTGGCTATTCGCTGCGGAGCGCCAATGACTGGCATGTCAGACCTACTCGACACAGCGAGGGAGGCCGCGCGCCGATGGTTCTCAGCTAAGGAGGCGGCGAGCCACCGCGACATCGCTTGCAATCTGCTCGTGCTGTGCGCAGAGGAGGGGCCAATGACCGGCGGCCCTCCGGGCACTCGATCCCGAACGACCGCCGAAGCGCCTCTACATAGGCCTCCGCGCTGGACAGCAGCCGAGCGGTACTTCGTGGCGCTGGCAGACCACGTTCCGGACGTTGGGCGAAGTCGACGACGTCCTCAGCCATTCCGAGGCCTCAAACAGGCGGTCTGGGGACGCGGGCTCAAAGGTGAAATCGTAGTAGCGGATGCTTGCAAACTCGTGATTGTGGAACCGCCACCACTCGGCGCCGAGGCGCTCGAGGGGGCAGGTGAGGTGACCCTGCCGATGCGCCCGCGATGCAGCGGAATCGGCTCTCGCAGTCCGTCGCCGAAGCCCGCGTCAGCCAAGTAGCGCTGGTCGAGGTCGACCTTGAGGAGAGGGTGGACGCCGGCCTCGCGGCGATCCATCCCGCTTGCATCGGAGCCCGCGTGGTCAATTGAAAACCGCTCGCGGAAAACGTGCTCGCGAAGAGGGCGTTATCTCGAAACACCAGCCGCCGCGGCGGCGTCGCAACAGCTCTTCGAGGGCGTGATGGCTATCGTGCCCAGGGGCGACCGAGCAGCACGTCGAGGTTCCCGTAGGGGATGGCCCTCACATGCGCCCGGTGGAGACGCCGAAGATACGCAAAGTGGGCCGATGCGCCTCGGCTGAGCCCGATGCGTCGGAGGTCGTCGTCCAGATCCATAGGAGCGATCCGACAGAGTTGTTCAGCAGTGTCCGGATTGAGGTCAAACTTGGGAAAAACTCTACAGCAATGGCTTGACTACGGCGCCCCACGCACAAGCATAGGCGCGACAATCACGGCGCTCATTCAGCAAGTCATCACAGGGGAGACGTCATGGGCGCAAGAGGAGCCGCCTGCCGGATTCACCTATTGTTTAACGCGCCCTCGTAAGCTCGCTGAGCTCAGGAAGAGCATGATGAGGAAGGAACACTCCAATGAACGTCTCCGCCACCAGCGCCGTGAACTCCGCCGTCCTGGCTCAGGCCGCCCGGCCCCCGCAGCCGGCCCAGCCGCCGGTGAAATCCGAGACCAGCCACGCCAGCGGCGAGACGTCCCACAACAGCAAGCGTACAGACGGAATCGATATCAAGGTCTAGTTGGTAGCCTCAGCGGCTCGGACCACGCGGTCGCGAGTGCCGCCGCGTCGGCTGGCACTCGCGCCGCTCACTGCTTGATGGTGATCGCGAGATTGTCGGCCTCGAACTCAGAGATCCGGCGCGTCAGCGCGCCCGCGACGACAGGTGAAGCTGCGCGATGCGCCAACATCCGGCTGTCTGAACCAGCACCGCGGTGCTGACCCCCTGGCGTTGGATCAGGCCTTCGCGCCCTTTGACACGGACCAAGTAGGCATACTCCTCACGCGCCCAGGCGACGTCGCCGCGCACCTGAACATCGACCTTTCGGTCCTTGATCTCAAAGCTGTCGAAGGCGGCAAGCTCCGGCCCCAGATGATGCTCCAGATACTGGCCGATCCGCCCTTCGTATTTCCCACCTTCCAGAACGGCGGCGTCCGCAGTGAATAGTTTGGCTATATCTCCAACCTCGCGCCGTCCCAGGGCCGACGTGTAGGCGTCGAGGACCTTGCGCGCCTCGGCTGCGGGAACGGCCATGGTCTGGGCCTGCGCAGCCGCGGGGGAGGCGGTCGCCAAGGCCGCCAGGAGGGCAAGTTGATAACGCTGCATCTGCTCTTCTTGTGATCTTAAAAGATCCCCCTCCGCCGATGGGCGGAGGGGGCAAGGGGTCTAGAACCGGCGCACGAGCTGCACACCATATTGCCGCGGCTCTCCATAGACGGCGAGCGGCAGGGCCGGATTCGAGACCCCCGTGGCGTCGGTCCCAACGGTCTTATACGTGGCATAACGTTCGTCGGTGAGGTTGCGTCCGAACACCGCAAGCTCCCAGACGTCGCCCGCCGTGGCGAAGGTCGCCCGGGCGTTCAGCAGGGTGTACGGCTCGCCCGAGAACTGACGCAGGTTGTTCGGCTTGAACTGGACGCGATCGCGCCAGGCAACATCACCCCGCAGCGTGAGACTGTGGCCGTCGGCGAACTCCAAGCGGTACTGCGCGGCGCCGGTGAGGTTCCAACGCGGCGCGTTCGGCAGGGTGTTCCCGGCCAGACTAACCCCGTTGTCGAAGAAGCGGTCGTACTCGGCGTCCAGGTAGGCCGCCGTCGCGTTCAGGTCGAGGCCGCGGACGGGTCTCACCGTGACCTCCAGCTCGCCGCCCTTCAGTGTGGCCTTGCCGGCATTTGTGGTGGTGGCAACACCGTTGATGTACTCGACAACCTGCAGGTCGGTGTAGTCGTAGTAGAAGACGCTGAGGTTGGCCCGGATACGCCGGTCCCAGAACATCGACTTCACCCCACCCTCGTAGCTCCAGATGTACTCGGGCCGGAAGGGGCGGCCATCGCCGAGCTGGAAGCCGCCTGACTTAAAGCCGCGCGTGATGGAGGCATAGGCCATCACGTCGTCGCTGACGTCGTACTGCACCCCAATTTTCGGGGTCCAGGCGCGCCAGGAGGCCTTGGCCGCTTCACCGCCGACGTCGACCCCGCCGGAGAGAACGCGGTAGGCGAAGTCCTTCTCCTCGTAGCTGTAACGGGCGCCGCCGGTAAGCCGTAGCCGCTCGGTCAGGCGGAAGGTTGCCTGGCCGTAGGCTGCGAGTGCGTTGGTGACATTGCTCTCGGGTAGCCCGAGCGTGCGTGCGGGCTCCAGAATCTGGAGCTGATCACGGGCTTTTTCGCGCAGGTAGAAGGCGCCCAGGATCCATTCCAGGTGATCGGGTTCATTGTTGCTGAGCTGTAGCTCCTGGGTGAAGGAGCGCGACCGCTCGTAGAGGGTGATGTTGCGAAGGAAGAGGTCCGTCGCGTCAACATCGAGGACCTGGTCCACCGTGCTTCCGCGGTACGCGGTGATCGACTTCAGGGTCACGGGAGCCGTGACGTAGGTCGCCGTAGCAGAGACCCCTCCGTTCTCAACGTTGTTGCGGGGTCGCGTGTCGAGGATGAGCTCGTCGTCGCCGCGAGGGATGGATGCGCCGGCCCGCGCAAGGTCCGCTGGGTAGCTTTGGCGGATGGACGGATAGCCCGTCTCACGGTCTCGCCCGTAGTCGGCCCGCAACGTCAGGTCGAAGTTGGCGGCCAAGTCTATGGCAAGTGTGGCGCGCGCGGCAAAGCGATCGATGTCCTGGTACTTTTCACCCGTCTTCGGGTTGTCGTAGATGCCGTCGCGATCATTCTTGAGAACGGTCAGTCGGCCACGCATCCGCTCTCCAAGTGGCCCGGACACGGAGCCGGAGAATGTCCGGCGACTGTAGTTGCCGACGGTCGCGCTGAGTATGCCTTCCAGCTCAGACGTCGGCGCCCGTGAGGTGATGTTCAGGGTGCCGCCGGCGGAGTTCCGTCCGAAGAGCACGCCCTGCGGGCCACGGAGCAACTCGATGCGTTCCACATCGAACATGTCCTGGTAACTGGTGGTCGGCCTCGGAATATAGACGCCGTCGTAGTGGACCGTTGAACTCGGATCGGTCGCGACGCCAAAGGCTGAGGTGCCGATGCCTCGGATGTTGACGATCGCCATGGAGTCGTTGGTGATCGTGACTCCCGGCGTAAAGACCTGCAAGTCCTCAAGCGTCGACACCCCCAGGGCGCGAAGGGTCTCGCCGGTGACGGCCGTAACCGCCACCGGCGTGTCCTGTAGGTTAGTCTCGCGTTTCTCGGCCGTCACCACGACCTCTTCCAGCGCCTCAGGCGCCGAAGTCTGTGCGAACGAGGGCGCGGCGGGCGCAAGCGCAAGCACAGTGAACATCGCGGACGCACCGCGAAGCGTGAGGCAATTGGTATGCATGAATCCTCCCCGTATCTGAGGAGTATACGTGCGGCTGCGCTACTCCCCCTCAGATCTACAGAAAAAACTCCCTGATTTAGGGTGCGCGGCGCGCACCGTGCCTGCCAGTATGTCGAGACGACGCGCGCGCGCCCCGCTGGGACGACGCCAGCGATCACGCTGGTCCAGCGCACACCTTGAACTTTGGCTAGCGCCGAGTCGTGTCGGCCGGCGATCAACGCGGACCTGTAGTGGGGTAGAGGGACGATCCCGGGCGGCGTCCGCGGCCTTCCACACGACCAGCGACTGCGACGGTCGTAAGGCTGAGGTACGTGTCGGCTAGTGTCACATTCCGAGAGGGATCAACATTACCGCTTATGCCACCAGGGCGCCTCAGGCTTGGATCGGGCTGCTAAAACGCTGTAAGTGCTGTGATCTGGTGGCTTTCCAGCCGAAAACGGACCCGCTCGCCGACGCTTCGCGCCTCTAGCACTGACGGTTTGCTGACCACGAACGACATGGACCCTGCTGGCCAGTTGAGCGGCTCGATGGGCTCGTAGGCGAGCGTAATCCGTCCTGCGTTCCGGTCGATGGCTTGGACGACGCCGACCCCCACCACAAGCGAGTTCGCAGGCTTCGCTGGGGCGGCCACCGCCACCGTCGGGCGGGGGCTCGCCGGCGAAGGTGACGGTTCGCCACCGCCGGCCGGGTGAGCCCACGTAGGACCCGCTGAGAACAGGCTAAACGCGACTATCAGCTTCAGGTAGACTTTCACGCACTCGCCTCCTAACCCGGGACCGTTCAGCCGCCGTGCGTCACGGCCCGACAAAGAACAATACGCACCTGAAGCGACTGCCCCCTCAGACAAGGGAGGGCTGACCGCAGGGGCCTCTAGGCAAGCGCGCCCGAAACAGGCGTCAGCTGACGTCACCGGCCATCCGCTAAGCGCCGCCGCGCGATGTGACCTGCCCCCACTTCTGGTCCCTCGGTTGGAGTGAGAGTCCGCCACCTGAGGGCTCGTTGCGCCGTTCGGCGTATCTCCAAGAGAGAGAGTCGATGAGAGGTCTCGCGAGTTGGCAACCCGGTCGGAACCCTGCACGTCAGAAGTGAGCCAGCGGTACGCCAGCCGCGGCATAAGGGTAGGATACATTGGCGCTCGGCTCGGATCGCACCACGAAGATGTTGCTGTGTTACTCGCAGCAGGCTGTCGAGTCGTTCGCCGCGAGGACTCACCTGATGGATCTGTCCTCTGGGCCATCCTCTCCTTCCTCGGTCCGGAGGACGAACTGGTGTTATTTGCGCTGTCGGACCTCGTCGGCCTATCGGCGCTGGAGGTTCTAGACCGGCTCAGTGAGCGCGGCGCGAGCCTATACGTGCTGGACGACGACCTTTCAACGCGTTGCGACGGCGAACGCCATCTGCGCTCCGCTTTGAAGGCCGTGGCCTGCCTGCAGCCCAAACGCCGGTTAGCAAGTCGGTTGGGGATAGAGCATGCGATTCGGAGTTTAGAGCGCAGTGGAGCCGGGCCGTCAGAAATCGCGAGGCGTCTCGGCATCTCTCGCATGACTGTTTGGCGAAAGCTGAAGAAACATGGCGCCGGCACTGCCAGGGTATGATCGGCCAGGAGCGCACCCCCAGGGAGCGCCGAAGCCATGCTTTCGCGCAATCCCGCCAGCGCGCCGTCCCGCGGTCCTGGCGATGTGGCCGAGCTGGGTGCGCCTGGAACGCCTGACCCTGGCGGCTTGTGCTGGACGTCGCGACAGGGCGGGTCTCGCAGCCCTCAGGTGGCGGTCACCGCTGCACGGTCTGCACGGTGACGGCCCGTTGGTGTGTAGCCTGGCGATGGAGTGCGGCCTCCGCCAAACGGGAGACGCGCGGGGGGAGGGGGGCCTGTCTCCGCTCCGCTCGGCCAACATTTCGCGGCCCTCCTGCGAGGCCTCGCATCAACCTCGCGGGGGCGCGCTTGCGCGCTGAGCTGGAAAGGAACTGGGGCATGCTCGTGACCCAAGCCGTCACCCTAAGGTGCCCTCGCGCAAAGCAGGGGACCGCCGGACGTCGGTGGCGCATGGCGGTCGCCTGCGGCTTGTCGGTGTTGAGCGCCACCGCGGCGAGAGGCGAAACCCTCGCCGACGCGATCACCCGCGCCTACGAGGGCAATCCGACGCTGGCGGCCCAGCGCGCACAGGTGAAGCTCGCTGACGAGGCCTATGTTCAGGCCCGGGCAGGGCTGCGGCCGCAGGTCAACGCGTCGTCCACCGCCTCCTATAGTTGGACATCCGTCGACGCCGGCCGGGGCGCGTTCGTCGACACCAATGGCGATGGCGTCCCTGACACGACCGTTACGGGTTCGGGTGTGACCGAGCGGAACCTCGGCAACGCATCAGTGTCCCTCAATCAGCCGATCTACACCGGCGGACGCACGACTGCGTCCATCACCGCGGCCGAGGCCGAAATCTTGGCCGCGCGGGAGGCGCTCCGGGAGACGGAAGGCAATCTCGTGCTCAGCGTCGTACAGGCCTATGTGGACGTTCGGCGGGATCAGCTGATCGTGGAGATCCGCCGGCAAGACGTGCAGACCCTCGCGCGCCGGCTCGAGGAAACCCAGGCGCGCTTCGATGTGGGCGAACTCACGGGCACGGACGTCGCGCAAGCTAAGGCGAGGCTCGGAACATCGAGAGCGCAACTCGCCGCCGCCGAGGGCCAACTGGACATCAGCGCCGCCGCCTATGCTGCGGTCGTGGGTGACGATCCCGGGGACCTTGCGCCGCGTCCGGATCTGGACCCCCTGCTCCCCGCGACCATAGCTCAGGCCTACGACACCGCGGAGCAGCAGAGTCCGCGGATCGGGGGCGCCGAACTGGTGGAGCGCGGGAGCCGCGCCCGCATCGCGTTCGCGAAGGCGCAACGCCGACCGACCGTGAGCCTTAGGACCGGCTACGGCTACTCCGGCCAGATCGACCCCTTCGTTGCAGATCGCCTCGCTCGCAACCTGTCGGCGTCCGTCGTGACGACCCTGCAGCTTTATTCCGGCGGGATACTGTCGTCGCAGGTGGAACAGGCCGTGCAGCGCAACAACATCGACCGACTTCGTTTGGAGACCACGGAGCGGCAGGTCCGCCAGGCGGTCGCGCAGGCATGGAGTCAGCTGCGGACCGCCCGGGCGGCGATCGCAGCCAACGAGGAGGTGGTGAAGGCCGCTCGGTTTGCGCTCGAAGGCGTACGTCTGGAATTCGAACTCGGTCTGCGGACCACGCTCGACGTCCTCAACGCGGAACAGGAGCTGCGAACCGGCGAGCTCGCCTTGGTCACCTCACGCCGCGACGCCTACGTCGCCGGCGCCGCGCTCCTGAACGCGGAGGGCCGACTGGAGGCACGGGCGCTGGCGCCGCAGCTGGCCCTCTACGATCCTGCCCTCTCGTTCCGGCGTCGCGCGGCGCCCGGCGTCTGGGCGCCGATCGATCGTCTGACCCAGGGCCTGGATCGCATTGCCGCCCCGCGCGGCGCAGCCCCCCTCGACCTGCCGGATCCGGCCAGGGCCCAGGCCAACGGTACGGCCACGGGCATCCGGCGTGAGTGAGCCGGCAAGGCGCGACCCCTGTCCCGGTCGACGGTCCGGCGGCGTTGTGGCCTTTCAGGTCGGCTCTCGGCTGCGCATCCGGCGTCAGCAGGCCGGCCTGGGCCGTCAAGAGCTGGCTGACGCGCTCGGCGTAACCGAGCGACAATTGCGAGACTATGAAGACGGAACCGTTCGTGTGACCGCCGCGATGCTGGTCCGGACCGCGAAGGTGCTTGGATCGACCGTCCTCGACTTCTTCCCAAATGTGAGGAGCCGGCCGGGGTCGGTCGCACGCCCCCGCTAGGCTTAGTCCATCGTTTCGGAAATCGGACCGCACGAGGAAGCGGGGAACGCCGCTGACCGCACCGGCCCTTGCGTGGTCGGCGCCTATAGCGCCGGGCGGGACTTCGCAGCAGGCTCAGGCTGCCGCGCCGGTCTCCCCACGGAGAGAGGCCTTAGCACTGCGAATTCGGCCACGCCGGCGCGGCGCTCGATGTGAAATTCGACGAGCGTTCCAGCGGCAACGCCTTCGAGAAGGTGAGGCGACGCCACGGGAAGCGTCAGGCGCATCGCCGGCCAGTCCGAGCCGGGGGACGGGTCGTGGTCGAGGGTGATCGTCCGCGCCACCCTATCGACGGCTGTCACGTGACCGACGCCCTTGGCGCCCGCTGGGATCCCCGACAGGGCCGTGCCGTCCAGCGCCCCGTCGTGCTCGGGCGTCGCAAGCTGCCGGCGGTGGGCCGCCATGCCTTCGGGGGTGCGCCGGACGACCTGCCTTTCGCACGCAGATAGACAGAACCCCGCGAGCAGAATGAACAACGGCAGGATCGTCCGCACGGCCACTCCTCTGGTCCTTACCCCGTGCAACAAGGCGCTGAGCAACGGGAGGCTCCGATACATGACTGTAGCAGCGTTGCGCCGCCCGCCAGGCGGCGACTTTCGGGATTCAATCGAGAGCGCCTCATGACGCAGGGGCCTGGGTGCGGTCGTCGAGGTCGCGGGGCTCGACCGTCTTCATCTCCGCGCCGGGAGGCTGGACAGCGACTCGCGCAGACTCCGAGAACACCGACGGTTGGCGGTCAAGCGGGGCGTACTTGTCGCAGCCCGCGACCCCCATGGGGGAGAGGGATCCGGCGAACAGGGGCTGCGAAGCGCATGCTGTCTCCTTGCTGGGCCAGAAGCGTGTCGTTGGTCGACCTGCACGATCCGCCAAGTTCCGACCGCCCCGACAACGCCGTCTCGAAAGAACTGTATCAGATCAAGGCGGCCTCGACACTTCAACCTACCGAGCGCACAACGGGGGAAGGTTCCCAGCCGAGCCGTTCCAGCCTATAGAAGGAGGGCATGACGCCAACGGCGACATCCCGCCCGGCCAGCCGGTCCGCTCCGAAGAGACGTCACGCTTGGCGACGTCGGGTCACGACCGCGTTCACCCTGATGATGGCCTGGCTGA
>Ga0163219_100050_pt1 | contig 29200 bp, 32 predicted proteins | sample MSEWel2016_04_06_FD_113150 | JGI IMG/M metagenome (GOLD analysis project Ga0163219, IMG submission 113150) | Subsurface microbial communities from deep shales in West Virginia, USA - MSEEL Well Study Marcellus 3H_2016_04_06 ...
CGCTAGAAATAGTTTTATGTTGATGACCGGATTTGAGATTCGACAAACCTGGTCTGTACAGGCGGCTTAAGCATAAACTAAAACTAATGTAGGCTCAGTAACTTAACTCATGAGAATCACAGACCAAAATTACAGAATTCTGGAAGATAAGGCAAAACTGGAAGGAGCAAAAAGTATCCAGCTTGTACCCGCAGAAAGTATCGTAGTTGAGAACAGGACGATACTGAAATGTATCTTCGGGTGTAACGGTTACGGAAGCCAGGTTTGCCCTCCGTTCATACCTGAAGTGGATGAATTCAGGAAAATGCTTGAAGATTATGAATGGGCACTTCTTGTGGACTGGAAATCCGATAATGAATTTTCAAAAGAAATTAGTGAGAACTTCATAAAATACAGTGTATCTCCACCGGAAGATGAAAGCATCAGACAAGAACACGAAGATACTCTAAAGACCGTGATGAAGGAACGCAAGGAAAGGATACAACCCGGCAGCATAGAAATAGAAAAACTTGCCTGGGGACTTGGATACAATACAGCCCTTGCCACTTTTCCGGGAATGTGCACATGGTGTGCCAACAGCGAATATTCCGATGTGAAATGTGCTGGCAAGGATGGAACATGTCATCACCCCACAATCCGCAGACCCTGTCTTATGGGTCTTGGCGTTCGACTTGACAAAACACTGGAGAAAATGGGCACACCCCTGCAGAACTTCCCTATGGATAATACAATACCGTCCCAATACACCCTTATTTTGCTGGAATGAAATTATCATATTTTGGACATTGGATATTACACATTGAAATATTATACGGAGGTAAACCAATTTTATTTTACCGGACATTTGGGAAGGATTTTAACAGAAATACTTCCCGAGTTACCTACACCGGAAAGCACTTGCCGGCGTTCCGAACGACTTTTATACTAGAAAACATACTCTTGGCTGAGAAAGACTTATATCGGGAAAAAGCACCCCACATTGACCACCAAAATTAAAGTGCCACTCTCCTTATGAGTCCGGAACAATCCCCATCTATTCAGACCCCAAAGATCTCATTTGAGAAGTAAGGTGAGGCACCTGACAAACCACCACGCTTATGGTGCCTCTTTCCTTGTGTATCGGGATATCCCCATATCCCTTTAACTCCACTCCTGTAATCTGCGGTTCATACCCCACGACCCGCAAAAGTAAATATGTCATTGAGATATATAACCCAACCCACTCTTAATAAGAATCGATACACTATATTTCAGGTCAGGTCGTTTTTTTAACAGCATTGTATTTTCAGTTGCCTGCCAAAAAAAGTATATTAAATCTCTGTTAGTGGCCTGGAATTTTTCAAATAATAATTGAAGAAGTCCTTACCCCATCTACGTGCATGCTGACTGCAGCACATAACCTGCTTGCTGTCAAAAGCAAGTTCTTTTTTCAGAAGCCTGAGAAATATGCAGTAATCATTCTGTGCGATAGACAAAAAAGGAATTTCCAGGTCTGATACAAACACACCGATGCTATTCTTTTGCATAAGTTCCCTGAATTCATTTCTGTAGTCAGTCATGATCTTATCTGCCAGTTCAGTGCTGACGATCAGGGAAATCTTCACTCCGTGTTTCATATAATCGGAGAACAGGTCAAAGAAATCCGGGTAAAGGAAAGTTGTTACCATATTCATGGATTCTGATATTCTGACCTTTTCACTGAATTTCCTGTTCATCTCATACAGGTCGGACATATCCGGCTCTATGATCGTGCAAGGTTCAAGTTCATATAGTCTTTCAAGAAGGTCAGGTGGAATAAAACTTAATTCACGGCTTCCCCAGTAGTCAATATCATTATCAAGAACCTCTGCAATTCCAAGCAGAGAAGACATACGTTTGACCACCTGCTCTCCGATTGTTGTCAAACTGCACAGGTCACCTTCTTTTGTTATCAGGTGGTGGTCCTCCAGAATCTTGATCTGGGGTAGCAGACCCTGCCGGTTCGTATTAAGCGCATCCAGAAGTGCATCCATTCTCATGGGACCATCCTGAAGGAGTAAGAGTACCTTTTTCCTTTTTTCAGACATGAAAATTACTTCAATCAATGATTTCTTCATACAACCTTCCCCGTACATGCCTGATGAATCTACTTCCCCCGGATGACAGATTCCAAAGTACGTTAATAACTTAGACTAGTTCATTTTAGTATTTAAATTTGCTTTAAAAAAGCCGGCTTGTGAGCAATCGATAAAAATGGTAAAACAAATACAAAATCAATAGGATCTGAAAATAAACTCGGAAAAAAAGGAATCAGGACGGCTAAAATACAACCATCCATCCGCTCCTGACATCATCCTTACGGTAATCCACTTCATGCATCATTACACCCATCTCATCGAAAAGGCCGATACTGCCACCATCCTTGTATAGCTGGGCACCTTTTCCTGACAGGTGTACCTTTACACCAGAGCATGCTTTTATCGTTCCTTTTAGAACTGACTTCCTGTTATTTGCATCAACTAAGGTCCAGTCATCAATATTAACATCATCAGGGGATGCATTGAATAATGTGACAATTTCCAGACCGGGATCATCGGAAGCAGGATCCACAAGAGCCGCAATGATCCTTACTGTACCTGCAGATACCACGCACTGGCATGATTCAATGGATTCGGAAATATCCTTTGTACCAGAGCCGGATTCTGCTTCGGATTTTTCCTCTTTGCAATGACCCGTTGTCTCGTCAGTCTCAAAGCATTGGGACTGGAATGCAAGGAAAAGTGCTACCCAGCGGTCCTTTTCCGGAAGATGTATCAGCAGACCGCCGTCATTGAAAGGCGCATCGTCATCTCTCCATTTTTTCAGACTTCCCTGGTTCATATGGATATCATGGATACCGCTTCCCGGCCTGAAACCAAAGCAACTGTCCTGCAGAAACGTTTCAGGTCCCCATCTCTTTCCGAAAGCGTATACTGTGCCTTTAGTAGATATTGCTTCTTTGATATAATCCCGGATCTTCTCATTCAGGTCGTTATCCGGTCCGGGAATGTTATGATTGAGAGTTTCCATGGCAGAGAGATCGAAGAGCTCTCCGCGTATATAGTCAAGTGACAGTTCCCTCTTGTTTTCAAGAGAATGAAAACCCGTATCAAGGTCCTTGAGCCCTGACAGAAGGGGGTGATCGAAATTCTCGTCTACAAAATAAAGGAGTTCCGAAGGCGGCACCTTTGATCTGACATTGACAGCAATACGATGTTCCATCTGACCGTCATGCAAAAGTATCTGGAAATGAGGACTTCTTCCGGTTCCGTATCGCCAGTCTTTGGGTCTGCCTTTTAACACCCCGTAGCTTTCAAGAGACATACAGGAACTTTAGTGCTACCCGGCATTAAAAGTTTTCTATTGTAACCGGCACAGCGGAAAAGATATACAGGAATGCTTCCCCGATCTCTTTCAGCGGACTGCTCCTGCGATAGAATAGATGAGATCGGCAATTACAATCACTACACCCGAATACGGGAACGTTTTCAGCTCCTATCCTCTCTGCAAGCAGGCATTCCATCCTTTCAGAACTATGTGCATAGATCACGCTTACCAGATCAAAGGCAGGATGCGTAAGAAGATAATCGATATGCCAGTGAGCTCTACTTATTTTTCCATTTTGTGCGACACGGATGTGGCGATTCAGTCTCTTAAGTCCTCCGGGCCCAAGGGCAGAGCCCACGTAAATATGATAGCCTGCTTCAAAATCGATCTTTCCACACCTTCCGACATTTATACTGCATGCGGTGTTGCGAAGTATAAGGCAGTAGATACCTTTTCCCTCAATTTCAGGGATATTCCGGTCCATGTACATTCCCTGTTAAGAAAATATTAAATCATTTCCTGCCAGATATTTACTGATAACTATGGCAGACGATACACAGGAAGTAAAGGACGTAAAGGGATTCCAGCCAAGGTCAGTACGTTATGCAAAGGAGCTGGATGAGGATTTTGCAGAGGGGCTATCAGGGCTTTACACCGCAGTCTGGGCCGAAAGGGAAAACGGACTTTCGAAGAAGAACAAACATCTGCTGGTTTTTGCCATCGCCTGCTCCAATCTGAAAACAGAAAGTGCACTCAAGATACTCCAGAGACTCAAGAAGTTCGGAGCCAGTTCACAGGAGGTCAAGGATGCCATGATGATCGCATCATGGACAGGCGGCATCCAGAATTTCACGGACTTTACACCAAAGATACTCAAGGAAATGGAGAGACTGGGATTTTAAATCCCGGCTCATGTTAAAATATAAAGCGGAAGCAGAAAACGAATAAATACGAATATCTGAACCAGCAGTATAAAGGGCAGGCCGATCTTAAAGGTAGGATGCTTTGTTTTGTGGCGGAAAAAATACATCCCTGCAATGGATCCCACACTGCCACCGATTATTGCCCAGGTGAACAGGGTTTTTTCAGATATCCTGTGCTCATTTCTCTTTGCTTTTCTCTTGTCGGCTCCCATAAGTGAGAATGCGACTATATTCACCAGCAGTAAATACATAAAGAATATAAGGGATGTGTTCATAGCTTTTATTTCACTGTATTTCGTATAAATTTTTCCGAAAACACTTGCATAACTCAGTGCTGGAAAAGCACCATTATGCATAAAATTCAGTAATAAAGGGTGGCAGATATGGCAACGAAATGGTTGATACTGATAATGGTATTGATACTTGCCGGTGTGATGGTCAGCGGATGTACTGACAGCACCGAAGAGGTTGATAGTGGAGAAGAAGCCGGTGAAGGAGCATCAATGGAAGAGGCAGCAGAAGTCTCGGATGCAGTTACCGGAGAAGGACAGGACTATGCCGTAAGAATGGAATATTACGGTGTGATGAAACCTTCAGAGCTTGAAATTAACAGAGGTGACACAGTAGCCTGGAGGAACTATAAACCGCAGGGTACATATACACTGGTAAGTGATGACGGTCTTTTCGAAGATCAGGAAATGGATTCCAACGATGCGTTCGCTTACACCTTTACTGAAAGCGGAACCTATACCTTCAGTGTGGAAGATGTACCTGAGATGACTCTCACGGTAACTGTCAGATAAGGGTGAGGGTTTCTCTCACTTAATTTTAATCCTTTAGTCCTATTCCTCTTTTCTAAAATCCAGTGATATTGAGTTCATACAGAACCTCTCACCTGTGGGTTTGGGACCGTCGTCGAATACATGACCCAGATGGCTGCCACACCTGCTGCACAAAACTTCAGTGCGTTGCATGAAGTAGCTATTGTCCACTTTGCGTATAACACGGTCCTCGGAAATCGGCTTTGTAAAACTCGGCCAGCCTGTACCGGAATCATATTTATCTTCCGAACTGAAAAGCTCCTGACCGCATGCTGCACACAGGTAAGTTCCCTTTTCCTTGAGATCATAATACTTGCCTGTAAAAGCCGGTTCTGTTCCTTTTTTCCGCAGGACTAAGAACTCATCCCTTGAAAGTATCTGCTTCCACTCTTCTTCTGACTTTTCAATCTTTTCTACCATAACCAGAACTCCGGAATTTGAATTGTTCCCCGTATAAAAGTGGCTTATACTCGGATAAATAAATATCGAAAAGAAAAAACCAATTAAATAATAAGATAAATATAAATATTGACATGAGTAAATTTATTATTACCTAAAACCAATATATAATCGGGAATGGTTTGAGATCCGAATCAGGATCAAACACGGGAGGTATAAAATGCCTGAATGGACTGCATATTGCGAGGAAAACCGGAACTATGCATTGAAGAGAATCAGGAACATGGCACTTTCCATCAAGTACAGGAAAGAACTTTCCCTGTGGATCAATAACTATCTTGACCCTTTTTATATCCGCAGGGCTGTCATTGAGAAAAGAAAGGATTTCTCCAATCCTTTTGAATTGATACGCACGGAAGCTGAAAAAGACCTTGAGTTCACTGTGCTGAGTGCGACTAAAAGAGATAGAAGCAACATTGATGTCATAATGTTTGAAAGCAATCTCTTACTCATGTTCAATATGCTGCTGTCAAGAATAAGAGCATCGTAACTCTCAGACCAGTTCGCTGCGTTCGCATCTTTCATATTCGATCATGATTAATTAGCGAAGAAAATCATATATAGCTTCGTTCTTCTAATATACCATCCTGTTTTCACAGTATCGAGGATGAAAGTTTTGCATGAGCGTAGTAAGTTACTGGCCGATGAAAGCATAGGGAAGTTGCTTTTCAGACTGTCCGCACCTGCAACCATAGGTATGATAGTGCAGGCCCTCTACAACGTCGTGGATACGGTCTTTGTCGGACAGGCCCTGGGCGAGAACAGCATACAGGGAATCGCAGGTATCGCCATAGCATTTCCGATAATGATGATCGTAATGTCTATTGCCTTTGCAATGGGAATTGGCGGATCGTCTATAATATCACGTGCCCTCGGGGAGAAGAATCACGAAAAAGCAGAAAAGACAATGGGAAATATCCTGTCTCTGGTCATAATATCCAGTGTACTGATAACCATACTTGGAAGCATTTTCATAGTCCCAATCCTGAAACTCTTCGGGGCCACTGAAACGATCTTACCGTACTCCCTGGACTATCTGAGTATAATACTTCTGGGTTCTGTGTTCTTCATCTATGCTCTGGCAATGAACAACGTTGTCAGGTCCGAAGGCAATGCGAAGGTAGCAATGTACACCATGGTAGCATCAGCAGGGCTAAATATTCTACTGGATCCCGTATTTATCTTCGGTTTTGATATGGGCATAAAGGGTGCTGCAATAGCCACGGTCCTGGCACAGGCAGTGGGAGCCTTCTATCTGGTCCACTATTTTGCGACGGGCAGAAGCATGCTGAACTTCCACATGAGATATCTCAAACCGGATATCGGTATTGTAAAAGAGATACTGGCCATCGGCTCCAGTCCACTTGCAAGAAATGCTTCCAGCAGTCTGATGATAATAGTGCTGAACAATGCACTTGCAGTATACGGAGGAGACATTGCAATTGCCATATTCGGAATAATCAACAGGCTATTCATGTTCACGTTCATGCCAATGTTCGGTGTGATACAGGGATTGCAGCCAATTGTAGGATACAATTATGGAGCCAGAAACTTCGACAGAGTAAAACAGTCCGTCAGGCTTTCAATCGCTATCACAACCATAATGTCGGTCACGGGTTTCCTGCTTCTGTTCCTCTTCCCGGAACAGTTGTTCAGTATTTTCAGCAGCGATCAGGAACTCATACATTCCGGCCAGTATGCCACACGTATAATGGTAATAGCCGTACCTCTGGTTGGTTTCCAGATAGTTGGAGCTTCCTTTTACCAGGCTATCGGAAAGGCAAAACCCTCCTTCATACTTTCAATGAGCAGGCAACTATTGTTCCTGATACCTTTTGTGCTGATACTCCCTAACTTTTTCCAGCTAACAGGTGTATGGATGGCGTTCCCGCTCTCGGACGGCCTTTCATTTCTGCTCACGCTCATAATGGTAAACAGAGAATTCCGCCTGCTGAACAATCCTGTAAGCCTGGAATCATAACAACGCATTTATGAACCTTCAGACATATTTCAATCCATATGTCACAGGTTAAAAAGCCTCTTTTGTTAATGATACTTGACGGATGGGGCTATACAGAGGAAAAAACCGGTAATGCGATCCAGGCTGCAAAAACACCTGTATTGGACAGCCTTGTAGAGAAATATCCTTCCTGCCTGCTGAATGCTGCAGGGAATGCCGTGGGACTTCCCGAAGGACAGATGGGAAATTCAGAAGTAGGTCACCTGAATATCGGTGCAGGAAGAATAGTTTACCAGGATTACACCAGGATCAACAAGGCAATAGAAGATGGCTCTTTTTTTGAAAATCCTGTTCTTCTCAGAGCCATTGAGAATGTAGAGAAGAACGCTTCCTCGCTTCATATAATGGGTCTCTTCTCATACGGAGGAGTACACAGCCACATGAGCCACATGAGAGCTCTTGTTGAGATGGGAAAAAGAGAAGGACTGGATAATGTTTACATCCACACATTCCTTGACGGCAGGGATGTGCCACCAAGAGCAGCACTCAAAGATATGCAGGAACAGGAAGAGCTCATGAAAGATGCCGGCTATGGACAGGTGGCTACGGTATCAGGTCGCTACTATGCTATGGACCGTGACAAAAGATGGCAGCGAACCGAACTTGCATATGATGCACTTACAATTGGAGAAGGACTTATTGCAGGAGACCCGGTTACAGCCATACAACTGGCCTATGACAGAGGCGAAAATGATGAGTTCGTCAAGCCCACTGTGATAGTTGATGAAGAAGGAAATCCGGTGGCAACTGTGAAGGACGGAGATTCCGTTATATTTTTCAATTTCAGGCCTGACAGAGCCCGCCAGCTCACATATGCCTTTGTGGAAAAGAATTTTGAAGGATTTGAAAGAAAAGCAGAAGCAGATGTGTTCTATGTATGCATGACCGAGTATGATGAGGAACTGGATGTGCCAGTGGCATTCCCTGCCGAGAGCATAGATAACACACTCGGAGAGGTGCTGAGCAAAGCTGGCAGAAAACAGCTCCGTATCGCTGAAACCGAAAAATATGCTCATGTTACATTCTTTTTCAATGGCGGAGAGGAAAAGCAGAATCCGGGCGAGGAAAGATGCCTTATACCCTCACCCAAGGTTTCCACATACGACCTGCAGCCGGAAATGAGTGCCTATGAGGTCACAGACGAACTTGTCAAACGTATCAGATCAGGCAAATACGATGTAATTGTCCTCAATTTTGCGAACATGGATATGGTCGGACACTCGGGTCTCTTTGATGCCACGGTTAAAGCAGTGGAAGCGGTGGATGAGTGTGTTGGAAAAATAATCGATGCTCTGGTAAATGAGGGCGGAGCTGCATTTATCACAGCGGATCACGGTAATGCCGAGAAGATACTGGATTATGACACAGGAGGAGCACATACCGCACACACCTGCAACCCTGTAAAATGTGTCCTTGTAAATCCGGATAAGGGCACATCTCTGAAAAACGGAAAGCTTGCCGATATAGCACCCTCAATGCTTGAGATGCTTGACATAGAAAAGCCCGAAGATATGACAGGCGATTCACTGCTTGTCAGAAATTAGAACCATTTGTCAAGGGTACTCTGGCCGCCCCCGGAAGATGCTTCCAGGCGTTCAAGTGCCTTTGTCACCCTGGCATTTGAGAAATCATGTTCCGTGCAGAGCAGATCGATAACAGTTTCACTTTTTGGTTTGCTCCATTTCAGCTCATAATCGTCTGAAACCGGAGGGTCCGTGAAGAATCCCTTAATCGATTCCAGCTTGTCGATCTCTGTTTCCTTTGCATCCAGAATCTTCTCAATACTCCCATGCTCCTTTACCAGCTTGAGTGCTGTTTTAGGGCCGACCTTCTCGAGTCCACTGTTGTAGTCGGTTCCGACACAGAGAGCAAGATCGATAAGCTGTTCATGACTTATTCCAAGTTCTGTCAGGGATTCCTCAAGATCGATTATCTCGGGTTTCACATCCACATAGATGTTCTTTCCGGGCAGTTTCCTCTTACCTGAAACTGTCAGGTTCCTGACCACAGACGGAGCACCAAACAACAGGGAATCATAGTCCTGTGAGCCGATAAGATGAGCATCTCCTTTTCTGACCATATAAGCTGCCTGTGCCTCGCCCTCAGATGGTGCATCCACAAAGGGAATTCCCATGGCATCAAGCAGTTTCTTTGAATCCTCAACGATTGTAGCATCCACCTTTGATGAAGCCTGTGCATACTTGTACGCTTCTTCGGCCAGTCCCTTATCCCGAGCCTCGGTGGCTTTTATCCTTGCAGTCTCACGGATTTGGGAGCGCTTTTCAATAGTCCCGGACTTCAGTTCAGGAGGCTTGCCATCAAAAACAAAAACCGGTTTTACTCCGGCCTCCACGAGATTTGTCATCCTGTACAGTATTCCCGACAGGTGGGATGTGATATTCCCATTGGAATCCTTAAGCGGAGTGCCGTCTCTCTGGCGTATGATACTCAGGAATTGATACAGGGTATTGTATGCATCGATGGCAACAACTCTGGCAGTCAGATCTGAAAGTTCCACCGGCCTCTTCTTCAAAAGGTCCCCTATATCAGTACCCATTTCTTTTCATCCTTTTTTCAAATAGAGTGTTATAATTACTCGTTGAGCCTTACATCGATGACCGAGTCATCGTTGGCATCTATCTTCCCCACTTTCAAAATATTCCCCACCCGATCGATAATGTTTGTTTTCGTAACCTGTACCTGATGAATGTCTTTATTGTCCTTATTTCTATGAACAATAAGAAGACTCTGTTCTGCAGGATCATTGTTCCCAAGTCTTGTAGCGATATTCTTTATCAGCTGCTCGAACTCGGAATAAATGAGAACCTCAGAACACTTACCAGCTTTTTTAATTATTCCTACCGGTTCTAAGTTAATGCGCATTTACGCACCTCTCACTAGAATGGAAGACATTGAATCCCATGTACATAACATCCTGTTAATATGACTTTCGGATTAATGCTGGAATAAACTGGAAAAAGAAGAAAATTCATCTGTAACGGGTCCTCTCCAGAGAGTTCATTACATCATCCACTCTGCCAAGAACCTCGTTCATCCTCTTGTCAAGGTTGCCCTCGACGCTCTGGACATTTATTCTCAATGAACGTTCCTTTGCCTCAAGCATGCTGTCAATTTTCCTGAGGCGCATATCTACCGACAGGATCATAGCGGCCAGAGAACCGACCATCACGATGGCGGCAAGTATGATCAAAGCGTTTGCCGGACTGTATTTGAACCTTCCAAGCCATTCATATGTCAGAACAAACGCAGACACTACCATTACAACTGAGAATATAATATCCCGGCTTTCCATTTTCGTTCCCTCTTTTGCTTTATATGGGTATCCTATTGTACTTATATGTTTTATATTTGACAGAGATGTGGCATAGTATTAAATATATATGCTCATAACATATTTAGAACTGATATAAATATTTGTAATAAATAACGGGAGTTTATTAATTGAGTTCGGAGGAAAAAAGCTTCAAAGAATACAGGCCAATGATCGCAATGGCAGGTATCATTATAATCGTACAGCTGGTGGCCCTTCTACTGGCCGCACCCATGGTGGCCGAGGATATGAGGGCATTCGAAGACCCTGATGATGCCTCAAACAGCATTCTCTACATTGGTGCCATACTTGTATTCACTTTCCTGCTGCTGATGGCAATCAGAAGGGGCATGCAGTGGATAATACAACTGGTCATCCTGCTTGCAGTGGCTTCGACGATGTATTATGTATTCTATGCTCTGTTTGCACTCACCGCAGCATCCGCTCTGATCAATAATGTGATCTCGATCGCCCTTGCAGTGGTCCTGACAGTGCTTCTCTATAAGTTCCCGGAATGGTATGTGATAAACACTGTAGGACTGCTAATCGGGGCAGGAGCGAGTGCAATATTCGGCATCTCGCTATCCATAATACCTGTCGTGGTACTCCTCGGACTTCTGGCGATATACGATGCCATCGCTGTCTACAGGACAAAGCATATGATAGACCTTGCAGAAGGAGTTATGGATATGCGTCTTCCCATACTTTTCGTCATGCCAAAGCACATGAAATATTCCTTTATCGAGGACTCCTTCAAAAAGGAAGAGGGAGAGGAGAGGGAAGCATTCTTCATGGGCCTGGGGGATGCTATCATGCCGACCATACTTGTGGTTTCAGCAAACGTATTCCTCACAGACGCATACCGGATAGCAGGATTCATAAACATCCCGGCACTGGCAGCCATGGTAGGTACTCTAGTGGGATTCATTGCACTAACAGTACTGGTCATGAAAGGAAAACCACAGGCAGGACTACCATTTTTGAACGGTGGTGTGATCCTGGGCTACATTGCAGGTGTCCTTATAGCAGGAACACCTTTCTACTGAAAATTATTCTTCTTCGGGAAGCTCCGAAGCGATATTGCAGATCGTGCAGGTACCATCCCTGCTATTCTGCTTTTCGGAATCATCATCGCTGAATTCAGAGTCCAGAGAACGTGTACCTTCGGCAAGCACGGCGGCATTGGATATCGTGGAAGCGATCAGAATTGAATCGAATATTTCTTCCTTGGAAACGCCAAGCCTTTTTGCAACCCTTACATGAGTCTTCAGACAGTACTCACATCTGAGTGCGGAGGAGACCGCAATGCATATGAGTTCTACAGTCTTTGGGTCCATGCGTCTGAACTCTCGCATGACGCTGTTCTCGTAGATCATTCTCGGAATGAACAGCTCGGGCATGTCCTTCATGAAATTCACAATATACGGGATTTCACCATAACGCTCTTCCACCTCTGCGAGAATATCTTCTACAGCCTCGTCGGTATCCTTATCAATAGTTTTCCGTATCTTTTCGATTTCCATGAGAACAGCCTCGGTTCAGAGAGATGGGTGATTGCTGTTAAATAACAAAGCCAACTTCAGATTCACGTTTGATTTTGACCAATATATAATTTTTCATTTTGGAGGGGGTTATCCTTGCAAGCTCTGAAAGCCTTATACCCTCATCGAATTCAAGGTTCTCTATCTTTTCATGGAACTGCCCGTAGGGAAGTTTTATCCGCAGACCGTCAAGCTGCAGGGTTATCGGGGCGGGTGTGAGTACCTCGTATATCTGAGGCACCTGTTCATGCACTTCCTTCATAACCCTCGGGGGTAGTACTGCCAGGGGATCCTTCGCAAGCTCCTCACGCATCTTTTCCACCACCTCACCAACCTTCTGGTTCATGACATCCAGTGAGCTGATCTCATCCGATTTTCGCAGACGATGGGCGACCCTTCCTATATTGCCCACATAAACGTCGGCATGTGCAACCTCTTCGGTCTTAAGCTCAGGGCCTCCGGTCACGACCTTGGGGATATTCACACCTTCAAGAAGCTTTGGTTTCTTGTTCTTGATACAGTCACTGAAGGTACCAAAAGAGAAGACAGCCAGATCATGCTCGTTTATAAGCCTGCGCTCATAATCCGCAGACAACGCAACCCTTCTGCCCATACCCCTTGCAAGACCGATCATATTCGTATTAGCACCGTCCCTGCGCAGATGCTCTGCAACATCACAGGCAGAGTGGGGCAGGTGATGAGATGCCAGTGTTGGAGACACTACGGCTATTTCAGTGCCCGTTAGCGGAGCCTTAGTGAGTGTACCGAGCAGTTTCTTACCAAGCTCCTCGATCAGATGTACATCTTCCCTGGGAATCAGCATGGTTAGAGTGACTTCTGTTGCAGCCGGGACTTTCTGTATCAGGTATCCACCCAGATCCTCCAGAAGCTCGGTGATCAGGGTGTGTTTATGGATACCACCTTCGTAGATATACGGTTCAAGCACTGCAGCCATTATTCCACCTCCTGTAGTTCGGCAAGTATCTTATGACCTTCCTCTATCCATTCGGGTTTGAGACTATCCTCACTGGCCACGAAAATAAAGAAATTGTCCTTCATGGAATGATAACGTACCCTGAAACCCTCGGGAGTCGACCTTATTGCCATTTCCACAAGTCTTGAGAGCAGGGTCTGTTTCGGATCAGCAACAACCATCTCTTTCAGGAACTCTATCTCTGTTTCAAGGTCACCTTTTTGTCTCACAATAACTGTCCTTCTCTCGGGTTGTCTCACATTTCCACGACCGTACCTTGCCCAAAGTTTCTCAAGCAATGGAGGAAGATACTTCTCCTCATTGATCGTTATCTTGATCTCTTTCTTTTCCAGTGCCCCGTATCCTACCTCGCCAAAGTCGGACAGTTTTACAGGTTTCTGGCTCCCTCTCAGTATAATTGCCATCTGAAAGAGCGAATCCTCGGGCCTGATGACAGCCTTTATTCTCCCGATGGCTCCTCCCAGTACAAGCTCCGAGATAACATCCGAGATGATGCTCTTGTAAGCTTCACCTTCTTCAGGTACCGTGGATTCTACAATAAATGTCTCGAGAGCTTCCATGGAGTTAATCCTCCACATATCCTGATGCAAGCAAGGCACTTCCCACCGCACCTATCAGATGAGAATTCGGAGGAACAAGTACCTCGATCTTGAGCAGGTCACCAAGTGCCTTGGGAACACCCTCGATAAGCGATGATCCTCCCACAAGTATGAGAGGTTCCTTAACATCGACTTCCTGCAGTTGTTGCTCGAATATCTGCTCCACAACACTATAACAGGCAGCTGCTGCAACGTCCTCGGGACTTGCGCCCTTTGCAAGGGAGTTCACCAGAGACTGGATACCGAAAACGATACAGTAACTGTTCATGCTTACATTTTGCTGCATGCCTTTTACTGCAAGTGCACCAAGTTCGGTAATGTCCACACCCAGTCTCTTGGCGGTCATATCCAGGAAACGACCGGATGCACCGGCACAGATGCCACCCATGGTGAACATTCCGGGGATACCATCCTCTACGGATATTGCCTTGTTATCCATACCTCCTATGTCGATGACAGTTGCCGAACCCTTCTGCTTATCGGCAAGATACACTGCTCCCTTGGAGTTTACCGTGATCTCTTCCTGTATAAGCTGGGCATTGAAGTGTTCACCTATCAGGAAACGACCATATCCCGTGGTTCCCATTGCCTGTATGTCCTCACGTTTGACACCTGCTTCCTCAAGTGCCTGATCGAAGGCCTCAGTGGCACTCTCGATAACCTTGATTGTGGGTACCCAGCCGGAACCGATGATCTCATCATCCTTCATGATAACGGCCTTGGTGGTAGTGGAACCCGAGTCAATACCCGCTGTCAGACCACTCTGGTTTTCCCTTGCAAGCAGGTGCCTGCGCCTTGCAATGGTTGTGAGGGCTTCCATACGGGTCATAAGGGTCGCAGCGGTTGTACGCTCCGTGAAAGAATAACTGATAACGGGAATATCCGAATGTTTGTGAATGTAGCGACGCACTTCGTTCCTGACAATAGCAGCCTCTGCGCACCTGAAACAGGATGTGATAAAGACGCCGTCCACATCCGCAATGCCTTCCACAACAGCCTTTGCCCTTGCCATCATCAGGCGAAGATCAGGACTTGCAGCCTCGATACCGAATTCCTTTCCCATATTATCCAGGGAGGAAACATCGATCTCGGGATAGACAAGTTTTGCATTGACCGATTCCGCCACGGACTCAAGTTCACCATGAACCCCCGCATACTCGGAGCCGCATGATACCAGGGCTACTTTTACAACACCTTCGTCCTTCACTGTTCACCCTCCTTTTTGCCGCCGGGCAGAGATTTTAAGAATTCGCCTATCTCGTACACAAATTCCCTGGCCTCATCGTCCCCTGTGGGATAGTCCACTTCAAGGATGGGGATGTCACGCTCCCGGATGAGGAATTTGGTGAGCTCGTTGGTACGTGCACAGCCCATGCACCCAAAGGACATTGGTGATTCGTTAACAATTATAGCTGCTTCCGCCTCATCTATCATAGGGCCCACGATCGCCATCCTCCCCCTGACACCTGCTGGCACTTCAACAGCTGCGTACTTCAATCCGGTCTTTGGTTCCTCTGCCGTAATATTCAACGGAGGTGAATCCACACTCACGGTGGATATCTTCTCCTTTATTTTTTCCATCATAGCAATGGGTGTATGCCCGAATCTCTCGACAAGGTCAGAGAGTATCAGACTGTTTGTAGGATAAATAATGACTTTTACCATGATAATGCCTCATAACACGGATTCAATGATATCTTCCAGTTGTTTGACCTCAAGTTTTTTCTTTTTCCCGGTCTCTTTCAACGGGATCTTCTTCTCATAATCATCAAGTGCCTTCCCTATTGTGGGAAGCATCTGCACCTCTTCCCGCAGATAATGGAAACCGGGCCTCGGACCTCCACCCCTGCTGGCACGGCAGCGTCTCTCGTCGCCGGGCGGAAAACCCCTTTCCTTTACAAAAATATGGTTCTTATCAAGGTCGACAACCTCTTTTACTACCCTGTTGACAGCTTCCCTCGGACCTGTGACCATGGTCCCGAAACAGGTCTCCTTGATAACTATGCTGGTCTCGGATTCGTATATCTTCATGGCAGCATCTATCGGCAGGACACTGTCAGAGCTGATCACAACAAGCTTGGTAATAACATCATCTTCTTCTCGATCTGACATTACTCATCCTCCTGGCTGCTTTCTATTACATACATGATATCCCCGTCTTTCAGGGTTTTGAGCTTATCCATCTCAATAATCTTCCCGATGATATTGGTGCTGGTAAATTTCTCACCGGTGGGCCCGAAAAGATCACTATCCTCGGCCTTCACACCCACCATTCCTGCTCTCTTTGCAGCCTGGTTGGTCACACCGATCTCACCTGCACTGACAACTCCTTTGGGAGTGTTCTCGGGCAGTATCTCCTTATACTTCTCAGCTTCCTTTTCTGCCTTGAAAATATAAGTGTTCTCATAGGTCATGAGCACAGGTAACACACCCACAGACTTGTATTGCAGGTCCGTTGCATGCCTGAAAAAGTCGAGGGTTTTCGGAGCAAGTTCATCGTAGAGCTCTATCTTCACAAGATGACCGGGGTCAACGCCTGTGAGGGTGACCTTACCCGACCTCAGTATATCAATAGTAGTCTCGGGATCCTGCCGGACAATGAAACCGTCGTCCTCCTTGTATCCCTTCCTGACAACCTCAACACCCACTGCTTTCATTTTTTCTTCCGCTTCCACATGATTTATTCCCGGAAGCATGATTGGTTCCGGAGATGTCTCGATGGTTATCTTCTGACCGTCTGTGGCCATTTTTGCAAGTTGAAGTCCTTTGACAACATGACCCACGACCGAATGCATGATGGTGGAATTCCTGTCATCCGTGGCAATGAAAAGTTTACCCGAACCGTAACCAACGGTCCTGACAAAGACCGAACCTGCGGACCTTGACTCGAAATTCTCATAAGTTACTATCTCGCCCAGGAAACGATGGTCCGAAATAAAAGACGATGAGACAAAATCGACATTGAATGTCCCGTCTCTCGTGATCGCATACAGGTGTTCAGCACCTTCCGGAGCCTCCGGGTCGATCTCGATCTCCACATAGGTAAAGACCTTCATGCCCGCTTCCAGCTTTGTGGACAGGTCCGTGGTGAAGATATGTTCTCCTACCTCCTCCCATTCAACGAAGGGTTCGATACCAAGTATCCGGTCACTTTTTCCCAGATCCAACAGAACATGCTTTGCACTTATCACTTTTGCAAATGTGCCCTCTTCAGGTGCACCGTATTCGGCAACGTGCTTGTCCCTTGTAAAAATAAGATGCGTGTTATCAGGATCACCGCCTCCGGCTGCGAACATGAGCTCGAAGGTGCCGAATTCCATGTTTCCCCTGACACTGTCCGTGTCAGAGACAAACGGACCAAAAGCAATGGCGTTCCTGCTTACCCATCGCACTGGCAGGTCACTGTATTTTCCATGATCGTTCAGCCATCTTTCCGTGGAGGAGGATGTGTTTTCATCCAGTTCTATCTTGAAATCGCCCTTGGATGTCCTTACCTTGTATTCCCGGGAACTTTTAGCCTTAACACCCTCTTTTTCTATTAGTATCCCGACTGCCGTACCTTTTCGGTACGGGGCATTTGACACCTTGATCGCATCTTCAAGAGTTGAACCTTCCGGCAACTTGATTTCGTAGCCATTGATCTCCACCGTAATTTCATCGCTCGTGTCAAACACCTCTTATATAATCGGGGTTAAGAACCCCTTAAGTTTTTCGTCATGATTCCGTTGCAGCTTCCAGACGTTCCTCTTCTGTTAGCTGTGACAGGACTATGTCCGGGTCACCTACATCCACTATCTTGCCGTTTCTCATAAGTGCAACACGGTCACATATCTCCTGCAGGAAATCCATGTCATGAGATACTATAATAAATGTATCGCCCATCTTCTCACGCGCGGTCAGGATGGACCTTGTAACATCTTTCTTTGTGATTGGGTCCATTGTACCTGTAGGCTCATCCATCACAACTATGACCGGCTCTTTCATAAGGATCTGGGCAAGGGCAACTCTGTGCCTTTCTCCTTCACTAATCTCATCTGACATCTTTGATAATATAGATTTTGCCTTCTCTTCGCTAAAACCGGTTGACATCAGAGTATTGATAGCTTTCCTGACAGCAAGCTCATATGGCAGGTCAATACCGATTGATTCTGTCAGATTGTCAATTATGGTCCTGTGATTGTAAAGTCCGTATTCCTGATGCAGTATACCCATATACTGCAGCGCGCGCCCCCTGCATTCCGGTCCGGGTTTTTTCATATCGATCCATTCGTCACCTACTCTGACCTGGACCTCACCGCTTGTCGGCTGGACTATACCCATGAGTATCTCGGAGGTTGTTGTCTTTCCGGCACCGCTTGTACCTGCAAGTCCGAATATCTCACTTTCCTTGACCTCGAAGGAGATATCATCAACAGCATAGACAACACCTCTGCTGACAGAGATATACTTCTTCACCAGGTTGTCCACCCTGATCAGAGGATCTCCTATCTCAACCTCGCAGCTCTTATCAACAGAGCACACACGTTGCATGAACTCCTTTGAAATGTCAGCAGGCTCACCTTCACTGACAATGGCTCCGTCTTCCAGTATGATCGCCTTGTCAGCAAGATCTTCCACAACATCTGACCAGTGGGATGTGATCACCATGGTCATGTTATAATCTTTGACAGCCTTTTCTATCACGTCGTGTACGACCTTTGCGGTACGGGGGTCAAGTGTACCTGTTGGTTCATCGGCTATCAGCAGCATCGGGTCCCTTACAAGCTGACGTGCCAGCACAACCCTCTGTTTCTCACCGCCACTAAGGTCACGGGCAACATGCATCATACGGTGGGAGAGCTGTACTTTTTCCAGCAGGTCCACAGCCTTGCTCAGTGCATCTTCACTGCTTACTCCGATCTCGGTAAGGGAATTTACCACATTGGCAATAACCCTGTCATCACCGTATAGCGCGAAGGTGCGCTGGAGCATGATGGCAATCCTTTTGGTAATATCCTTTCTCTTCGGATCGTGCAGAGGCATTTTGACAAAATCAGCATCAAATGGTTTTAAGGTGTCACCACCGCATGCAGGACATTCTTCTCCTGTTTTGCTCGGAGGCTCTATATGGCCGCATTTCTCACAACGTGCCAGGTGATAGATAACCGAGCCGCTTATTCCTTCATATTCTTCGACTCCACGCAGGACGTGCATAAGTACAGTCTTGCCCGAACCGCTTCTTCCCAGAATACCCAGCACTTCACCTTCATTGATACTCAGGTTTATATCTTTCAGAACTTTAACGCCGTCGAATTCCAGTGAAAGGTCTTTGACCTCAATAAATACTGCCATACGATTACCTCCGCCTACCGGATGCATGGGGTTTACTGTCCATTATATGTGTCTATGCATATATAGGCAAATTACTTAATGGTTTTGTATACTTAATACAAAACTAATGATGCAGGAACCCTGTGATCCTGGTGACAACATTTTAATGATTTTTTAAATAAACTACACTTGGATTATTTAACTCAGTACATAAACATAACGCACATATTTAGCGCTGTTAACTTCTAAAAATAGGCGAATGCTCTTGATTTTCCAATGTTTCTGAATTCAGCAAATTTTTTGCAACTGTAACCACTTCAAGAATATTCCCGACCACCACATCCGCAGATCTGCGCAGGACATCAGGCCTTTCATCACCCTGCTGCACTGTCAGAATACCCACATCTGCCGCCCTTAGTGCAAGTATATCGTTCATTCCGTCCCCCACCATGGCCACGGAATCGTATTCTTCCTGCAATTCCCGTACAATCCTTTCCTTATCACGGGTGGTGGCAACCCCATGTACAACGCTCATGGGAATACCAATGGACATAGCAAGCTTTTCAAGGTTATTGTAACCGTCTCCGGATGCTATGAAAACATCAACACCCATATCCTGCAGAGTCGCAATGGCAGCAGGAGTATCGGAGTACATTTTTCCTGCTGTACTCAGAACATAGGGAATCATATAATCCTGAGCATCAACGATTATACCTGCAGCCAGATAGAAGATATCAGGGCAGTGTCCTCTGACATGAGATACGACATCGTTTACATCACTGACACAAACCTCACTTTTTTCGATGATACCATATACATCTTCAAGTTCAAATGGCCGGCTTGCACAGCTTATGTCCAGTTTGATATCGTATTGCTCAATCAGACCGTGGAGTGTAAGTTCCGGATCACAGTATGAGACCTCTTCAAGATCGGCATTGACTATCACGAGTGCACGATGAGGTTTCTGGGCTACCAGAAGAGTGGATTGGATGTCCTCCAGTATCATACCGGTGCTTGCATCCTTTGCAACACGGTACATATGAAGCAGGGTACCTGCACTGTCAAAGACCACAGCCACTTTTTTTTGCATACTTCCTGATTGTTCAGAACTATAATTACTTTTACGCTGGCAAAAGGATGTATCCATTAAGATCTAATCTGTATCCATAGATATATGTAGAAGCTGATAATAACCCTGTTCAGGATACAATGCCATACAAGAAGCTAAAAACCGCAGTGCTGATCGGCCTGATCCTCATATTCTTTACCGCAATCTTTGCACCGGGCAGTACGGACTATCCGAAACTCAACCCCATGCCCTGGGATAATACAACGATCACGGTCTACATAGATGATAAGAACGTTCCGGAGCACTACAGTCCAAGTTACAGGACTCAGGTGGAAAGTGCCCTAGAGTACTGGAGCAATGGCGGTAACGGCCAGCTTGAATACATACCGGAATTTGTCATAGTCGAAGAGGACGAAGCAGACATCCTCATAATGTGGGTCGAAAACCTTGAAGAGGATGCGGGAGTCCAGGAGGGAGTTGCAGGTTATGCAAGACCCTATGTGATCAATGGCAGATACGAGCGAGTGGAGATCGTGCTGGAGGTGGGTAACTATCAGGGATATTCATGGAGGCAATACGGAGATACCACTATGAGAGACCTTGCCAGACATGAAATCGGACACGCGCTGGGCCTTGGTCACAGCAATGACAGAGGAGATATCATGTATCCAAGCTACGACCAGAAACTCGAAGCCGACCCCCTGCTTCTTGAATCCACACGTCCCTATCTGATAGCCGGCATGATCATAGCATCTTCGATAATACTCTATTACGGAATAGGATGGATACATTCCAGGAAGAGAAGGGAGAAACTCGAGGAAGAGATATTCGGTGATCAAGACGATGAAGGATAAGACCGTTTTCCAGGCCATACTGCGCTATTTTAGCGGGGAGGAAGTTGATTTTTCAGATTATGAACTAGACCTGTCAGAGCTTACGGAATTCCAGCAAAAGGTACTTACAGAGACCAGGAAGATCCCCTACGGTGAGACCATCACATACAGGGAACTGGCCTGTCGCATCGGAAAAGAAGGTGCTAGCCGGGCCGTGGGAGGAGCGCTTTCCAGAAATCCCTATCCCATAATAATACCATGCCACAGGGTAGTCTCATCTTCCGGCACAGGAGGTTTCTGTGGGGAAAACTGTGGAGAGAAGGTCGAGTTCAAGAAGAAGATGCTTGAAATGGAGAGAAAAGCCCTACAGATAAGTGAGATAGAGTAACTATAAAGTCCTACAGGTCTGTAAGAGAAGTGAGAACATGTTTGGGTGGACAGGAAGAACGGTAATCGTTGACCTCGAGAACAATGCAGTTACCGAATCAAGGACAAAAAAGAAAGATGCTGAGAAGTTTTTAGGAGGCAGGGGAGTTTCCTGCTCCCTGATGAACAAGATGGCAGAGCCGGAAGTTGAACCATTTGACCCTGCGAATCCTCTGATCTTCAGCACCGGCCCGCTTACCGGAAGCGCTGCACCGCTTTCGGGACATTTCAGTATCTGCACAAGATCACCCCTTACAAGGGGTATCTTTGACTCCAATGCAGGAGGAGCCTTCGGTTCGGAGATGAAATTTGCAGGCATAGACTCCCTTGTAATAAAAGGAAAGGCAGAAAATCCTGCTTATCTGCATATAGAGGACGAGGAAGTGGAAATACTGCCTGCAGATCACCTGTGGAGGAAGAACACCAATGAGACCACCGGCCTGCTGGAACCTAAGGGAAAAGTTGCATGCATAGGCAGGGCCGGAGAGAAGATGCTCCCCATGTCCAGTATTGTAAATGACAGAATATACGGAGGTCGAGGGGGACACGGAGCCGTGGCGGGTTCAAAGAATCTCAAGGCCGTGGTTGTAAAGGGAAGCAATGAACCTGAAATAGCAGACAGGGATGCTTTTGAAAAGTCTGTGGAAAAGGCAAACAGACTGCTGGTTGCAAATCCGCCTGCATCCAAAGGGCTTGCAGAATACGGAACACCGGTTTATGTGAACCTGTTCGATTATATGGGAATACTGCCTGCCGAGAATTTCCGAAAGAAGGATTTCGAAGGGGCTGAAAATATCTCCGGTGAATTCATCGCTCAAAATTATGAGATAAACAAAACTCCCTGTGATGCATGTCCCATCGGCTGCAGGAGAACTTTTACCAACGGGACACCTGTTCCCGACTATGATGCAATCTGGGCCTTTGGTCCGAATCTGGGCAACTACGACCTCAAAACCATTACTGGGTTCAACAGCATCTGCCTTGACTACGGCATGGATCCGGTTTCCTGTGGCGCATCCATTGCTTCATATATGGAACTGAACTCCCTTACAATCGGAGATATAGACCTGAAAGCCATACTCACCAGTATAGGAGAAGGAAAAAGTGAGCTTTCCGGGGGATCTTATGTTTACCTCTGCTCACAGGGTGCCAGGGATATCGACATGAGTATCATGGGAATTGAGATACCGGGATATGATCCCAGAGATTCGGCCAGCATGGCGCTTGCGTATGCAACTTCCAACAGAGGAGCCTGTCATTTGAGTGCATTCATGGTCGCACCCGAGGTCATGGGTAAGCCAATGCTGCTCAAAAGACAGAGTTTTGATGGCAAGGCCGCCCTTGTGCAGTACTTCCAGAACCTTGCAGCGGTAATTGATTCACTTGTGCTTTGTCCTTTTGCATTCTTTGCCATGGGAGAGGTCGAACTTGTATCCCTTCTTAATGCTGCAACAGGCATAGACTATTCCGCAGAGGAACTGTTGCAGGCAGGAGAGCGTATATACAACCTTGAAAAAGTCCTTAACAGTAGAGATGGCACCCATGAAAAGGAAGACATTTTGCCTGGAAGGTTCTTCGGGGAGGACGGTATCGACAGGGAGCAGTTCAGGAGTGCCTTATCAGACTACTATCATTTCAGAGGATGGGATACGAATGGAGTTCCTACTAAGGAAAAACTTAAGGAGCTGGATATTGCAGTAAAAAATGAGACTGAATTTGCTTAAAAAGTATCGATATGACCTGAATTGACAGAAAACAAACAATTTGATTTATATAGTTGAATGTTTAACTTAGTGCCTGTTATAAAATGGTTCCGGTTTCTGTATTCATAGGTAAATTTGATATACTGAACAGGGAATTATACAGCAAAATCATTATCACTAATATATTTTCGAATCGGAGGATTACAAAATGAAAGTGCAAGTTGAAGTAAAAGAGCTCAAAGAAGGAAAATACGTCATTGTGGATGATGAGCCCTGTGTGATCAAAAGCATATCCAAATCCAAGCCGGGAAAGCATGGTTCTGCAAAGGCAAGGATCGATGTCATCGGCCTTTTTGACGGACAGAAGAGATCCATTGTAGGCCCTGTCACTGATAAGGTCTACGTACCAATCGTCGAGAGAAAGACTGCACAGGTACTCAGCGTATCCGGCGACATTGCCCAGCTAATGGACATGGGAGACTTCTCCACCTTCGAGATCACCATACCAGATGAATACAAGGACAGGGTCAACGAAGGAGAAGAGATCACCTACCTTACAGCAATGGGCAAGATGAAGATCGACATGAGATGATCAATCTCATTTCCCACACTCTTTTTTACTATGTTCCACAAGCCTGAGATGATGGATGCCCTGGCAGACTACGAATCTGCAAGATATGTTATTTTCGGGGTTCCCTTTGACGGTACATCATCTTTCAGGTCAGGAAGCCGATGGGCACCTGATGCCATGAGGCAGGCTTCCGAGAATTTCGAGACCTATAACCATCATTTTGATATTGACTACCAGGACCTGCTCATACACGATGCAGGGAATCTGGAACATTATAGCACCGTGGATGATACCCTGCAGGAGCTTTCCTTTGCCGTGGAGCCCATTGTTGCTGACGGCAAGATTCCCATTATGCTTGGTGGTGAGCACTCACTTACCCTTCCCTGTGTGAAGGCATGCGCAAAATACGCCGATGAGGACATCGGCTTTGTGGTACTGGATGCACATTTCGACCTCCGCGAGGAGTACAGCGGAGTGAAGTACAGCCACGCCTGTGTCTCCCGACATATCCTCAACGAAGTAACAGACAAATATGTTACTATCGGTGTTCGGAGCGGCCCCAGGGAAGAATGGACCTATGCAAGGGAAAACGGGATCAAATATTATACACCCGATAATGTCCGCGAGAAGGGAATAAAGGAAGTGCTCTCAGAAATCATCGATTATCTGGGAAGCTCAAAGATATATCTTTCACTGGATATGGACGCGCTAGACCCCGCATATGCCCCGGGCCTGGGTACACCTGAACCCTTCGGACTCAGCGATATTGAGGTAAGGGAGGTCATACACACCCTTGCACCGAAGTCAGTCGGGTTTGATATCGTGGAGATTGCACCCGAATATGACAGTGGCCAGACTGCCCTGCTCGGCACAAAAATGCTCAGGGAATTTATTGCAGCCCATGCTTCAGACGATTCCAAAAATAGTTTAAATAAAAGAGATAAATGATGAAAATAGTAAACTTTCATTCAGAAGTTACATTCACAAGCTCAAATTCCTCATCTGAACCCCTTACAGCTATTTCCTTAATCAGCCCCACATTTTCTGCATAATACTTGTTAACTTCATATCCCATTTCAAGATCGGACCACTGCCTGATCAGCAAGCTGTTCTCAAAGGACCCATGAGCTACTGTTACATTCTCGGTTAGACTGATCACTTCAGCCTGATCCTCAAGCATGTTTTCATAATATACCTGCCTGTAAGCAAGGCCTGGTTGCGGATCACCAAGCATTACGATACCAGGCTCCGCACCATCCACACCGGCCTCCCAGGAGCCCGTAGTACTGACAACTTCACCATTATCATAATCTTTTACATCTTTTCCAAAATACCAGACATTTCCGTCTACATCCTGTGCATACCAGCTATCAGTCTCTTCAACAAGTTCTCCGTCAAATGACTCGCTTTGCCTGACAACAGTTGTGGTCACACCCATTACATCCTTTGTCTGGTCGGTCACATATACTTCAATATCCGTATCAGTAGTTTGGACCTGTCCTTCATAAACAAAAGTAGTGCCTGGTTCCAGCGGGAAGTACGGATTGTCCACACCTTCCACGAAATCAGCAGTATCTACCATGTCTGCGGACGCTTCATCGGCACTGTTTGTTTCGTTCGCCATTCCTTCGTCTGTCATTTCCTGGACAGGTGCATCTTCTGAATCGGAATTATCAGTACAGCCCGATGTAAAGATGATCAGCACTGCCAGGAAAATTAGTAGTGCATTTCTTACAAATCTTTGTTTCAAACTAGAGTCCCCCCCTTTGTCCCCCTGAAAAACAAAATGTCATATCAAACTTAGTTGTATTTTTTAATAATGATTCTGGTAGGATAATTTCTTATATCGGTGAAAATTATCTTCGAAAAATCCCATTTTCAAAAAGTGTTCTAAAAAAACAGAATGAAAGTAAAATAAATCTTTCATTCTGTAGTTATGTCTACAAGTTCCAGAGTTTCAGATCCGCCCTCTACTTTTTCTTCCATGAGCAGACCGACATCCATGGCATAATACTTATTCTCCTCGATACCGGGTTCCAGCGGTGTCCACTCCCTTGTAACCAGAACGTTGTCGAAGGAACCGTAGGCAACTGTGGTTGTGCCATCAAGATTGATTACTTCAGCCATGTCCTCAGCTTCACCTTCATAATACTCCTGCCTGTAAACATCACCGATCTGTGGATCGGCCTGCATGATTATACCAGGCAGTGCACCGTCCACACCTGCCTCCCAGGAACCTGCAGTACTTACAACCTCACCGTCCTCATACTCATTTGACTCTTCACCAAAGTACCATACATTTCCATCGGCATCCTGTGCAAACCAGTCATATGTATCTTCAACAAGTTCACCGTCTTCCCATTCGGTTTCCCTGACGACAGTAGTGGTGACATCCATTACTTCTCTTGTTTCAGCGGTTACATATATTTCAACATCAATGGTTGCACCTTCTTCGTCCTCACCTTCATAAACAAAAGTCGTTCCCGGTGTAAGCGGGAAGTATGGATTGTCTATTTGCTCTACGAAATTCGCAGAATCTATCTCAGGATTATAGCCATCCGTTGCTTCATCTTCAACTTCTGTTTCTCCCCCAGCGGTATTACCGGTTTCATCTGTCATTTCTTCATCAGTCGTTTCCTGAGCGGGGACCTCCTGAACAGATGTGTTCTCTGAGTCGGAATTATCCGTGCACCCAGATGCAAAGATGACCATTACCCCTAAAAGGATTAACAATGCATTTCTTGCCAATTTTCTTTTCATATCAAAAACTCCCTTTTATCCCCCAAGCAGATCAAAGGTCCTGTTTGAATCTTTGTCGTAACTTATATTAATGATCTGGCACGGTTATAGGATAATTGTATAAAATTTGATTAGCTGGATGATTGTCATCCTGAAGCAATGTTGAAAAAACCTATTTTTGAGGAAGTGTAAAAGCAACGGTTGTTCCTTCCCCGACCTTGCTCTTCAGGTCAATAGTCCCACCGTGCATTTCAATAAGACTTTTTACAAGGGCAAGACCGATACCCACACCCTCATACTTGCGTGCATGAGACCAGTCAAGCTGGACGAAGGGATCGAACAGTTCTTGCTGCCTCTCTTCGGGGATTCCGATTCCGGAATCTGTAACCTGTACAAAAATATCCCCATCTTTGCGTTCAATGATCACTTTCACAAAGCCGTTGTCATGATTGAATTTTATGGAATTACCTATCAGATGATGAAGTATCATCTTGAACTTGGATTTGTCTGCGGTTATGCTACCAATATCATCATCTATTTGAAAATCAACTGATACGGACTTTTTAGCTGCAACTGCCCTGGTGATCTTTTTCATATCCTCAATCAATGAAGGAAGATTGAATTCACTCAATTCGATCCTACTATTACCACCTTCAATTTCTGCTATATATATCAGGGAATTAACGAGTTCCAGTAAATTTGAACCTGCATCTTTTATACTACCTGCAAATTTTCTCTGCTCCTCATTCAGCTTTCCTGCCGTTTCAGACAGAAGGACATCCGAATAACCTATAACAACGTTCAACGGAGTGCGCAGTTCGTGACTAACGTTTGCAAGGAATTCGCTTTTTGAATTGGACGCATTTTCTGCGAGAATTTTTGCCTCCAACAGTATCTGTTCGGTTATTTTGCGTTCTGTAGTATCCACACAGAGTCCGATGAAGGTGTTATCATCTATCCTGACAGCTTCGACCTGCATGTAAAAACGTACTCCTCCCTTTTTTACAAACAAAAATTCGCCGGAAGCATATCCTTCGGTCTTTACTTTTTCAAAATGATTTAGTACTGGTTCAAGTGATTCCGGATCACAGATATCAGGTATTGACATACCTGTAAGTTCTTCCCCGGGGTATCCTGTTATTACTCCGGCTGCAGGATTTGCATCTGTGAATCTGCCGGAAGCATCTACCACCAGAATAGGAGATGGGGAATTATCAACATAGGCACGATATTTCTTTTCGCTCTCTTCAAGTATTTTCTGTGACTGCTTACTTGCCGTTATGTCAAGAATATTCCCCACAAAATACAGAGGATTCTTATCTTTGTCAAATACAAGATTTGCATGAAGCAAGCCCCATACCGGATGGCCATCTTTGTGTAGATAACGTTTTTCCATCTGGATTGAATTGATTTCCCCGGCTGCCAGCTTTTTTTGCTGTATGATATTTTCCGGAAGATCTTCGCTATAGCTAATTTCCCTCAGTGTTTTGCCAATAATTTCATCCTCATCGTATCCCAGCATTCTGCAAAAGGCACCATTTGCCTGCTCTATCCTTTTATCAGATACGGATAACTTGACAATGCCGACAGAACTGGATTCGTATATTGACCTGAAGAATGCCTCGCTTTCATGAAGTGAGGATTCGACCCTCTTTTGCCTGGAAATGTCTGCAATTATATTAAGAGAATACTTGATGGAACCTGAGTTGTCCCTGACTACACTGGCATATACCCTGACCCAGACAAGATGACCTTTTTTGTGGACATACCTTTTTTCAATCTCATAGGCATTGATCTCACCTGCAAGTACCCTGGATATCAGCTCACTTTCCAATCCCCTGCTGTCGGGAAAAGTTATATCCAGGAACTTCATTGACAGGAGCTCTTCCCTGCTATAGCCGACAATTTCACAGAACCTGTCATTCACCTTCTGATAATATCCTTCTCTGTCAATCTGAGTTATTCCTACTGCGAATCGCTCAAAAGTAGAGCTGAAATGCTTTTCGTCTTTGGAGTAAAGAAATTCAGGCAGGATGGGTTTGTTTTCCGAAACCTCTTTTTTAAGCTCGTTATATTTTTCCATCAGGTGTTTGCAGCGCAGCTTCCTTTCGATAAGAGATTTTAAGCAATCAAAGGTAAGATTCCTGTCAAAAGGTTCTGCAAAATAATAATCTGCAGAGGATTCTACCAGCCTTAAACTGTCCTGCCGGGACAGAGGACGACCTGTAAAGATCACAGGAATGAAATGATATTTGTCCGAGGATTTTATCTCCTGGCATATTTCATAGGCAGAAGGATCGTTGATATCCTCTTCCAGAACAATAAGATCGGGAATCACTTTTTGCAGTGCTTCTAACGTTGCACTGCACGGACTTATTTCAACCAGATCGAAATCATCTTCGATGATATTTTGGAATGAACTTTTGCTTTTGACTTTATTTTTAACTAAAAAAACAGTTGGTTTCAAAATCAATCCATTCCCTTTCAAAGTTATCAGATATCACAGAGATTTATGC
>Ga0163219_100051_pt1 | contig 28859 bp, 32 predicted proteins | sample MSEWel2016_04_06_FD_113150 | JGI IMG/M metagenome (GOLD analysis project Ga0163219, IMG submission 113150) | Subsurface microbial communities from deep shales in West Virginia, USA - MSEEL Well Study Marcellus 3H_2016_04_06 ...
ATTGTAAATAGTGCAATACACATTTCATACAATAATATCCAGAGGTCCCCCAAATCACACATAAATCGAATTAAAAAACCATCGAAATGGTTAATACATATACTCCCAACATCCATAAAGGGTGATTATTCATAGTGCCTGTAATCGTTGCCGAGAATCTTAGAAAAACTTTCAAAGATCTTGTTGCCGTAGATAACATCAGTTTCAGCATTGAAGAGGGAGAGATGTTCGGCTTCCTCGGACCAAACGGTGCGGGTAAGACTACAACCATGCGTATGATACAATGCATATCCCCGGTCACATCCGGCAGTCTGGAAATATTCGGCATGGATGTCTCTGATCACCAGAGGGAGATCAAATCATTCATGGGTGTCGTGCCACAGGAAAACAACCTTGACATGGATTTTACCGTTTATGAGAATCTCATGGTCTACTCCCGATATTTTGATATCCCTAAAGAAGAAGCTGAAGAAAGAGTGGAAGAGTTACTTGATTTCGTACAGCTTACCGACAAGAAGGATACCATGACAGAAAGCCTGTCCGGTGGAATGAAACGCAGGCTCATTCTTGCAAGAGCACTTGTAAACCGTCCGAGATTACTGATACTTGACGAACCGACTGTTGGTCTTGATCCGCAGGCACGTCACCTAATCTGGGACAGACTGCGCCTGCTTCAAAAGAACGGTGTCACGGTAGTCCTTACTTCACACTACCTGGATGAAGTGGAAAAGCTCTGTGACAGGCTGGTTGTCATGGATAATGGGGATATCCTTGTAGAAGGTAGTCCTTCAAGTGTAATTGAAAAATACGTGGGATCCGGTATTGTGGAAGCTGAGAACGATCCACAACTTCTGGAATGCCTCAAGGAAAGGGAAGCCTCTTATGAGGTTATCGGCGACCTCGTACATATCTACACTGATGATCCGAAACAGATCACAGACTATCTGACCATGGAGTGCTCGATCACAAAGTTCAGTGCAAGGCCCGCGACACTAGAAGATGTATTTCTCAGGCTCACCGGCAGGAGGCTGAGGGAATGAAATTTGCGAGCTACTTTGAAATACCAAGGATCAGTTCAAATGCATACAAGGTCTGGCAGCGCAACAAGGATGTCTTCATGAAGGACATAAAACTGAATTTCCTGCCTCCTTTCCTTGAACCCATATTATACCTGATAGCACTTGGTTTTGGGCTGGGACGCTTTGTTGAGAGCATTGACGGTGTACCCTACGCACAATTCATAGCCCCTGCGCTGATATCCATATCCGTGATGTACGCATCGTTTTTCGAGTGCAGTTATGGCTCTTATGTCAGGATGTATTACCAGAAGACCTTTGATGCCATCATCGCCACACCCCTGACAATCGAAGAGGTGATTGCAGGAGAGATGCTGTGGGGTGCCACCAGAAGTATGATAAATGCAACCGTGATGATACCGGTGATCGCGTTGTTCGGCCTTATAGATCTGCGTTATTCGCTGCTCATAATACCATTCGCGTTTCTGGGAGGATTGCTTTTTGCAGCCATAGGCATGTGCTTTACTGCAGTTACACCGAATATCATGTCCATTAATTATCCGGTACTTCTGTTCATTACACCCATGTTCCTTTTCAGCGGTACCTTCTTCCCGCTGAGCGCTCTTCCGCAGGTAATCCAGTATTTTGCAGTTGCTTTTTTGCCTCTCACACATGTCGTGAACGTGATCAGGTCGCTTGGATACGGGATACTGGAATTGTCCCTGCTGTTCGATCTGGTATGGATAATAATTGTCTGCGCCATACTTTTTGTACTTTCAATAAATATGATGAAAAAGAGACTTGTCGTTTGATCCTTGTTACTTTTACCCGTAATTTACGGTGTTAATCAGCGATAGTTTCATAAAATACATTGTTAATCTGTGTACTGATGAGAAAATGGATCACATTTGTGCTTTGTATTTCACTTCTTGGCATACTTACAGGAGGTTGTATCGACGAACTTGTTCCTGTGGACGGAGAGACCACCACACAGGATGCATCCACCTATGAGTTTCAACCTTTCCTGAACAATAGTTTCGTGGAGGGGGAATTCATACATACCAGTACATTCTACCTTTCAGAAGAAAATGCAAAAGCAGTCCATATTCTTGAAAACGAAACAACTATCGATGTCATACCGCTTGAGGACCTAAGCTCACCCAATCAGGATCCTGTAAGCAATATTGTTGTCGTCGGAGACTATGCCGATTCGACAAACGCCTCCGTCGAATACTTCAGAGAACTATCAATGTCTCCTGAACCGGCAGAGATAAACTACACACTATCTGAAGACGTGGTCAGGGGACAGAAACACATCTATATCGAATTCAGTGAGCCGGTTACAGGATTTGTAGCATTCACCCTGGCTACACCAATGGGACAGGATTTCGTACACGTGACCACTCCACCCTCGGTTGTACGCTTTGTACTTCCCGAAGGCTATACCACTGGCAATCCTTTCATTGGTAAAACAAACCCGGAACCCACTGAGAGATATTATGATTCACAGAACCGGGAAAACCTTGTATGGATCAATGAAGTAATGTCCACCAGCGGTATCCTGGAGAGCCTTCAGAGCTTTTCCGGAGAGAACGAATCAGAAATTGAGCCGGTCCCAAGGGCAATAAGTGTCAAGTACTATTCCGAATCTGCCCCGCAGGGACTGATAATTGCAGTGGCGATCCTCGGTCTTGCAGCACTGATCGTCTTTTCAAGATACTACCGTGAAAAAAGGAAGCTTGGTAAAATCAGAGAGGATATCGAAGGCCAGTTCCAGGAGAAAAAAGGGAAAGGAAAAGATTGAGATAATTCTCACATTACCATCAAGTTACAATTCAAAGACCATACCGTCATAAGAAAGGGGATATTCCTTAATTGCCTCATCGTGTGGTTTGAAGAAGTGGCTCAGATGTGTGAACACCACATCCTTTGCCCTTAATGTTTTTGCAAGATCCGTGGCCTCGATGGTATTCATGTGCTTTTTTACCTCTACGGTGGGAGGGACTATCGCATCGGCGATCAGCAGATCGGGGGCCATTATCAGCTCCATGCTTTTCTGAGGTATTTCTCTCTGGGTATCTCCCGTGATGACCACCTTCTTACTACCCTCCCTAATTATGACTCCCACGGGATTTTTTGCAGGAGGGTGCACTACCTTGAACAATGTGAACTCCAGACCGATCAGTTCAAAGGTCTCGTACATGGATACATAATGCTTCCTTGGCCTGAGAAACTGCAGGTAATCCATGATATAATCTAGTGTTTCCTTCAGTCCGTAGACATCCACATTATACTGGACCCTGTGAAACTCGGCAAAGCCTGAAAAATGATCGTAGTGCCCATGGGTCCATATCACCCCATCCACGTGGCCCACATTGTTCTTCAGCATCTGGTAACGAAGGTCAGGACCGGTATCGATAAGTACAGAACCACTGTCAGATTCCACCAGTACCGCACATCTTGTCCTGCGACTTTTACCACCTTCATGTGCAGCCATACAGGTCCTGCAGCTGCAGCCAATAACAGGCGTCCCGGTTGCATCGCCTGTGCCCAGGAGTGTGATCTTCATAGCTGCCCCGATCACATGGTCGCATCATATTCATTCGTCTTGAGCACGGCCCTTTCATCAAATGATGCCACAGCACTGAGCATGTCCTTCTGAGTAAGTTTCGTACGTTCACGTACAAGTGCGCTTAGGACACATTCCCTTATGACCATGCGAAGGTCCGAACCACTGTAACCGTGAGTCAGGGAAGCAATCTCCGTATTATCGAAATCCCCTTCTATATCCTTTGTGACAATATCAAGGATCTTCTTACGCATTTCCGTGTCAGGCAGCGGGAATTTCATTATATCGTCAAAACGTCTCCATGCAGCAGTATCAAGCATCTTGGGGTGGTTTGTTGCAGCAAGTAACAGGACACCATCGTTTGTGAGGCTGATATCATCTATGGCCTTGAGCAGGGTATTGACAGCCCTTTTCAGTGCAGCGTGTTCATCGGATGAGCGTGTCTTTGCGACAAAATCGAACTCGTCGATGAAGAGTATACAGGGACTCAGTCTTTTTGCAAGGGCAAACACACGATCTATATTCTTTGCAGTCTCACCCAGATACTGATCGGTTATCATTGAAAGTTTTACTTCCACAAATGGAATTGCCAGGTGTTCCGACAGGGCCTTGGCAAGTGAGGTCTTACCAGTACCCGGCGGACCTACCATCAGGATCTTTCCGACATCGTAGAGACCGATACGTTTGAGATAATCACGATACTGTATGGCCTTGACAATCTTTTTGACCTCTTCTTCCTGCTCATGGGTCAGGATGAATTCCTTCAGGGTCTGCCTGATATCCTCCGGAGCACTTATCTGGGCAAGTTTTAACATTTCTTCCCCGCCCTCTTCTTTGGATATCTCCTCCATCAGGGACTCGATCCACTCCCTGTCAACCTCCTTTGGTCTGACCTTGGACTTCGCACTCTTATAGTCAGCACCTTCAGCCTGTTTCTTTTCATAATAGAAGGCAAGTACCGGATTATGGGAGATTTTGTCCTTTGATCCTTCCTTTTTCTGGAACCATTCGGCACCTACTTCAAGGGCTGTGATCTTCACAGAGAAATCCACATCATCTATTGCAACAAAGGGGAGGGGTTTGAGAGCAATACCTGCATTATCCAGCTCGAATAACTTTTCTATGTCTGTGGTCTTTACCCTGATAGGTTTTGGAACTGTTCGCTGTTCTCTGCTCCAGTAGAATTTACGTATTTGTTTTGGAAGGTCATTTACATCCAGTTCCGGATATTTGTTATATACCTGTGCAGTAAGCAATAGTTCAATAATATCAAGCTTTACGTCAGACATGTTCTTACCTGGTCGATGAGATAGTTGAAACCCTTTGAAAGTGAAATCGTTCAGACATTACATGTAAGGCTTCATTTCAAATATATCTTTTGTATAGAAGTAATAGAATAATCAATTAGGAAACGCAAAAAAACTCATGGAACAGCCAGCCTGTATACCGGCCCTCATATGAGACTCAGGATGCCTGTTGAGGGTTCATATATCTCTCCGGAGCTGATCAGTTTTTGAATTATCTTTTCAAAATCATCTTCGGCAATACCATGTTCCCTTGCAGATTCTTCAAGAGAATCAATACCCATCCTGCCACCGTTTAAGCGTAGAATATCAAGTATTACCTGAAGCTTGTTTTTCTTCGGCTTCCGGGGTTTCCTCTTGTCCCTAAAGTCCTTTAGTGAAACACCGAATTCACCGAAGTTTGCAGTTGGAGATGTTTCCACATTCTGGAAGCTGTCGGAAAATACAGCTTCAACATCTTTTTCCGGACCATGGAGCCTTGCCTGTATAACGGTTCTTGCAGAAATTGCTTCCTCTAGGTCTCCGGACTGAAAGAATATACGCAGTTTTCTTACCTCAAGGTTTGAACCACATTTCTGGCACTTGGTCTTCTTTGGGCCAGAGGTTTCAATTATCTGGACATGTTCCCGGCATTTCGGACATACTATTACTCCAAAGGAAGCCATGCTCTATGATTTGTGTAGCAAATATAAATAATAGTTCCGGAGATATTTTTATCAGAATACGGAAGCCGATCGACCATGATACGCAGAGCTCTTATTGATGATATCCCGAACATAGTGCAGGTCGAAAAGGCATGCTTTTCTGTTCCATGGCCTGAATTTCTTTTCAAGGCTCATATCAATAATCCTGGATTTGTGGTCTACGAAAAGGAAAAGAATCTCATTGGCTATGCGATCATAGGTGATGCTGATGGAAAAGCCCATCTTCAGAACATTGCAGTACATCCGGATTCCAGAAGACAGGGCATAGGGACGGAACTACTTGAATGGTGTATGGACCTTGTGAGACTCTACGGATATCACGAGATCGTGCTCGAAGTAAGAGAAAAGAACACCGGTTCACAGATATTCTATAAAAAAAGAGGTTTCGAAAAGAAAGGCAGAGTAGAAGATTATTACGAAGATGACAACGCCATAACTATGGGAAGAAAACTGTGATGGTCCTATTTCCCGAATCTTCTCTGCCTTTTCTGGAAATCTCTGATTATCCTGAGAAGGTCCAGTTTCCTTATATTGTGCCAGTTCACATCGGTAAAATAGAGTTCTGAATATACTGCCTGCCAGATCAGAAAATCGGAAAGATGCTTACCGCCCGAGCGTATGAAGATATCAGGCTCATGTTTTACCTTCAGACGGGATTCTATGGTCTCTTCAAGGATATCCGATGAGCTCATCTGGCCTTCCTTAACATCGGAAAGAATGGAAAGTACCGCCTTTGTAACCTCTTTCCTTCCCCCGAATCCCACGGAAACATAGACCAGCATCTTCCTGTCCTCTCTTTTGAGGTGGAGATCTCCGTCATCGGTATAGACTTCAAAGCCGATATCCCGGGGTAAATCCGGAAAGAGCTCATCAAGTTCTTCCAGAAGTCTCTCAATGATCCCGGACTTGAGATCCTCTTCGGTGTCAATCACATCAACATAGATACTGGTCACCCTGATGTCCAGCTGGCAACACCATGAGATATATTCTTTCAGTTTCACAAATCCGTTGGACTGCAAGAGGTCTTTCTCCGACAGCACCAGTGATACGTGCTCGGGAACCTTTGCGGACGATCCTGACACCTGGCTCAGAAGATAATTCTCATAAAGTGAAGTAACAATGCTCATTATCGTCCTCTGGCTTCCCTGTTATCTGATATTGTTTACTTTGCTGTGGATACGATCTTTACAACGTCACCGTCCTTGAGTTCATGTTTTTCCCCAAGACGCATTTTCGTTTTAGCATCCACCGCATAAAGGAAACTTTCACCGATATCGGAATGCACCTTATATGCAAGATCGTGGGCTGTGGAACCTCTCTTCATAAGGAAAGCATCAGGCAGCATACGGTCGTTCTTATCGGTCCACTTACCCTCATCTTCCACCGGGTATACTATAATCAGGTCAAGCAACTCGAACACCGACCTGTTGATACAATCCTGTATTCCGGTACCACCCATTTTTTCAAGCAGTGCATGTACGTTATCCAGACCTTTCTTCTGTGCAGGAGTCAGATCTTCTTTTATGATGGAAAAGTCATCATCGCCTGGATCATATTTTATCGCCCCGCTCTTGGATGCGGATTTAAGAGCAAGTTCTGCAGCTGCACTTGTCGGTACAACGATCTGCTCGAGTGACTGCAGATCACTGACAAACTTCCCGGGAGCAACATCTGCCTTGTTGGCTGCTATTATCATGGGTTTGCTCATAATACGTATGCCATCACAAAGACGGACAAGGTCATCATCGCTCCATTTCACATGGTTGTGATCAAGTTTGCACTCGGACAGAGAGCATATGACATGATACTCATCCACCCCTGCACCTGCAAGCTGTTCCGAGAGCACTTTCTCGATCTTGAGTCCCTCGGCCTGTATCTTACGTGCAAGCCTGTCCCAGTTGCGTTTTACAATGCCGAACATCCACATGGTTATTTCCCTGTTCAGGAAATCAACATCATCCATTGGATTGTGTTCTCCAACATCCACAGGGTTGCCTTCCACATCGGTTCCGCCGGATGCATCGATCACATGGATGATTGCCTGGGCCTGCCTGAGTTCGTCCAGAAAAGTGTTACCAAGACCCCGACCCTGATGAGCATCAGGCACAAGCCCGGCCACATCAATCAGTTCTATGGGTACGTAGCGGATTCCTTCAACGCAGTGCCCACAGCGCTTGCTGCGCTCAATGCACGGACACTCTGCACGCACATATGTGACACCTTTGTTTGCATTGATGGTGGTAAAAGGATAATTTGCAATCTCAACGTCCGCCATGGTCGCGGCCTTGAAGAATGTGGATTTGCCTGCATTGGGTTTTCCTGCAAGTCCTATTGTCATTGTCATGCTTACTAATCACTGTCGCAGGATTTAACTTTTATCAGTGCATAAGGCTTTGTGTGAAGCATTCAATGCTTGTTTTAACCAATAATCTTTATATTGGAGAAAGACATTAGAACAGAAACCTTGTGTCCCGGTAGGGTAGCGGATATCCTTGAGGCCTGCGGAGCCTTAGACCCGAGTTCGATTCTCGGTCGGGACGTACTTTTTTCAAAATAGTACTATATTAAAAGGCACTAATTTGTGATTTTTTAGAGATATAAATTTGCATAGCAAATATATAAAAATATTAATCTTTCTTTGCTGAGGAAAGTTTTTCAGCTCATCATAACCAGATAAGCCAGTGCAAGAACTCCCAGCAGGAATATTACACCAAGTACCAGAATGATCTTTTTTCTTTTGCTTTCATCTTCAGGTGAAAGCGGCAAAGGATCAGGATTGTATTTATTTTCCAGATATGTCCCGATTGCCACGCCAAGAGCCACACCAATCGCGGGCCCGATTGCGATCATTCCCAACAGCAGACCGATTGGAATTCCAAGGGGAAGACCTATAGCCATTCCCACAGCTATGAAATGACCTTTTGGATATCTTTTTTCCTGCATAGGCCTAACATAGCATCCGGATATATAAATATTCAGTTAATTTTAAATTACAGATCAGGCAAATTTTTACCTAACAGAAGGAGATCATTATGAATAAAAAACCACTTTTTCTAGCAACAATAATGTTGCTCTCCGCAATACTCTCCGGAGGCTGCACATCCGCCTATTCGGGAGAGGAATCATTTGTACTTGATGCACAAAGCTACACTTATTATGAGTTCCCCATGCTCGAAGGAGAATATCTTGATCTGGAGATCATGACAGACGGCAGTCCGGTCGATCTATATATTCTGGACAGTGAGAACCTGTACAGGTATGAGAATCTCAACTACTTCGAATATGACGCATACTATGAGAACGTCCTTTCCAGCAATATTGAGTTCATTGCCCCATATGAGGGAAACTGGTACCTTGTTCTGGTAAACAATGAAACAAATGATATTTCACTGGATATCAGTTACGAAGTTTACTGAAACTCCGGGTATGAGAGAGGCAGATCAAAAGTGAATGTACTGCCTTTTCCGATCTCACTCTCAACATAGATCTGTCCACCATTCATTTCCACAAATTTCCTGACGATGGAAAGCCCCAGACCAGTACCCCCATACTCAGAGGATGGTGAAGGATCTACCTGTTCAAAGGGCTCGAATATAGTTCTCTGCTTTTCAGGGGAGATACCTATACCGTTATCAGCTACAGAAACCGATAACGTGTTGCTGATGATCTTTCCTTCTATTTTGATACAACCATTTGACGGAGTGAACTTGACGGCGTTGCAGAGAAGATTTAATAAAATATGTTTGAATTTTGCTTCATCAGCACACAGTTGATCGATCTGCGGGTCAATATCACTTTTCAAAGCAATGTTTTTCTCTGCTGCCTGTGGTGAGATTATCCCAAGTATCTCCTGGATGGTATCAGGGACAGAAAAGGATGCAAGATTTAACTCCATCTTTCCGGCCTCAACCTTTGATATGTCGAGAATATTATTGATCAGCCCGAGCAGATGTTTTCCGCTTGACGATATATGCTTTGCATATCTTGATTGCTTCTCATTCAGTTTACCGAAGTTCTCAGTCAGCAACATATCGGAAAAACCAATAACGGAGTTTAAAAGAGTACGTAACTCATGGCTCATTTTTGCAAGGAATTCGCTTTTTGCACGATTGGCAAGTTCCGCTTCATTCTTTGCTGCTTCAAGCATCTGCTTGCTTTCCCTTAATTCCTTTTCAACAAGCTTCTGCCCAGTGATATCGTCAACAGTAAGCAATACCCTGCTCATATCTCCGGGCTCGATCAACGTTGTAGAGATGATCAGCGATCTGGTGGAAAATTCTTCACCTACCCTTAATGTGAGTTCACCTTCTTTCTTGTAGACCTCCTCCGAGGCCATAAAGGTCCGCATAACCGTATTGCGAACAATGCACTCACTGCATTCATGGTTCATTCCACAGCCTTCACCGTCAAATGAATTGATACAACCGAAAAGTTCTCCACCCAGAAGTCCTAAAGCACCCTTTTTATTTATTCCAAGTGCTTCCGAAGTGGCGTAGTTTATATTCTCGACTTTTCCATCCCGGTTTACAACTATCATTAGCAGGGGTGCATTATCAAACACTTTGCTGAATATATCTGTACCTGCTGTTCTGTTTAATTGTGCTGTGTTTTCCGATTCCAAGAAGAGATCACGGTGATGTTTTTTTGTTTCCATACCAACCATTTTTAGTTAAAATCACAGTGTGTAAGTGGCCAATATAGGATAATGTTTTATAAAAAGCTTAGACACAACAAATAATTTTAATAGGAGATATTGAACTCCCTGCACTATTTTTTATCGGTAGCTGGAGACACTGATAACTTCGAATTACATCGAAGTTTAGACAATTATTTAATAAGTAGAACGTCTATCGTCCATTGAGAATTAAAATCCGAAAGAGGAAGATATATGAAAAAAATCCTTACTTATTTAACTATAGGGCTTATTGCCATCAGTTCATTGTTCATATCAGGTGCGATGGCAGATGTGGAAAGTCCTCTGATAAGACCACTTACTACGGAAGCAAAGCTGGTTTCATCCGATTATGCGGTTTCAAGCATGCCCGTAGAAGTCGAGGAGGCCGTAATTTATCCCGATGGCATCTCCAGCAAGCTTCTCATAAAACCCGGTTACTCCAGTCTGAAACTGCAACCCGGTGAAAGCAGGGAATTCACAGTAAGAGTCATCAGCAGGGAAGATGAGACTATCACAATCGATCCGAAGCTGGTCATGCAACCATATACTGAGAACTATATGGAAGACGACTGGGTGAACATCTCACCTGAGAGTGTGGAACTTATACCTGATGCAGAGCAGGAGTTCATTGTGGAAGTTTCGATTCCTGAAGACGCGGATATAGGTTACTACAACGCCTTCATTGTTTTCGGGGAATTCGATATGGAAGAATACAGTACATATCCCAAATACGATGGCTCAATGGAGCTGTCCATTGAAGTATGGATCCCTCCCAGCGTCCAGGTTCTGACAAATTACATCAATGACCGCGTTGAAGCCGGGAACAGCTATGATTACGAAATAAAGCTCAGCAATGTCGGTGAGGAGGATATAGCCATGGACCCGCAGGTAGTCCTGAGTGATATATACTACGCCGAAGAGAGCATTGCTTACCGGTTCGATGAAGAAAGCAGTGGACAGATACTCGATACAAGTGCAATAACACTTGACGCTCCATCAGTCATCAGAGCAGGTGAAACCGTGACCGTAAACGTACATCTTGAGGTTCCTGAATCAACGATCGGAAGCTTCAGCGCTTCTGTGGATCTGGGAATAGATGACCCTGCACTGCGTGACTGGGAGGACCAGGTCCAGCTTTACTTCACTGTCTGGCAGCAACCCGAAGAGCCCTTTGTCAGGGAATTTAGCACAAACGCAAACGGAACCATCAGGATAGAAATATCAAGCACACAGTACACATATTATCCGGCTTCCGGCAACAGTGTTTCAGGCCATGAGGCACCTTCCTTTGAAGTCACACTTAATAAGGATGAAGAGAAAGTGAACCTCCGATTGGTCAGCAGCACAAGCAAAGAAAATGTGAATTACGGAACAACAGGAACAGTACGTCCTCTGATGCCTGCGGATAATTACCATTACCAGACAGGTGGCAGTACTTACACAGAAGTGTATGAAGTATCCGGAGAGGCAGGAGACTGGTCACTGAGCATACTTCCTGAAAACACGGAAAGTTTTGAATATAGTATTACAGTGATCAACTAAAATAAGGGTTTTTAACCCTTTTTTTACCAGGTAAATTACTCCATTCAAACGTAACTGCATTCACTTTCAGTCATGTACAATAAATTCAGAAGTACACAAAGTATTTATACCAGATAATATAATAATTGTATTAATATTATTATTCAGTTCTGAAATGGAGTCTTGTATGAATAATAAAGATGAAGCTACGTTCAATGAGTTCAAAGAAGTGTTCAACAGATATCTTGATCCTGAGGACCTTTCAGACCAGGAGTTCCTCCTCAGGAATAATATGATCCAGTTCATCAAGAACGCCTGTATTAAAAGTCTTCTTGTTTACTAGGTGATGGGAACCACAGTAAGCAACTAAGCCGGAGACGCCCGCCGGCACATCCCGCATGGGCCTTTAGCCATTGCGGCCCAATGTTGAATCGGGGAGTTTATTTTTTAATAAGTGACTGCCTTCCAGCAACGACTTTCAATTAACGCGGACAAAAGTCTTATTTGCATTGACCTTCATCTTAAAATTGGGACAGTTATTTCTGATAACAGGTGTAAACATGAGTGAAGAGGAAGATGTTTTTGATAAAGTACAAAATTATTCCCTGAGATCTTACGATTTTCCCATATTGATGAAAAGGTTACGACAGGATTCGAAAAGAAGCCTGATAGAACTCAAACCAGAAGATATTGAATGGTTTGAAGTATACGAGTTTGCACTGCAACAGCTTGATCTCAAGAAAGGAACTGCTCCTTCTAACACCCATCCCGGAGACTGGAGAAATACTGCCAGTGATTTCAGCAAAGTAAAGATGCTTGTTGATGAAATGGAAGAAAAGGGAGTTGTCAAAGACGTAAACTGGAATGTGGGAAGTCTTGCAATTTTCACAATACCTGATGAATCACTTTACAGAAGACACATTTGCTGTCTTATCAGCACACATCTTGGCAGCTTATATGGGAACCAGTAGCCAGGAAGGGTTCCTGCCATCTTTTTTTAAAGCATATTGATCAGTGGTTATCTTTATATAGAACTGCTTGCATTTAGATTGTTCAGCATGAGTATCCAGGATACTCTATCGAGATAACGCTAACTTCTATATCGATACGCAATGGTTTGTTATTATAAGGAGGTTATAATTTGGCAGGACAACAGCCCACATACATGTTAGGAAACAGGAATAAAAGGCGGGAAAGGGATGCCCAGGGCATCAATATCCTTGCTGGAAAAGCAGTGGCAAAGGCAGTAAGGACCACCCTTGGCCCAAAAGGTATGGACAAAATGCTGGTAGATTCACTTGGTGATATTGTAATTACTAACGATGGTGCAACCATCCTCAGGGAAATGGATATCGAGCACCCGGCAGCAAAGATGGTGGTGGAAGTTGCAAAGACCCAGGACGACGAGGTCGGAGATGGTACCACAACCGCAGCCGTAATTACAGGAGAACTTCTCGCCAAGGCTGAAGAACTCATTGACAAGGGTGTACACCCCACAATCATCGCATCAGGATACAGGCATGCTGCAGAGAAGGCTGCTGAGATCCTCAAAACAATTACAATTGATGTTTCCAGGGATGACAGAGAGACCCTCAAAAAACTTGCTATTACATCCATTACAGGAAAGGGTGCCGGAGAGCACAGAGAATTCTTGGCAGACATGGTTATTGACGCTGTACTCTCAGTTGCAGAGGAAACAGAAGAAGGAGTCACGGTTGATGTCGACGATATCACCATTGAGAAGAGAGAAGGCGGAAGCATTCTTGACACAGAGCTTGTACCAGGACTTATCATTGACAAGGAACGTGTAAGACCAAACATGCCAAAGAAAGTCGAGAACGCAAAGATCATGCTGGCAAGTTTCGGAATCGAGTTCCACAAGATCGAGAAGGATGCAGAGATCAAGATTACCTCTCCTGATCAGATGCAGATGTTCGTTGACCAGGAAGAAAGAATGGTCAAGGAAATGGTAGACAAGATCGTGGCAAGCGGTGCAAATGTCGTATTCTGCCAGAAAGCCATCGACGACCTTGCACAATATTATCTTGAAAAGGCCGGAATCTATGCCTGCAGAAGGATAAAGAAGAGCGATCTCCAGAAACTTGCAAAGGCAACCGGAGCAACCCTGTTCCAGGATGTCACTGATGTCAGGCCGGAAGATCTTGGCCAAGCTGCTCTTGTAGAGGAAAAGAACATCAGCGGTGCAAAGATGACATTCCTTACAGGATGCAAGGAAGAAAAGACAGCATCACTTGTACTCCACGGCGGTACCACACATATTGTAGACAGTCTCAAGCGTGCACTCAACGATGCCCTCTGTGTGGTCGGCGTAGCACTTGAAGACGAGAAGATAGTAGCAGGTGGCGGATCTCCCGAGATAGAACTTGCTCTGAGACTAAGCGAGTACGCGTCAACACTCAAGGGAAGAGAGCAGCTTGCAGTCGCCAAGTTTGCAGAAGCACTTGAGATCATACCACAGACCCTTGCCGAAAATGCTGGTCTTGACCCGATCGACAAGATCATCGAGATGCGTTCACAGCACGAGCAGGGCAATAAGAAGGCAGGTCTTGACGTTTACACCGGAAAGATTGTCGACATGTACGAGAACAACGTCCTTGAGCCACTCAGGATCAAGACACAGGCTCTCAATGCAGCAACAGAAGCAACCGTAATGATCCTCAGGATCGATGACGTGGTTGCGGCAAGTTCCAAACAGGGCGCGATGCCACCTGGAATGCCACAGCCTGAAATGGAGATGTAAGTCTCCCGATTTTTCTTTTTCATGTGCCGGCAAGCCCGGCACTTTAACTGTTTTTGTATTTTATTCCGTATTGTTAACCGGATTTTTTTACTTTCACAAGTATATCCTGAGATATCAGATATCCTTTTTCAGAGGGAGTAAACCTTTTATATTTTGTAAACTAGATATAAAACAGAGGTTAATAATCCTTCTGCTTACATATGATGTTTAATTAACACTTCTTACACAAACCAGACATGTAATTGTAAGCAAGATAGAATTTAAAGCAAGAGAGGAGAAAAAACAGTGGATCAGAATAGTTACCATTACAGTGGAAGTGACATTAGAAAGATGGCACTTGCATCGCTTTTTGCCGCCCTTATAGCTGTAGGTGCCTATCTGAAGATACCAATTCCCTTCAGTCCCGTTCCAATTACACTACAGGTGTTTTTCGTATTCCTGGCCGGTGCCATGCTTGGTGCACGATGGGGAACTTTAAGTGTTATCGTATACCTGCTTCTTGGAATCATCGGCCTGCCGGTATACTCAGGAGGTACCTCAGGACTTGGGATGCTTCTCGGACCCACCGGAGGATACCTTGTAAGCTTTGCAATAGCTGCTTTTCTCATCGGAACACTTGCAGATAAGAAAGGGACCGAAAACATGCTATTGAACGCGTCCTTTATGCTTGCAGGACTTTTTATAATATATCTACTGGGAACTTCGTATCTGGCTTTTGCTGCGAATATTACGTTTGAGAATGCACTTAAGCTGGGTGTACTCCCGTTCCTGCCTGCTGACCTGCTAAAGCTTGCTCTTGCATCGTTTATCGTTTCAAAATATTCCCTATGAAAAGACATGATAGAGATCAACGACTTAAGTCACAGATACCCGGATGGAAAAATTGCTCTTGATTCGGCGAGTCTGGATATCAAAAAAGGTGAGTTCGTTGTCATTGCCGGCAGGAACGGCAGTGGAAAATCCACCCTTGTACAGCATATGAATGCTCTGCTTCTTCCACTATCCGGTTCGGTCAAAGTTGAAGGCCTCTGTACTTCAAGAAGAGAAAATATCCCGCAGATCCGCAGGAAGGTAGGAATGGTCTTCCAGAATCCCGATTCCCAGTTCGTCGGAATGACCGTTGAAGAAGATATAGCCTTCGGACTCGAGAATACAGGAGTTGAAACACAGAGAATAAGGATGCTTGTTGACAGTGTTTTGGATTCCATGGGACTTTCGGGATACAAAAAATATACACCCCGCATCCTGAGCGGAGGACAGAAACAAAAGGTTGCGATCGCAGGTGTACTCGTCATGGAGCCGGAATGTGTCATTTTCGATGAAATTACATCCATGCTCGATCCAGCTTCAAGAGAAGAGATCCTTACAACGATAAAGAGCATTAACGAAAAGGGAACTACCGTCGTGCATATCACACACAGGCTGGAGGAAGCTGTTGATGCTGACCGTTTGGTGGTGATGGATTCTGGAAGGATCGTTCTTGACGGAGTGCCGGATAAAGTGTTAGCAAATCGAGAGCTTCTACAAGAACACGGCCTCAGACTACCTCCTCTGCTTGAGTTATCAATGAAGCTCTCAGATGCGGGAATTATCCGGAAAGGAGTGCTGTCAGAGGATGAGCTTGTGGAGGAATTATGTCGATCGATGTAACAAATGTCAGCTTTTCCTATGACCCGGGCACCAGTCTTGAAAGGACTGCTCTGAAAAACGTGAACCTTTCCATCGGCAGGGGAGAATTCGTACTGATAGGAGGCGAGATCGGCTCGGGAAAATCTACCCTTATACGACACTTCAATGGTCTACTCAGGCCATCTTCAGGCAGTGTAAGCGTGGACGGCGCGGAGGCTCACGTAAAATCAGTCAGGAAAAAAGTCGGTATCCTTTTTCAGTTCCCGCAGAACCAGCTTTTTGCCAGATCAGTATATGAAGACGTGGCCTTCGGACCTTGCAACTTCGGGGCAAAAGGCGATGAGCTCAGAAAAAAGGTCACAAAAGCCCTGAGAATGGCAGGTGTCAGGGAAGAACTGTATGAGCATTCACCATTTACACTGAGCGGAGGAGAAATGAGACTGGTTGCCATTGCAGGTGTACTGGCCATCAGGCCCGATTATTTGGTACTGGACGAACCGCTTTCGGGACTTGACCCCGAGCACAGAGAATCTCTGCTAAAAATCCTGAGAAGTCTTCATATGCAGGGAAGCTCAGTTATTGTCGTATCTCACTGGATAGCAGACCTGCTTCCCCTTGCTGATAAGATCATCCTGATGGAAAAAGGAAAAATATCCTTTGTAGGAAGTCCTGAAGAGTATGTAAAATCCACCTCAACTCCCCTTCCCGAAATAACATCCCTGATGAAGAAACTGCAACAAAAGGGCTTTGATGTGAGAGATGATATTTTCGATGTGGGGGAAGCCCTTAATGAGATAATCCGTGTAAAAAAAGAAAGATTGGGGAGTATGCAGTGAGTAATCTGTTTTTTGGTTATATTCCCGGCACATCCCCTATCCACAGTCTTGACCCCAGGACAAAGATAATCTCTGTAATGGTAGCCAGTATAATTATCTTCAACTCAGGATCATTTAGAGAAATGGCTTTGATTGGAGCTGTCTTTCTGGCTTTGTTCTCTATCTCCCGTATTTCCTACAGGGCACCCCTGTCTGCAGTCAGACCCATGATGATATTTCTGATTATTATTTTCCTTATGCAACTGTTCCTTACGGGAGAGACAATACTTTTTTCGCTGGCAGGATTTAATGCCACACAGGAAGGTCTGTATGCAGGCCTGCTATTGACCTGGAGATTTGTGTACCTGCTTTTATTTGCTTCGATCCTCACTGCAACCACAACACCTTCAATGCTGACCGTTGGTATAGAACGCATGCTACGCCCTTTACCTCTGGAAAAAGCAGGTATATCATCCTTTGATCTTGCAACCATGATGTCACTGTCGATCCATTTTTTCCCTCTTTTGTACGAACATCTGGAAAAGCTGAAGGATGCACAGATGTCCCGTGGCCTGGATCTTAAAAAAAATCCTCTCCGGACAATTTATTCTCTTTCAGTCCCCATGATGAAGATAGCATTCAGGTCAGCAGGAGAGGTATCCCTTGCAATGGAAAGCCGCTGTTACCAGGGAGTTAGCAGAACCTCCCTTTTTGAGCCCCGGATGCAAAGAATGGATTTTGCAGCCCTGCTGGGCTTTGCATTAATTATGGGTAGTATCGTCCTTCTTGCCTGAAATTGTCTACGTATAAGTTTCACATAAGGTCCGGATCTGAAAAAGAATAAATATATGAACATATGTTCATATATACATGGAAGAAAACAGAGAACACACATGTGCCGATGAAAATACTATATCCGCAAAGAAGGCAGGTCTTCCTTCTGAAGAGGAATTATGCAGGATATGTGACATCCTCAGTGCCCTACATTCAGAAACACGCCTGAAGATACTGTTTCTTCTCTCAGAGGGTGGACTCTGCGTAAAGGAGCTTGAGATGGCACTTGATATTTCCCAGTCTGCCATATCACACAGTCTGCGAACACTTCGGCAACTGAACCTGGTAAAGTCCAGAAAAGAAGGAAGGTTTGCAGTCTATCATCTCTCAGACGAACATGTAGGTACTTTCCTTGATATGTGCAGACAACACGTAGGAGAGTGCAAATAATGACACTCGTCGATACGATCCTGTCCGCGCTTTTGGGAATTGCTCTGGAGTCATGGAATCTTTTTCTGGAGATGGCTCCGTATCTGTTCCTTGGTTTCACTGTCGCAGGGCTGCTCCACATCTTCGTACCGGAAGAGAAGATCATCAAGTATCTTGGAGAATCCGCAGGAAAGATCAGATCATCACTTAATGCTTCGCTTATGGGAATACCAATCCCTTTGTGTTCATGCGGAGTGGTTCCCACAGCCCTGTCTCTTCAGAAAAGAGGAGCAACAAAAGGTGCAACCCTCTCATTCCTTATCTCCACACCTGAAACAGGGGTGGATTCCATATCGATAACATATGCACTGCTTGATCCGATCATGACAGTCTTCCGGCCGCTTGCAACACTGATTACCGCCCTCTCAGCAGGGATTGCAGAGAACTTCTTTGGAAAAGAGAAAAGAGTGGTTGCCTTGAATAAGACTGCTGAAAACAAAGTACCTGTGAACAATAACCTGCTTATGGTCCAGCCGGCAGCTGCATGCGAAGACAATTCATGTTCCTGCCATACATCGTCAGATAATACAGAACTATCCGGGTCTCAGCGTCTTAAAGAAGGCATGAGGTACGCCTATGTGGAATTGCCTGGAGACATCTCGAAATGGCTGGTATTCGGTATTGTTATTGCAGGAATCATCTCATATGCAGTACCATATGAAGTTGTACACACCTATCTTGGAGGAGGAATCCTCTCTATGCTTGTAATGTTGCTCGTGGGCATTCCCCTCTATATCTGTGCCACGGCTTCAACGCCGCTGGCTGCTGCATTTATAGCCAAGGGAATGAGTCCGGGAACAGCATTCGTATTCCTGCTTGCAGGACCTGCAACCAATGCGGCAACAATAACCATGGTTACAAAATTCCTGGGAAAAAGAAGTGCGGTGCTCTATCTGGCAACCATAGCCGTATGTTCACTGATATTCGGTCTGGTGCTTGATATGATATACTTCAGGCTGGGCGTGGAAGCGATCTCTATAGTAGGCAGCGCAAGTGAAATATTACCGGTTCAGGTAAAGATGGTATTTGCATTGATCCTGATACCACTGATGATATACGGGATATACAAACATTAACTCAAAGAAGCTGTCAGGTCAGGACTGATCCTTATGCAGTTTCCTTGAAAGCTTCTCTGCTGTTTTTTCCTTGAATTCATCAACTTCGAAATCCACGACCTCATCACGGACAACGGAGACCTCTTCACCCTCTTTTTCTTCATCTCCACACTCCGGTGGGATCACCACGATCTTTCCGATATTCCCGTTCTTATTGATACGGTCTTTTCCCCACGTAAAATCATTTTTTTCTGTCATTTCAACACCACAACCATAGAATGGGCTAAAGAGCCCACAGATTTATATATGCCTTCTTTAACTATATACCTTTTTTTACATATCCATAGAATAATATTTATTAATCGGGACTTATTCTTCCTTTTGTTTACTCTTTCCAACAAGTACTTCGGTGGATTTAATAATTGCAAAGACATCGTCACCCGGCTTTATGTCAAGCCTTTCAACAGCCTCAGAGGTAATAATGGATGTAAGGGCGGAAGGTTCTATCTCAATGCTGATCTTTGATACCAGACCTTCTTTTTCCACGCTGACGACCTTTCCCGGAATCTTATTGCGGGCTGAAAGCTTCAACCCGATATTCTCCCATGAACCTTCGTCTTTCATGGCATCCTCAACAAAGTCCTTATGGAGCTCATATTCAAGGATGAGCTGCCTGCCTGCTTCAGTTAAGAAAGTTCCCTGGTCCTTCCCTCCCCTAACGGTCCTGACAACATCTTTGCCAAGTCTTTCATTCATAGTGTTGAGCACATTCCATGCGTGTTTGTAGGAGATATCAAGTTTCTTACAGGCTTTCCTTAAAGACCTCTCCTCATCAATAGCTTTAAGCAGGGCAACCTTACCGGCACCAATCACCGGTTTTCCATCCTCTGCCAGCCATACTTTTGTTTTGGTTTCCACATTTTCACCTGATAGTAGATTATTTCAGATCATCCTCTTCGAAGATGAATAATTCGTCAATGCTTGTCTGCAGACACAGCGCAACCTTGTAGGCAAGTTTTAGTGAGGGGTTATATTTCCCTTTTTCCAGAAAACCTATGGTCTCCCTCCTGACACCTACCCTGTTGGCCAGATCTTCCTGAGTCAAATCGTACCTTGCCCTGAGCTCCTTTATACGGGTCTTCATATTTTACACCGGGATTATCGGGCTACTCCACATCACCCTTTCTGAAAAGATACCACTGGAATCCCTTTGCCGTTGCGATCATTACAATGAACATTATACCGATCACCTGAGGAACTGTGAATTTTAACAGTGACAGGTTGTCTATCCAGAACAGCAGGTTGAGCACAATAAAGCTGACAAACCAGGAATATGATAATCCATATGAACCGATCCTGACAGTCCTCTCATCCTTCACCAGCCCTTTGCGTTGTCTTCTTGCCCGCAGGAACGTAACAAAAAGAAGAACAGACCCGATATTGATCAGAGTAATAGCTCCCTTCATATACTCCTCGGCAAAAACAACAAGAAACACACCTGTGAGAATCAACACAAGAGCAAGCGAATAACCCGCACGTACATACTTTTCCAGTTTTTCCATAAAACACGTCCTATATAGTTCTAACATAATGTGTGATTTTGCTAATAATATGTTATCTAAATCTAACATTACCTATTTAAATTCATGCATTGACCATAAACCGATAAATTATTTATCAGGTCACATACCCATTGTTATTGGACACTAATGCCATATACGGGCAAAGGTGAACGGGTGAAATGATGAAGATCAATGTTATATTCTACAGTCTCTACGGCCATAATTACAAAATGGCAGAGGCAGTTGCAGAGGGTGCCGAAGAGGTTGAAGGTGCAGAGGTGGGACTTTACCAGGTGCAAGAAACACTTAGTCCCGAAATACTCAAGAAAATGGGAGCCACTGAATCAAAGAATAAGTTCAGCCATATCCCCGTTGCAAATGTCGAGAATCTGGAGGAAGCGGATGCTATTATCTTTGGCACGCCCACAAGGTTTGGCATGATGGCGGCACAGATGCGTGCATTTCTTGACAGTACCGGCAGTCTCTGGTCAGACGGTTCTCTCATAGGCAAAGTCGGCAGTGTCTTCACATCCAGCAGCACCCAGCATGGTGGCCAGGAATCCACCATCCTGAGTTTTCATACAACTCTCCTGCACCATGGCATGATAATCGTGGGCGTGCCTTATTCCGAAGAAAGACAGTCCATCCTCACCGAAATCACAGGAGGGAGTCCATACGGAGCTTCGACTGTTGCTGGCAGCGGCCCGGATACCAGACAGCCAAGTGAGAACGAGCTAGGCATTGCGAGGTTCCAGGGAAGACATGTTGCAGAGATTACGAAGAAGCTTGTTGGCGAGTAAGGAAATGGAATCCAGGGTTTCTTTCTAATTATTTTCTTCAAATCTGCACACAATCAGTGACTCACTTCTTCTTAATAACCATATATTCCATACCAAGATGCTATGCTTTACATAACTTCGAACTTCTTTGAAGTTTAAGCAAGGTATATACAGTCCTGTTCCCTACATTCTATCATAAACAATAATCCGGACCAGATGTCGGGTGTGGTAGAAAAATGAAAATGAATGGAAACAGCTTAAAGTCATATTTACTTTGCATATTGATCCTGTTCTCCCTGTTCTCAGGGTGTATTGGAAATGATTACGACGGCTCACAACTGCCCTCCAACCAGGCGGGCCTGTGCAGCGGACAGCTCGCAGACCCGGGTGACGAGTTCTTCATACTCGCTCCGAAGATGCTTTACTCCGGGGGAGAGAGTTCCATTACCATGGCAGCCTTTGAAGCCGGAGAGCCTGTAAGCCGCTGCATAGAGTACACGCTGACCGATGAGAATAATAAAGAGATACCACTTACAAAGGTTTCAACATCCGAATCAGGAAATTCGGTGGCTTCCTTTGAAGTACCCGATGTGGAGGAGGGAAGCTATGTACTCACCGCAAGTCCGGCGGGTTATGAGCGCAATTTCACCGCCACGGTGGAAGTTGTAAAGAACAATCCGCTCTTCATCGAGACTGACAAACCCATATACAAACCGGGACAGACAGTACATGGCAGGATACTTTCCCTGAACAACAATCTTGTGCCTGTTGAGCAGGACATAACTGTTGAGATAACAGATGCCAAAGGCATCAAAATCTTCAAACAAGAGCTGAGCTCCAATGAATACGGCGTGGTGTCCTTTGACATGCCACTCGCCAGCGAACTGAATCTTGGCACATGGAAGATAATCGCAACTTCAGGGGAATCAACATCCAGTGTTGATATCGAAGTTGACAAGTATGTGCTGCCAAAATTCGATGTTTCACTAAGTACGCCGCAGGAATGGTTCCTGGTTTCTGATGGGATAACGGGCAGTGTATCGGCAAACTACTTCTTCGGCAAGGATGTTGAAGGTGAAGTGCTTGTTGAAGCCTCACGTTACGTTGGTGAATGGGAACAATACGCAACATTCAGCGGAGAACTGGAGGATGGGGGTCTGGAATTTGAGCTTCCACCAGTGGAGTATGCAGCCGGAACATACGGTGCGGGAGGGCAGGCAAGCCTGATGTTTAATGTGACGGTGACCGACACAGGTAATCACAGTGAGACCACAAACAAGTTACTCACGATTGCAGATTCCCCTGTAGTTTTGCAGTTGATACCTGAATCCGACTATGTCAAGCCCGGAATGCCACTCCAGGTACTTGTTGTAACAAAAGATCCCGGAGGAAATCCCGTTGATACTGAGGTGGATATGGATGCTACCTTCAGGAACGAGTCCTATGAGGAAACAGAAGAGCAGGATGCTGTTATAACCAGTAACGGTGTTGCCCTGGTAACATACGATGTGCCTGAATCGACTACAGCATTTTACCTTAATGCCCGGACAGATGATGCATCCGCCTACAGGGAAATGGGAGCAGTGTACTCTCCAAGTGCAAGTTTCATTCATATAAGCCAGACAAGCGAAGGAGTTCCAGAAGTTGGGGATACCATATCCTTCAGGGTATACTCCACCAATCCCGGAACTGTGTTCTATGATGTCTTTGCCAACGGCAGGACCGTATATTCGGCAACCAGCAATGAACAGGATATCAGCATACCTGTCACTCCGCAGATGAGTCCACAGGCAAAGGTTGTTGCATACATGATCAATCCCAACAGCGAGGTTTCCGTTGATGTGCTGCCATTTGATGTGCAGTTCTCCACAAAGGTGGACCTGTCCAGCTCATTTAATAGCGATTCAGTTGAGCCGGGAGACAATGTTAGCGTTGACTTCGATGCAGGCAGCGGGTCCATGATCGGCTTTTCCATCGTTGACGAGTCGGTATATGCACTAAGTGAAGGCAGGCTCAACCTGAAACAGGTATTCGATGAACTGGAAAAGCGCTTCATGGAACCACAGGCAGAATCCCATCCCGTATGGAACAGGGAAGGAGCATACGAGATACTTGAAAATTCCGGTGTGACTGCCATGGCATCACCGGGAATCAGTGTACCGAAATCTCCAGCTGGTTATGACAGATTTGAAGAAAAGAATTTCCTGGGAGGAGTTGTCGTCGATGAAGCAGCGATGGATGTGGCAGCACCTGAAATGGCCATGGAAGTGGAGGAAGAAGAGGCAATTCCAACCGAGGAAGCAACAGGTGGAGAAAATCTTGCCGAGGTTCAGAGAGTGCGCCAGTTCTTCCCGGAAACATGGGTGTGGATGCCAGACCTGCTTACCGATGATCAGGGACGTGCCAGCCTTGACCTGACAGCCCCGGACAGCATCACTACATGGAAACTGCATGCAGTATCCTCGGGTCCTGAGGGAATAGGGATCTCCGAATCCAGCCTGACTGTCTTCCAGGACTTTTTCATTGACCCTGATCTACCGTATGCGGTTACCCGGGGCGAGGAATTCCCTGTGCAAATACAGGTCTACAACTATCTTGACACGGAACAGGAAGTAAAACTCACACTCTCGAATGCAGACTGGTTCGATATTATTGGTAATGATGTTCAGGAAGTAACAGTTAAAGCAAACAGCGTGGCCCATGCGAGCTTCACCATCCGTCCCACAGAAGTTGGAAAGCAGCTGATCGAGATCACAGGCCAGACAACTGAAAAAGCCGATGCGGTTCGCAAGGAAATTATCATCGAACCAGAAGGTGCTACAAGGGAGATTGTGGATAACGGCGTCCTGAAGAATGATTCAGTAGAACTTGATCCGACCCTTCCAGAGGAAATAGTGCCCGACTCCGGTAGGGTGCTTGTGAGCTTTACCCCGAGTATCGTCGCCCAGACCATAAACGGAGTGGACGATCTTCTTGGAATGCCTTACGGTTGCGGTGAACAGAATATGATGCTCTTCTCCACCGATGTGGAAGTGCTGCGCTACCTGGAAGCCACAGGGCAGGATAATCCGGAGCTGAAGGCAAAGGCTGAGATGTATATAGTCACAGGCTACCAGCGCGAACTGACCTACAGGCACAGTGACGGCTCATTCTCGGCGTTCGGTGAGAGTGACCCCGAGGGTAGTCTCTGGCTCACATCCTTCGTGCTGTCCCAGTTCAGTGGTGCAAGGGACCTGACAACAATTGATGAGAATATTCTTGCGGAGTCTGCCTCATGGATAGAATCACATCAGCAGGAAGATGGTTCCTGGGAACAGGTCGGCTTTGTAATACACGAGGACATGATGGGAGGTGTCAGCGGTACCTATGCACTGACTGCGTATGTCACCCTTGCACTGGATGAGTACGGCTCTGCAAACCCTGTGGTAATGGCTGATGCAAAGAAGTATCTAGAGGATAATCTTGCATCCCAGGATGACCCCTATGCTCTGGCAATTGGCACCCTGGCACTCCAAAGACTTGAAAGTCCCTTTGCAGACGAGGCTATGAACGACCTGCTGGCTATCGCAAAACAAGATGATGATGGTACCTACTGGGGCTACGGTGACGGTGCTGTGGCAAAACCATATGAGCACGAAGGCTACAACTTCATCGCACCTTCCAGCAAGAACGTGGAGACCACAGCCTACGCAACCCTTGCCCTGATAGAGGCAAATAACCCCACAGCCAGCTCATCTCTTAAATGGATAGCTGCACAGCGTAACTCAAACGGCGGCTTCTCCAGTACCCAGGACACGGTCATGGCCTTCAGGGCACTGATGACCGCAGCAGCTACTGCCGGAAGAGATATCGATGCCACAGTGAAGGTGATTGCAGATGGTGAGGAGATCAAATCCATCAATGTTAACTCTGAAAACTTCGATGTAGTACAGATAGTGGAAATTCCCAAAAACGCATCAAATGTCACACTCGAGCTTGACGGCACAGGAGAGCTGAACTACCAGCTTGTAAGACGCTTCAATGTGATCCTTCCGGAGGTCGTTGAGCAGAATGAGATCGAGCTTGATGTGGAATACGATTCCACCGATGTAGCGGTGAACGACATAGTGACCATTGATACCCGGTTGAAGTACAACGGAATACAGGGGATAGACGGCTCAGTGAGTTCCAGCGGAATGATGATAGTTGACATAGCAGTACCCACTGGCTTCACTCCGGTAACTTCGAGCCTTGATACACTCAAGGAAGATGGCACGATTACCAGATACGAGATCGCAGGCCGTAAGGTGATACTCTACATCGATGACATGCAGCCCGGCGAGGAGATCGGCTTCAGCATACAGGTCAGGGCACTGTTCCCAGTGAAAGCTATCGTGTCTGAGAGCAGGGCTTACTCATATTATAACCCGGAGGTTGTGGCTGAGTCGAATGGCAATAATGTAACTGTTGTTTGAGGGGATTTCCCCTCCCTCTCTCTTTTTTTGCTTTACCACACTACCCCAATAGCCATTTCAGGCTCTCGATCCCGTAATATGAAGCGGCAGTTACCACCGCAGTCCATATTAAAATGCTCAGGGTCAGCCACAGAGCTACCGAATACCTTCTGGAACCAAGTCCAAGGGCAATGAGTGCAGCAAGATGAGTACCTGTGACCACGGGTGCAAGCATTGCCAGACCCGGCAGGCCATATGAATCCCATGTATGCATTGCTTTCTTTTTTCTCCCCCCAGGCCTTTTACCATTATCGTTTAGTCTGAGTTTTTGCCAGAAAGAATGCAGGGAATCATGTGCAAATATCAATAGATAAACAGTTGCCAGATTCCCGACGGCTGCCAGTACCGCAACAGCAAGAGGGTTGAGGTCAATGGCAATTCCCAGCGGAATGACAAGAAGTATCTCTATCCATGGGATAGCTGCCAGTAGGAACACCAATACATATGCAACAAATCCTTCGGAGCTTTCCAACAACTCTAGTCCAATCATTATCCAGAGCTTGGATTCTAACCATATATATTTTCTTACAGGCTTCGAAACTTTACTGGATGACTGTATCGTCTGATTTATGTGATATTGGAGCCATCAATTTATCATGCCTGTTGAATACAAGAATATCGTCCCCTGGGGTCGGTCGTTCCGGGAATACGTTGATATGTTCCACCTCAGTGACGGGGATCTGAACAGATCCATTCTCGGATGTGGCGACGGGCCTGCTAGTTTTAACTATGAGATGATGCGACAGGGAAAGTCTGTAGTTTCCGTTGATCCGGTCTACAATCTTGAGAGGAACTTCATTGAAAAGAGGATTGATGAGACCTACGTGGAAGTACTGGAGCAGACCAAAGCAAATCAGGATAAGTTCCTGTGGGAGAATATTCCCTCGGTGGAAGAGCTGGGGAGAATTCGCATGGAATCCATGAAGCTATTCCTTGATGACTTTGAAGCAGGTAAACAGCAGGGACGCTATGTTGCAGGAGAACTGCCGGAACTGCCGTTTGCTGACGAGTCCTTTGAGCTGGCGCTTGTATCCCATCTGCTTTTCCTGTATTCTGAACAACTGTCCCTTGAATTTCATCTTCGCGCGATTGATGAATTGCTCAGGGTTGCAGGAGAGGTGAGAATATTCCCGTTGTTGGATTTGAACTCAAGGCGCTCTTTGCATGTTGATGAGGTGATCGATCACGTTGCTAAAAAAGGATATTCTGTTCGTGAAGATAAGGTGAAGTATGAGTTTCAGAAAGGCGGGAACAGGATGTTAAAGATTGTAAAACTGTAATTAATGGAGTTTATAGCTCTTTCAATAAATCCTCTATCACAGGTTTTGATTCAGGAATACCTTCTTTCACACTAAGCCAGACAACTTCAAGGTTTACTCCAAAATAAGCATGTATTAGCTTATCTCTTATGCCTGCCAGATCTTTCCATGGAACAGCAGAATATTTTTGCCTTATATCTTCAGGAACATTCTTTGCAGCTTCTCCCATAATTTCAAGTGCTCGTATTACAGCGTACTGTGTTTTGATGTCCTCAACAAAATCCTCAAAAGTACAATCGCTAACAAAGTCTTCTGCTGCATTCATAGAATTATAGATATCCTGAACGTAGTCCTTTATTTCCCTAATTCTAGCACCTCAGACCGCTTCGACTTCACGTAGAATGCATTTACCGATGTTTGGCTTCAGCGCATTTTTCATAACAAGGTCCACTTTGACTCCCAGCTTATCAGAAAGATAATTTTCAAGATTTACAAAACGGAAAATAGTAGGAGTCCTGCTGAACTCCACCAGCACATCAAGATCGCTTTCCGGTGTGTTCTCTCCCCGGACATAGGACCCGAACAGACCGATGTAACTCACATTGTATTTCTCCTTCAACTCCGGCAGCATTTCATGGAGTTTTTTTCTGTAAGTTTCAACATCTTTTTTAGCTGGCATCGTCACCTCAGGAAAGGTCTTTTCTGATTTATATGTTATTTTTCATATGTATAAGTTGTTTGTTTTTCATTTCAATAATTTTTTATTTATTGAAACTGTTAATCTCTGTGGGCATGCTACCAGAAAAATGGAAAGAATATCTAGACAAGCCTTTGTGGCCAAACAGAATAGTATTTTATCTTATTCTGTTCATTGCATTACTTTCAGTATTCGGTATCGTAATATTGATTTTTAAAAACCTCTTTTCCGATTTCAGCATTCTCAACAACACTGCCTACACTCAATACAACACCATCCAGCTAAACAACATCGGCTTCTTCGATAACGAGCGCTATCTTCTCAGCGCCCTCGCCCAGAGTCTTGCAGCCGTCATCGCACTGGTGATAACACTGAGCCTTGTAGCTGTGCAGCTCGCAGCACAGTCCTATTCCGCAAGGGTCATTGATGTCTACAAACGGAATCCCGATATGTGGATACTGCTTGGCATCTATATTGTTACTATCTTCTACGGGCTAGGGCTGATCAAAATCATTGGGCTTGGCATTTTGAGCAATCACATGGAAGGTGCTATTTTTGTGGCTTATTTTATGGGGTTCTTTGCTTTTGTTTGTCTTGTGCCATATATGTGGAGGACTCTGGATTTGCTGAAGCCTTCTACTGTAATTAAGTTGTTAGTCAAAAATATTACAAAAAAAAGTATTCTTATATTTTTAAAAAGTTCTGATGAGATAACCGAAAATGATCCAATTCAGCCAATAATTGACATTATTAATGC